>PPYE01661757.1_pt1 | contig 42840 bp, 37 predicted proteins | sample 1559881 | NCBI WGS metagenome assembly PPYE01 (sample SAMN08240022, study PRJNA423297) | Human gut metagenome, whole genome shotgun sequencing project. | reverse complement strand
CACTGCAGAACCGTAATTCACCATTTAAAAAAACGGATTTATTTGCAATTTTCGCTGTAGTAACCGTAACAGGTGAGCTGTACCATACACGGACAGTTTAAAGGAAAGGATGTTCCCGACAAATCAAGATAAAAACCTGCCGGATTCAGCGGCATAGAGGGCTGAAGAACCTTGACAAATCAGCCGAAAACAAGTATAGTAAATTACAAAGCAAGGGCGCTTAATCCAAGGATTAAGTGCCTTTTTTATGAGATATCCAACATTGTAATATCCTTCGGCCGGATTTTTCCGGGGCCGTTTTCCGAGACAAAGACGTTTCATCCCAGATCACAGGGGGCAGAACGTCTTTTTTCTTTTTTCTACACGGCCGGCCGGATTCGTTTTTCATCCCGGGAGCATAAGGAGCAGCTATCCTTTGGCCCGGCATCATCAGGTTCCGGCACCGTCACTCAAAGCAGGAGGAAAAGCCCATGAAAGAATTAATTGAGCATGCAGAAGGAATCAACCGGCTGATGGCACGCTTCGGCGTAAAATTCGGTATTTATAAAAACGGAGAATTCCATGAGCAGCTGTTTCCCTTCGACGCCATTCCCCGGGTAATCACCCACCAGGAATTTTCACGCCTGGAAAAGGGACTGATTCAGCGGGTGGACGCGCTGAATCTCTTTCTCAATGACATCTACAGCGAAAAAAAGATTGTCCGCGACGGGGTAATCCCTGAAGAATTTGTCTTTATATCTTCCGGATATCTTCCGGAATGCGAGGGAATCCATCCGCCAAAAAACATTTACAGCCACATTTCGGGAATTGATCTGGTCCTGGGAAAGGACAACGAGTGGTATATTCTGGAGGATAATCTCCGGATCCCATCCGGCGCCTCTTATCCCATGATCGCCCGGGAGTTCTGCCGGCGCGTATCGCCTTCCACCTTCCGCCATAATCCGGTGGCTGACAACCGCAACTACGCAGACCTGCTTAAGGAAACTCTGGAATGGGTAAATACCGGCGGCATTCCCGTCATCATGACTCCCGGCCGGTACAATGCAGCATACTTTGAGCATTCCTACCTGGCCGAGCGGACCGGAAGCGCCCTTGCCACCTGTTCCAATCTGTTTGTGGAGGACAATTATCTATATTATAGGGACTACCGGGAAAAGAAGCAGAAGGTCGGCGTCATCTACCGCCGCATATCCGATGAATACCTGGATCCCATGACCTTCCTTCCGGAATCGCTGATCGGCATTCCCAATATTATGGACGTTTACCGCAGCGGAAATGTAGCCATCGTCAACGCCCCGGGAAACGGCGTGGCCGATGACAAGGGAATCTATTATTTTGTTCCCAGAATGATCCGCTACTATCTGGACCAGGAACCGATCCTGAAAAATGCCCCCACCTATCTTCCTTTCTATCCAGAGGATCAAAAGTACGTGCTGGATCATCTGGAAAAGCTGGTTGTGAAAGATGTGGCAGAAGCCGGCGGATACGGCGTAGTCTTTGGAAGCGGCCTCACCCGGGATAAGCTGGCCGAATTAAAGGAGCTGATCCGGTCCCAGCCACGCCGCTTCATCGCCCAGGAAGTTGTGGACTTTCAGGACATGGAGATTGTGGAGGGCAGTGAGCGGGTACTCCGCAAAGCAGATCTGCGGGCATTTGTGCTTTCCGGAAAGGAAACCAGAGTCTGGGCCAGCGGGCTGACCCGCTTCTCACGAAACGCCGATTCATTTGTAGTAAACTCATCCCAGGGAGGAGGATTTAAAGACACATGGGTATTATCTCAATAGAAAATGCAGATCATCTGTACTGGCTTGGCCGGTATACGGAACGAGTCTACACTACACTGCGGGTATTTTTTCATATTTATGACCAGATCATTGAACAGCCGGAGGGAATCTACGGGGAATACTGTGAAAGGCTGAATATTCCCAATATCTACCAGTCAAACCGGCAGTTTGTACAATCTTATCTTTTTGAGGAGGAGAATCCGGATTCTGTTTTCTCCAATATGAAGCGGGCTTATGACAATGCCATTGTGCTGCGGAATGAATTAAGCAGCACGGTGCTCTCCTACATCCAGCTTGCCCTGGACACCATGGCAGCCTGCCGGCGGACTACCTCCCCCTTATTGGAACTGCAGCAGGTACTGGATTACCTCCTTGCCTTCTGGGGCGCCGCCGATGATTATGTGGAAGCGGAGGACTGCAGAAATATACTGAAATGCGGAAAATATGTGGAACGCCTGGATCTGTGTATCCGGCTTAATTACCACATGCAGGATCTGGAAAAAGAATACCGAAAGCTTCTGAACCGGATTCAGAAAGCAAATCTGAGCTATAATGAAGAAAGCCTGAAGTGTCTCGGCGAAATGATTCTGAACGGGGCAGGACAGGAAATCGATCATCAGGAGGCATTGCGCTGCCTGTACGGCCTGTTCCGGTAAGCCTGCGGCGGAAAAGCTTCAGCCGAAGGATTTTGGCCGCAGCAGGCAGCATACAAAAACTATGAGAAAGCTGCGATTTGAATACAGAATGGATCTGGACTTTTCGTCTCCGGTAAGCAGCCATTACTTTTCCTTACGCTGCGTCCCCGGAGACTCTTTGCGGCAGCAGATTGCCCTCACCGACTGCCGGGTAGAGCCTGCCGATTACTTAAGCACACTGACGGACGGCTTCGGGAACCGGAAGCTGAGCGGCTCCACCCTTGCGCCCCACAGCGCCTTCCGCTACCGGGTGGCGGGTACCGCCTGCGTACAGGGAATGATGGTTCAGAAGGAACCGCTCCATCCCATGTACCGGTACCCTTCAGCCTATGCCGGTTTCCAGCCGGAAGTGGCTGCCTTCGCAGAAGAGGTCCGGAGAGAATTCCGCAGGAGGGACGCCGAAACCCCTGTGGAAAAAGCCGTGTGCACCATGGATTATCTGTACAGTCATTTTGCCTATATCCCCGGAGCCACAACGATCCAGACTACGGCCGCACAGGCCCTGCGCCTGGGAAAAGGCGTCTGCCAGGATTACGCCCACATCATGACCGCAGTGCTGCGGTACCTGGGAATCCCGGCCCGGTACGTAAACGGCCTGATGATCGGCGAAGGATATACCCATGCCTGGGTGGAAGCCTACCTTGAAGACGGCTGGTACGGCTTTGATCCCACCAATAACCTGCATATCGACGATTATTACATTAAACTGGCACATGGGCGGGACTACCGCGACTGTACGGTAGATAAAGGATGCTTTCTGGGCAGCGCCGCCCAGAAACAGAAAATCTATGTAAATGTGGAGGAAATCAGCAATGACGGAGACAGTGGTATCAATCGAACTTCCGGTGGCGGAGCATCTTAATATCCGCAAAAACCGGATCATGCCCCTTCACCCTTCCGGCGATGAAAAACGGATTGCCATCGTAACGGGTACCCACGGAGACGAGCTGGAAGGCCAGTTCGTCTGTTATGAGCTGCTTCGGCGGCTTAAGGCAGAACCGGAGCATCTGAAAGGAATCGTGGATGTCTATCCGGCCTTAAATCCCCTGGGCATCGACTCCATCACCCGTGGAATTCCCATGTTTGACCTGGATATGAATCGGATATTTCCCGGCAGCGAGAACGGTCCCATGATGGAGTCCCTGGTTTACCACCTTACGGAAGATTTAAAAGGCGCTAACCTGTGCATAGACATCCACGCCAGCAACATTTTCCTTATGGAACTGCCTCAGGTGCGGATCAATGAGACCACCGCAGAAACCCTGATCCCCCTTGCAGAGAAGATCAATGTGGACTTTGTCTGGGTGCACGCATCCGCCACAGTCCTGGAATCCACCCTGGCTTACAGCCTGAACAAAACCGGCACGCCCACTCTGGTGGTGGAGATGGGTGTCGGCATGCGCATCACCCGCTCCTACGGCTTCCAGCTGGTAGACGGAATCCTGAATGTCATGAAATCCATGGGCGTATGGGAAGGAAACGTAAGAAGCGTCAGGACCCCGGTAATATCCACCGACCATGCCGTAGGTTACCTGAATGCCGGCAGTGCCGGGATCTATATCCCTCACGTAAAGATCGGCGACCAGGTACAGGCCGGCGATCTCTTTGGAGAAATTCTGGATCCCCTTACCGGGGATGTGGTAGAAGCTGTGGAAGCCCCTATCTCCGGCATGGTCTTCACCAGACGGGAATACCCCGTGGTCTACAGCGGTTCTCTTTTAGGACGGATACTGGGAGGAAAAGAACAATGAAAAAGACTGAAATCTATCGGCTGGGTTCCCCCTGCCGCGAAGACTTGACCATCACCGGCTACCGCTTCGGGCACGGCCAGAAATCCGCCTGCATCGTGGGAAGCATCCGTGGAAATGAGGTGCAGCAGCTTTACATCTGCTCTCAGATCATACGAAAACTGGAAGAGCTGGAGGCCTCTCATTCCATTATATCCGGGAAGGAAATCCTTGTCATCCCCTCAGTAAACCACCACGCCATGAATATCGGGAAACGTTTCTGGCCGGTGGACAACACGGACATCAATCGGATGTTCCCCGGCTATGACCTGGGAGAAACCACCCAACGCATCGCCGCCGGCGTCTTTGAAAAAGTGAAGGATTACAATTATGGGATTCAATTTGCCAGCTTTTACATGCCGGGCGATTTTGTTCCCCATGTGCGCATGATGGACACCGGCAGGCAGAACACCAGCCTGGCCGGCCTTTTCGGTCTGCCCTACGTGGTGGTACGCAGGCCAAGTCCCATTGATACCACTACACTGAATTACAACTGGCAGATCTGGAACACCAACGCCTTCTCCCTCTACACTACGGAAACCGACTTCATCGATGAGGTATCCGCACGGCAGGCGGTGGCGGCAGTACTCCGCTTCCTGACCCGCATGGGGATCTTAAAATATCACAGCCACAGCGGATTCATCTCCACCATAATCAATGAGGCGGATCTGACCTCCGTTCGCTCCAATGCAGGCGGCATCTACCGCCGGCTGTGCCGTCCCGGAGACGAGGTTCCCATGGGCATGCCCCTGGCGGAGATTGTTCATCCCTATGAAGGCAATGTAATCTCCACCATCCTCTCTCCCACCGAGGGCATCATTTTCTTCACCCATAAAAAGCCTCTGGTAACGGAAAACGAAATGATCTGCAAGATCATCCGCAGGCTTCACGCGTAAAAAGGCCGGGTCCGGGAGGCATCTTTGAACATGCGGCCGCCCGGCGCCCGGAATCCCCTTCGGATCCTTACCACATAATCCGGACAAGGGAAACAAAAATCGAGAATTGAAAGATGGTCCAAAAAATCAGCCAGAAAAGTCTTAAAAACTTCAAAAAAGACTTGCTATTTTTCTCAAATTCTATTATAATAGCTTCGCGCTTGTGTTTCAGATCCTGCAGTGTATCTGACATAGCGCAGGATTATCTTTTGATGGTCCGACAGAATATGGCGGAATAGCTCAGTTGGCTAGAGCACACGGTTCATACCCGTGGTGTCGAGAGTTCAAATCTCCCTTCCGCTACTTTCCAGGAACCCTGAGATGCTTTGAAAGCATTTCAGGGTTTTTTGCTGATTTTACTGAAAAAGTCACTGATTACTCACTTACGAATTTAATATCAATGTCGCCATTGTTATTTGCTGCATTCAAAGTTTTGGGACCGCCAGCCTTCGAAGCGGGCAGCGTATTTTCTCCCTTCTTGTTTTCAATCTGCAGGCGTTTTCCCACATCCAGCTTATCAAAGGAAATCAGACTCCGCTGATGGGCTCATTGGAAACATAGGTTTTTGCTTCAAAGCTGCCTTCCTGGTTGGAGCCGGTCAAATATCCGGTCTGCAAATGCCTTGTCGATTCCTTTTCCTTTATCCACTCAATCAATCGATAACGGTCTTTTTAAGAAAAATAATTAACAAGTACATTTTTTCGTAGTAACATCAAATTAAAAATTTGTTAAAGGAGTGGTTTTATTATGGATCCGTCTGGTGACGCGGTCATACAGTTGCTTATTTTATTTATTCTTTTGGCTCTATCTGCATTCTTTTCTTCTTCTGAGACAGCGCTTGTAACCGTGAATAAAATCCGTATGCGAAATATGGCTGAAGGTGGAAACAAACAGGCAGAAACGGTAATTAAGACCGTAGAGAATCAGGGCAAAATGCTCAGTGCCATATTAATTGGAAATAATGTGGTGAACTTATCTGCCTCTTCGTTAGCTACCGTGATGGCTTCCAGCCTTTTCGGAAATAAAGCGGTAGGTATTGCAACTGGAATTTTAACGCTGTTGATTCTTGTATTTGGTGAAATTACCCCCAAAACAATGGCTACTTATTCTGCTGAGAAAATTTCATTAAAAGTGGCTGGTTATATTTATTTTCTGATGACTGTGCTGACGCCGGTGATTTTTTTGGTTAATCTTCTTTCGGGCGTTGTGCTGAAGCTTTGTGGTGTCGATACCAAGGAAAAACGGGAATCGATTACCGAAGATGAACTTCGTACCATTGTTGAAGTAAGCCATGAAGAGGGCGTTCTGGAAACAGAAGAAAAGAAGATGATTACGAATGTGTTTGATTTTGGCGAAAGTTTGGCGAAAGATATTATGGTGCCAAGAGTAGATATGACGTTTGCCCAGGTGGATGACACATATGACCAGCTTCTGGAAGTTTACCGCAAAGAGCGGTATACGCGAATCCCTGTTTATGAAGATTCTACAGATAATGTAATCGGCATTATTAATGTGAAAGATTTGCTGCTGCTGGACAGCAACGAAGAGTTTCATATTAGAGATTATCTCCGGCAGCCGTTGTATACATATGAATATAAGAAAGCCTCTGAATTGATGCTGGAAATGCGGAAAAGTTTAAACAACATTGTCATTGTTCTGGATGAATACGGGGCCACAGCCGGTCTGATTACTCTATAAGTCCGCCGCCGATTAGGCGGCATTAGTTCAGGGATGCCAAATGCGCCGCCATGACTTTCGTGAGATGGTTGTGCGTCGGCTGCCGGCGGCATGAGGGTTTACTCTGGAAGATATGCTGGAGGAAATTGTTGGAGATATCCGGGATGAATATGACAGTGATGAAGAGGAAAGTCTGGTGGAGATTAAGCCTGGGGTTTACCGGGTGAACGCATCGATGAAATTAGATGACCTAAATGATCGGCTGGAACTTCATCTGGAATCTGAGGAGTATGATTCCCTTGGCGGCCTGGTAATCGGCCTGCTGGATCATTTACCTGAAGAGGACGAAAAAGTAGAAGAAGACGGCCTTCAAATGACCGTGGAGCATGTGGACAAGAATCGAATCGAAACCATTATTTTAACGCTTCCCACGAAAGAAGAACCTCCGGTTTCCGAAGAATAAAGTTTCCGTAGGACAGTAAGCAGAGATTGTGATCCCAAAATCGCCTTCCATTACCCAGCGGTCGCTGATCTATGTGGCGGAGTATTACCTGAGCCTATGTGATCTGCTTCCCCAGCGGAATGAAGGAGACGGGGGCAGTGACAAAGAAGCTGTATGACACTCTGAGAGGAATCCAGCTGGGAGAGTTGGAAGCTCTCCAGGGGTGGATAAGGAAAATCTGCTGGAAAATATAAAGAAAACTGCAGGGATGGAACTTTGCTCTTCTCAAAGTTCCATCCCTGTTTCTGTTTGAATAATTTCCCGAACATAGTATAATGGAAAGAAGCTTGCAACAAACAATAAAAAGAAAGGGAAAGGAATCATGAGGCAGGAAACCATTGATCAGGTGTTAAAATTCAGAGAGGAACGCAATTGGAAGCAATTTCATAATCCTAAGGATCTGGCAATTTCCATTTCCCTGGAAGCGGCAGAATTGCTGGAAATCTTTCAGTGGAGCGCCGGGGATGTGCGCTGTGAAGAGAAAAAGGACAAAATGCGGGAAGAACTGGCGGATGTTCTGAATTACTGCATTTTGATGGCGGACACCTGCGGCTTTGATCTGGATGAAATTATTTTGGAAAAAGTGAAGAAAAACGCGGAGAAATATCCGGTGGAGAAAGCCTACGGAAGCAAGAAAAAGTATACGGAACTGAAAAACAGATAAAGAGGGAAAGGCCAGGAACGGCGATGAATGATCCAATTGTAGAAAAAATCAGCGATAATCTGTCCGGGCTTGAAGCGCTGGAGAAAAAACTGAAGGATGAGAACCGGAAAAAGGACAGAGAAGTTTTGCTGGAATTCCCTACGGTTTACATTCACAACTGGAAAAACACCGGGAATTATGACGTTTATATCGGGGAAACCAATCATATTATTCAGCGGACGAAACAGCATTTTGAGGCAGGAAAAGCCGGCGGACAATGGCAGTCGCAATTATCCGGATCCAATGCCAGTCTTTACATTATCGGGCATGAGCATTTTAATAAATCTTTGACCCTGGATATTGAAAACCGCCTGATGCTGTATCTCATGAGCGCAGATCATGTCCGCAAAATCCATAATCTGCGGGGAAATCCCCAGAGAAAATATTATCCTGATCAGGAAATGGACAATATTTTCCGGCAGATTTGGAAAAAGCTGAGAAAAGATAATGGAGAGTTGTTTCCCAGGGAAAGCGCCGTCAGGGATTCTGCTCTTTTTAAAGCTTCACCTCTTCATAAATTGACCACAGAACAGGAGCAGATTAAAGAAAAGATTATTGAGCGCGTGTTTTATTCTCTGGGGATAAAAGAGACCCATCAGCTGATTTTTGTGGAAGGAGAGGCAGGAACAGGGAAAACGGTTTTAAACAGCAGCACGTTTTATGACATTTATTCTTATGCAGAGGAAAATGGGGAAAAAATAAGCTGCTATATGATGGTTAATCATGACGAACAGATCCGGGTTTATGAACAGATCGCGCTGAAATTAGGATTAAAGGGCGAGAATGGAGAAACTGTCCTTAAGCCTACCAGTTTTATTAACCATCACAGTCAAAAAGAACCTGTTGACATTGCCTTTATTGACGAAGGCCATTTGTTATTAACCCAGGGAAAACAATCCTACACGGGGAAAAATCAGCTGCAGGATATTATTGACCGGGCGAAAGTGACAGTGGTCATGTTTGACGCCGATCAGGTGTTAACCACGGAACAATATTGGGAATATCAGGATCTGGAGCATTATCGGGCACTGGCTAAAAGTCAGGGAAATTACTTTGTGCTGGAAAAACAGCTTCGGATCAAAGCTTCAGAATCCGTGATTGAATGGATCAACCGCTTTACGAAAAACAGGGAAATTTATCCCATTCCCCGGGATAAGGGCGGATACGAAATCCGAATATTTCGCGATCCTTATGAGATGGAAAAGGCAATTAAAGAAAAGGCCAGGGATGAGAATCATCAATTATCCCGGATGATCGCCACTTATGACTGGGAATATCATCCGAAAAAGACGTCGAAGCCCCACCTGTTTAAGTATTGGGAGGTAAAGATCGGAGACTGGCATAAGCCCTGGAATTATGAGCTGGAGAAAGAACTGGACCGGAAAGCGAAGAAGAGAAACAAAACGTTAGCTTGGGCTGAACAGCCCCAGACCATTGACGAAATCGGATCAACCTTTACCATCCAGGGATTTGATTTAAACTATGCCGGCGTGATTTTAGACCCCTCCGTTAAGTACAGGGAAGGGAAAATCATCTTTGATCCGGCGGAAAGCTGCAATAAAAAGGCCGTGCAGAACCGGACTTTATCCGATGGAAGCAGACAAAAATTTGGTGAAGAGTTTATCCAGCATGAAGTCCGGGTTCTTATGACGAGAGGCGTTGAAGGCCTTTTCATTTACGCCTGCGATCCAAAACTGCAGGCAGCATTAATTCAGGCGGAAGGTTAGCGCGGCCTTCCGCCTGACTCAGCTCCAGTGCTGAGAATAACACGTTAGAATTTCAGGAAACAGGAGAGGTGCAGATTTTGATGAAAAGATCTTGATTATTTTAGGCGGCGGACGCAAGAAAGGAAATACGGCCCAATTAGTGGATGCGTTTATGAAGGGCGCTATGGAAGCGGGTCATGCGACAGAACTGATTTCTTTAAATCAGCTGCAGGTGAACGGATGTATCGGCTGCAATGCCTGCCGTTATGGGAAGCCTTGCGTGCAGAAGGATGATTTTAATTCCCTGGTTCCAAAGATCTTAGAGGCAGATCTGCTGGTGTTCGCATCGCCCTTATATTTTTGGACCATATCATCGAAGATTAAAGCCTTTATTGAGCGCTTTTACTGCATTGCCCAAAAGGATGATAACCCGCCTTTGGGAAGGTATGAAAAGTATCCGGTCCATGACTGCGCGCTGCTGATGACATCTGCCGACGACTTCTTCTGGACCTTTGAACAGACGGTCTCTTATTATCAGTTTACGATGGTAAATTATATCGGCTTTCATAACAAGGGAATGCTGCTGGCAGGAGGATGCGGCGACACCAACGGCAGGCCCGGCATTGGTAAAACGGATCATTTAATGGAGGCATATGAATTCGGGAAGCGGATATATAAACGTGAGGAGGAGAAAGAAAAAATATAGATACAAAGGATTTTTTCAAAACCGTATCATATTGATTCCAAGCATACAAGAGGGCAGAATTAAGCCATGCATAATTTCGTCTAACTATTAATATGATGTAAAAAACGTTCTCAGAGGCAGCCTCATGAAGGAATATATCGAAGAACGGGCAGTTGCCATTGCCAATTACATCATAGACCATAATGCGACAGTAAGGCAGACGGCGAAGAAATTCGGGATCAGCAAGTCTACGGTGCATAAGGACGTCACCGACCGCCTGGAGCACATCAACCCTTCCCTAGCCGCCCGGGCCCGGGTAGTGCTGGATGTGAATAAATCAGAGCGGCACATCCGCGGCGGACTGGCCACCCGGGAAAAATACCAGCACCGGCTGCAGATCTGCAGCAAAGACGAAACGTAACAGCAGAATCCCTGCCGGCAAATGCCATAATCTCCGCATTCCTGCCGGCAGGGATTTTTTTCATTACGAAGTATCCAGCAAGACGCGCCAGTGACGCGTCTTGTCGGATTCGTAAGATCGTTTCAGGGAATATTTTCTGCCAGCCAAAGATTGCATAATCCCCTGACCGGATGTATAATAGGGGCTGTTTGCGGAGGTTTGTATGAAAACACTGATATCTTTTTTTAAAAAAGAAACCGTATTCTGCGTTTCTTTTCTTCTGGCCCTTTTGTCGGCATTTGCCGTTCATCCGGATTCTTCTTATCTGACCTATCCGGATTACCGTACCCTGGCTCTGTTGTTCTGCCTGATGATCATTGTCGCAGGCTTTCAGTCTCTGGGTGTATTTTCTCTTCTTGGAGAATCTCTTTTGAAACGGGCCCGCACTCTGCGCAGGCTGTCTCTTATCATGGTGCTGCTCTGCTTTTTCTGCAGCATGATTATTACTAATGATGTAACGCTGATCACATTTGTCCCCTTTACCCTCCTGGTTTATGAGATGATCGGAAAAGAGGAGCGGATTCTGAAACTGGTGGTGATGGAAACCATCGCCGCAAACCTGGGCAGTATGGCCACACCCATTGGAAATCCGCAGAATCTTTATCTATATTCCGCCTCCGGTATTTCTGTTGCAGAATTTTTCCAGGCAGTGCTCCCATATGCAGGACTGGCTCTGATCATGCTCATAGGAATCCTTCTGGCAGAGAAAGAGGAACCCCTTGACAAAATGCTGCCGTCTCATGGCACACAAGAGCGGATTCTGCCATCACTCCTGCCCTTTCTGGCTCTGCTTTTTTTATGTCTTCTGGTGGTCTTGCGCATTCTGCCCTGCGCACCGGTGCTTGTCTGCGTGGCGGCAGCGGTGCTTATCATCAACCGGAAACTGTTTTGTGCAGTAGATTATTTTCTTCTGCTGACATTTTTATGCTTTTTCATTTTTATCGGCAATGTCAAACGGATCCCTGAGATTAACGAGCTTCTGATTTCTCTGGTAGACGGCCATGAACTGTGGGCCGGCGTCCTTGCCAGTCAGGTTATAAGCAATGTACCTGCGGCAATCCTCCTTGCCGGATTTACAGACAATTTTGCCGTTCTCATCACTGCAGTAAATCTGGGTGGGCTGGGGACTCTCATCGCCTCCCTGGCAAGTCTTATCTCATTTAAATTTTATGCAAAAAAATTCCCCCATAAAAAAGGGGAATTCATGAAAATTTTCACCTTCTGGAATCTGGCGTTTCTCCTGATTCTTACCGGCGCGGCAGTCCTGCTTTCATAGGCAGCCGCGCCGCCTGTATTTTTTATGAAAGGCCTCTCCCGGCCAAACAATCTGTTAAGACGGTTTTCTCTTTTCCTTCCATGTCAGCAAAAACGCCGAATGCACAATAACAAGCACGGATCCGGCATTATGTACCAATGCTCCCACCACCGGGTTCAGGACGCCTGCGATGGCCATGATAATAGCCGCAAAATTCAGCGCCATAGAAAAGGTGAGGTTGCATTTGATAACAAACATCATTCGTTTGGACAGACGGATAAGGTGAGGGATCTGACGAATCTCATCATTAATCAGCGTAATGTCAGCCGCATCCACTGCAATATCGCTTCCGATTCCGCCCATAGCGATCCCCACATAAGCCTGCTTCAGAGCCGGCGCATCGTTAATTCCATCACCAATCATACACACCGGTTCCCCTGCCTGCTGGAACCGTTCCAGGCAGCGCAGCTTATCTTCCGGAAGACATTCTGACTGCGTCTGAGTGATTCCAAGCCGGGCCGCAATGTTCCTGGCCGCATTTTCATGGTCACCGGTAAGCAGAACGGGAACAATTCCCGTTTCCTTTACCTGGCGAATGGTATCTGCTGCATCGGGCCGCAGTATATCTGCCAGGCTGATCAGTCCTGCCGCCTCTCCGTCGATTCCCAGGTAAATCACCGCAGCCCCCTCTTTCAGGTATGTTTCTGCGGTATCCTTTTCTTCTTCAGTCAGCAGAATGCCGTTATCACGAAGCAGCTGCTCATTTCCGGCCAGAACGATTCTTCCGTCCACGATCGCCTTTACTCCCCGCCCAGGAAGCATCTGAAAATCCTGCACATCCGGCATCACAGCCTTGCCCATACTGATCTCTGTGTTTTTCTCCAGATACTCCTGAAAACAGCGTACCACTGCTTTTCCCAATGGATGTTCCGAACGAAGCTCCGCACCTGCACTGCAGGCGTAGATAAATGACTCTGAAATATCTGCCCGAAAACTTTTTACGGCAGTTACTTTCGGGGTGCCGCAGGTCAGCGTTCCGGTCTTATCAAAGGTAATTCGCCGCACCGATGCCATCCTTTCCAAAGCATCTCCCTCCCGCACCAGAAATCCATGCTTTGTAGCGTTTCCGATAGCCGCCATCACTGCCGTAGGTGTTGCCAGAACCAAAGCGCAGGGACAAAATACCACCAGTATAGTCACTGCCCGAATAATCTGGCCGGTAAAAAGCCAGGTAAGAAAAGCTGCCGTCAGTGCAATTACCACAATCCAGGTAGCCCACCGGTCTGCCAGCCCGACGATCTTCGCTTTTCCCGCATCAGCAGACTGCACCAGGCGAATCATGCGCTGAATCGCGCTGTCCTGGCCTACTTTCACTGCCTCCATATCAAAAGATCCAAACTGATTCACGGTTCCGCTGGAAACCTCATCACCTTCTTTTTTATCCACCGGAAGAGGCTCTCCAGTCATTACCGACTGGTCGATGGATGTCTGCCCGCTCCGGATCACGCCGTCCACAGGAATCATCTCTCCAGGGAGAACCCGCAGGATATCGCCTGCCTGAACAAGCTCTGCAGGGATCACCGTCTCTTTTCCATTCTGAATCCTCCTGGCTGTCCGCGGCGTCAGGTGCACCAGCCGCTCGATGCCGGCACGGGCACGGGCCACTGTCATCTCTTCCAGAAGTCCCCCCAGCTGCATGATAAACGCCACTTCTCCCGCTGCAAAATCTTCCCCGATAATCACGGAAGCAATCAGGGCAATGGACACCAAAACATCCGCCTTAATGTCAAAAGATGTCACCAATCCCACCAGGGCCTCCAAGATAATCGGAATCCCGCACAGGATGATCGATATCCATGCAGCATCAAAAGGCAGAGGAATCAGATCAAAGATACTGATGACCAGTGCCGCGCCGGAAAGAATCAGGCATACTGCATCCTTTTTTATTCCTCCCCATTCCAAAAAAGCTTCTATGTATTTCATCTTTCCCTCCTTATACCCATAGGGGTATGGGTTTATTATACCAATAGGGATACACGCAGTCAAGAAGCTTTGAAGTTTTTATAAAAAAGCGGAGGACTCATCTGACTCTCGCGGCAGTCGCCAAATGGACATGCAAGCATGTCCGCTTGGCTCGTTGCCCGCGGAAATGAATCCTCCGCAATCTTGCAGTATCTTTTTTGCCTATTTCATATTGGCAAACCGTTCCACCGCCTTGGTGAAACTGGCTATGGTCTGGTCCGCGTCCCCATGCTCGATGCCGTCGCGGACACAGTGCTTAATGTGCCCTTCCAGCACCACCTGGCCGCACTTATGCAAAGCGGACTTTGCGGCATTAATCTGAGCCAGGATATCTTCACAGGGAACATCTTCATCTACCATACGGTCGATGGCCTGCACCTGACCAATGATCTTTTTCAGCCGACGGTGCAGATTCTCCGCATCCATACATTGTCTCATGCGCTCACCTCCATACCCTTGGGGGTATGTGTATATTATCCGGCCGCCGGGAAAGTTTGTCAAGAGTTCCGGTTTGATTTTCGCTTTACTGAAGGCATTCATTCAGGAAATGCGCCACCAGAGGCGCCAGTTCCTTAATGGACCTGTCCGTGGTATTGATGCACAGATCGTAATTCAGGCGTTCACCCCACCGATGTCCGGTGTAAAATTCATAATACTTCGCCCGATTCTTATCCACCCGGCTGATCTGCTGCTTTAACTCCCGGTCTGTAAGGTTCTCATGCTCCGCACCTCTCTCACGGCAGCGAGCCATCTTGCTCTCCATCTCGGCATATACGAAAATACGGAAGGGGTTCTGCTCCTTCAAAATATAGTCGCCGCATCTTCCTACAATAATACAGTCCGATTTCTCCGCCATCTCACGGATGATCCGGTGCTGCTCCTGGTAGATTGTCTGGTGCTGGTCCGTAATGGGATTGACCATAGGATAAAAACTGCGTCCGATGCTGATAGGATAGGACATAACCGGCCGGTGTTCAATAATATGCTGCACATACTCCTCCGACATGGATGTCCGCTTGGCAATTTCCGTCACGATCTCCTTATCATAGTAGGCCATCCCCATAATTTCCGAAAGACGACGCCCCAGCTCTCTTCCTCCGCTTCCAAATTCACGGCCAATGGTAACAATTCGATTCATAGACCTTCACTCCCTTCCAGAAATTGTTTTCTTTCCCTCAAGTATACTACATTTGGAAAGAATTTACCAGTTATTATTATTGCTTCCGGATTTATCTTTCCCAAAATTTTCCGTATATCTCTGGAAGAATCATAAAAGCCTGAAAATCCTGCAGCCGTCAAATCAGATTACCAGATCTTTACATCGCACCCCTTTAATTTCAGCAGCGCTTCAATAAAATAATAATCTGCATACACAAAATTCACTTCCCGGTCCTTCTCCCCATGGTAAGATCCGGTACAGCGGGAAAGGATTCCATCGATTTCCGGTGAGAAATCGCACCGGTCGGCCGCCAGAGTCTTTAACAGCCTAATACCCGCATTCCGGTAAGCCTCTGCCCGGTCAGGAATCATCCTGGACAGTTCCAGGAAACCGCCGGCTGCCACAGCTGCCGCAGTGGAATCCTCGATATGGGGATCTTCCGGCTGGTCAAAATCCACCGGAATGTGCCAGTCGGCAGGGATCCGGGAAAGGAACCGGTCGGCGGCCTTCTTTGCCGCCCCCAGATAGGACTCTTTTTTCGTATGCCGGAAACTGATAGCGAAGCCGTAGATAGCCCAGGTCTGACCTCTGGTCCAGGAAGTCCCTTCTGCGTATCCCTGTCCTCCAAGCTCCCGCACCATTTCTCCGGTAACCGGGTCGAATTCTACAATATGGCGGACAGAACCGTCCTTCCGGATAAAGTTCTCTGCTACGGTATCTGCATGAAGCATGGCAATTTCCTTAAATCGCGGATCATCGATTTCTTCCGATGCCCAGTAAAGAAGGGGAATATTAAATAAGCAGTCAATGATGGCCCAGCCCCGGTTGCTCTCCGTCTGCCCGGGTACATTGTCATTCCATGCCCGGATAAACTTTCCTGCCGGGTTAAAACGGCCGGCCAGAAGGCTTGCCGCTAAAAGTGCCCTTTTTCTGGACTCCGGATTTTTCGTCAGACGCCAGTCTGCCGCAGCCGTAGGCAGCCACATGAAACCTACGTCATGGTGAAGGCCATAATACATGGAAAAGCACCGGTCCATCTTCTCTTCGGATATTCTGGCAATTTCCATATACCGCTCATCTCCGGTGTAATGATAAAGCTGCCACATAATCCCGCCCCAGAATCCATTGGTCCACCAGTTAATTCCGTTGTCCATATCCCATTCTATGGACTGGTCTGCCCGGTCATCGTATACCCCCTTTACTGCCACTGCCGGGATTTTTTCTGCATTCCGCTCCCGGACTGCCTCCATCTTTTTCACGATCCGATCCAGAGTGCCATCCAGCCACTCCTGATCTTCTCTGCTTAAATGCATCACGGTATTTTCTTCTCCGGATCTTGTCATCATTTTCTCCTTTCCTTCCCTTAAAGGGACGCTCTTTTCTCTTTTACAGTCCTTAAAAAACAGGTATCATCATTTTATCCTTTTGACAGATTCCATACAATGCGCTAAACTGTTTTTAACTGATCGATTCTGCTGATTTTTGTTTATCTTTATGACAGCTTCCGGTATATAACGCGCTCCTTCAGCTGTCTAAAACCGCTGCACCATTCCCAAATCTGCACTATAAAAAGCCGCGGTCCTTTGACCGCAGACAGACTGCAAAAGGAGGCTTTCTTATATGATCACAATTCTTCGCTGCGGACATGATTCCCACCACTCCAGACCCGTAGAGATGGAACACCGTCACGGCCTGGATCACTATCTGCTTCTTCTGATAAAAACCGAGGGGTATGTGGAACAAAAGGGACAGGTCCTGACGGCATTTCCGGAGTCTGCCGTGCTCTTTCAAAAAAATACGCCTATCCGTTACGGCTGCCGGCTGGATCATTACAATGATGACTGGATTCATTTTTCCCTCTCTGCCGATGAGAAAATTCTGATTGAGACCGGCATCCCCTTCGGCGCTCCCTTCCTTCCCCGGGATTTTCAGTCCTTGGTCCAATGCGTCCGCCTTCTGGTAAAAGAAACGCGGAGAACGTCCCCCGCTTCTCTGACTGTTCAGGACGCCCTGATGCGGGCCATTCTCTGGAAGCTGTCGGAAGGCCCCAGAGCGGAGCCGGAGACAAAGCATTCTCTTTATCCAGCCTTTTTCCGTCTGCGCCAGGAAATCCTTAACGCTCCGGCCAGAGACTGGGATATGGATCCTATGGCCCGTTCCCTGAATTTAAGCACATCACGCTTCCAGCATTTGTATAAGGAATTCTTCGGGCTTCCGCCGCGCCGGGATCTGATCCGGGCGCGGCTGGAAAACAGCTGCTTTTATCTGATGGAAACCGACATGGATATCGCCTCTGTTGCTGCATTCTGTGGATACGAAAATACACTGCATTATATGCGTCAGTTTAAAAAGTATATGGGACTTACCCCATCCCAATACCGCGCACAGACCGCAGAGGAAAAGCTGCACCGTAAATCACTGCCGCACTGTGGCAGCAAATCTTAAAAATCCGCACTTTTATCTTTAAAACTCCGGTGCCGGCTCTCCGGAGTTTTTGTTATCATAAAACCATCAAAAGCAAGTGAGAACGGTTCAGAAAGTAAATGGAAAACGTTCAGAAAGGGAGGATATGATGAAAAAGAAACGCAACGTATTGTTATCCGCAGCACTGGCTGCAGCCATGACCGCATCTCTGGCCGCATGCGGCGATCAGAGTGTATCATCCACCACCGCAGCGGCAGAAAGCGCTGCCACAGAAGCCGGCGATGCCAGCCAGGCAGAGTCCGGAAGCGCCGATTCTTCTTCGGAAGGCGCCGCAGACTCCATCGTAACAGAGCAGACGGATCTGACCTTTATCTTCGCAGACGGCGACGAAGGTGCGAAGAAGGCCATGAATGAGATCGTAAACCGCTTCAACGAAACGTATGACATGATCACCGTGACCATCGAACCCGGAACCGGCGGAAACTACTCAGAGCTGTTAAAGACCAAGGACAGCGTAGGCGAGTTCCCCGAGGTTATGGAGATGCGCGATACTGCCATGTATGTGCGGGCAGGAAAGCTGGCTCCTCTCCCGGACGACATCGTATCCTTGTTCAAGGCTCCTATGGAATTTAACGGTGAAGTTTACACCGCAGCTCTGGCAGGCGAGAATACCAACGGCATTATTTATAACAAGACCTATTTTGATGAAAACGGCCTGACTGAACCTACCACTTATGACGAGTTCATCGAGCTCTGCCAGACCATCAAGGATAAAGGCGATATGGCTCCCTTAGTTGTAGGCGGACAGGATTTATGGCACATGGGATTCTGGTTTAATAAAGCTTATGACGATCAGGTAATGAGCGTTGACCCGGATTTCATCGAGCACTGCTATGACGGATCCAAGGATTTCTCCGATCCTGCCATCAAGGCCACCTTCGAAGAAATGATCCAGATCATGGAGTACGCACAGGACGGCTGGGTATCCACTCCCGATGCACAGATCACCACCTTCCTGGTAAATGATATGGCAGCCATGATGTATTCCGGAACCCATATGTTCGGTCAGATTCAGCAGGCAGATCCGGAATTTGAGATCGGATGGTTCCCGGTTCCCAGCCCTGACGGAAAGGTTCGCCTGGTAGGCGGCTCCGGCATCGGCGGACTGGCCATCTCCGCAGAAGCAGCAAAAGACCCCAACAAGAAAGCTGCAGCAGAAGAATTCATCAAGTTCTTCTTTACTCCGGAAAATTATAAAGTTTACTGCGAAAACTTAAGTGCAGTTCCCTCTACGGTAGAGACTCCGGATCTGGATGTACTTCCTGTTCTGGATGAAGTAATCGAAGCCACCGGCACAGCCGATACGCTTACTCCCATGTGGAACGGCAAATCCGGCAACAACGAACTTCCGCCTGACTTCAGAAATTTCACCTATAAGACACTGATCGAGGTTCTTCAGGGAACCCGCGATATTGACTCTGCATGTGAAGAAATGAATAAAACATGGCAGGTTGCAGCCGAAAGCTTCAATCCGGTAACGGGAGCAGGCATCGAATAACCCAAAAAGGCTCATGCAACAAGGCATGAGCCTTTTTTCGCCCAATTTTACCCTTTTCATCTCTTTTTAACCCACTTTCACCCATTCAGGAAAGGAGAATTCCATGATCCAGCAGAAAAAGCGCGGCATTGACAAGACCGCCCTGGCTTTCATCGCCCCGGCGCTGATCCTGTACGTGCTGTTCATCATTGTCCCCACCGTAAGCAGCGTTTACTACAGCTTTACATCCTGGGACGGCATCAGCCCCGATGTAAAATTCATCGGCCTGGCAAACTACAAAGAAATCTTTACCAGCGCCCGCTTCGGCAACGCTCTGAAAAATACCATCATCCTCACCATCTTTATCTCCGTTCTGGAAAATGCCTTTGCCTTAGCCCTGGCAGTTCTGGTGGACAATATACGCTGGGGAAAGAATTTCTTCCGGAGTGCCTTCTATATCCCGGTGCTGATCTCCGGCATCGTATCCGGCTTCATCTGGAAAATCATGTATAATTACAATTTCGGCGCCATCAACAGCATCCTCACCCAGATCGGCCTTGGAGATTTCCGGCAGGACTGGCTGGGCAATACCAGCCTGACTCTGATCATGATCGGCGTGGTTCTGGTTTGGAAGGGCGCAGGCTACTATATGATCATTTACCTGGCTTCGCTCCAGAGCGTATCCACAGATGTGATCGAAGCAGCGGAAATCGACGGCGCTTCTCCCTGGCAGCGGTTCCGTATGATCACCATTCCCCTGATCTCCGGCGCATTTACCATTAACTTTACTCTTTCCCTGATCAACGGCTTAAAGGTCTTCGACCAGATCAACGTCATGACCGACGGCGGTCCTGGCTTTACTTCCGAGACGCTGGTTTACCTGCTTTATAAAGTAGGATTTACCGAAGGACGGCAGGGCTTCGGAACAGCTGTAGGCATTATGCTTCTGTTCATCATCATCATACTGAATACAATCCAGCAGAAATTTCTGCGGAGCCGGGAGGTGCAGTTATAATGAGAGCATTGAAAAAACCGAAAGCATTCGATTATCTCCTTCTGATCCTTGCCATTATGCTGGCAGTGGTCTTTTTATACCCCGTACTCTTTGCCCTTATGTCGGCATTTAAGAGCAACGGAGATATCCTGAAAAACCCGGTGGCTTTCCCCACCTCTCTTTATACCCAGAACTTTGTAGACCTGTTCCAGATGTCCGACTTCTCCACTGCCATCGTCAACACCGTGATCCTGACCGTGGTATCGGAACTTCTGATCGTGTGTATAGTCCCCATGGCTGCTTACGCCATCGAAAGAAGAAAAAGCCGTTTTACCAGCTTTATCTACACCTTCTTTCTGGCAGGCATGATGATCCCCTTCCACCTTTACATGTTCCCTCTGTTTAAAGAGATGAAGATATTCGGCCTGTTCGGAAACATGCTTGGCCCCATCGTCTGCTATATTTCCGGCTCCGTGGCTTTCGGAACTCTCCTGTACTGCAGCTTCTTAAAGGGCATCCCCCTGGATATTGAAGAAGCGGCCATGATCGACGGCTGTTCACCTTTCCAGACCTTCTGGAAGGTAACCTTCCCTCTTCTCGGACCCTGTACCGGTTCCATGGTCATCTTAAACGGCCTGAATATCTGGAATGACTTCCTGATGCCTTACCTGGTGCTTCCCAGCGGCCGAGCAAAGACCATCACCGTAGAGATCGCCAGCTTCGTGGGACAGTTCACCGCCAGATGGGATATCGTGTTTGCAGGAACCATCATCTCCATCGTACCGGCGCTGATCATCTTCTGCATGTTCCAGAAATACTTTGTAAAAGGCATCACCGCAGGCGCGGCAAAAGGCTGATCTTCCCGGTATTTTTCGCCCCTCAAAATCCGTCAGTGTCTCCTTCCGGGCATCCCCTGCCCGCAGTCTGGATTCCCGGGTTTTGGGGGGCTTGTGTATTTGCACAATGCAGCGCTTTTTCTCCCGGATAAGCTGTGCTATACTGGATTACAGCAATCGTCCCACAGGACGCAAGAAGGCTGGGGAATAATTTTCAGGAGGGTTCGGTATGGAAAAGAAAAAGAAAGAATTTCGTCTGGGCATGTTCCACAAATTCACACTGGTGATTCTCGTCTCCGGTCTGGTCCCCATGCTGATTTTGACTACCGTACTGTTCCGCACCATGCTGGTCCAGTACCGCCAGGTCATCACGGACACCTATCAGCAAGCCGTCATCTCCGTAGGCAGCCGGATCGACAATATGCTGTCCGCCTACAACACCATCACAAAAATGCCTTATTACTACAATTTCAGTTCTCAGGAAAATGCCATGAATTACATGACCTTTGACAATTTCCGCCAGATCGTCTACGGAATCGGTTATGCTCCGGAAACCATGGAAGAAGAGCGGAAATCAGACATGGAGGGCTTTCTCCGGAATCTGATGAGCACCGATTACTATATTACTGCCGCCCATTTCATCGGCAAAGACTTAAACGGCAATGAGATTTCTTTTCATGTAAATTTCTGGGGCAACTACTTCTACACCCTGGATCCCTTCTATGAGGCGGTGGACCGGGAACATACGGACCAGTCTTCCCGTGATATGATGCTTTATCCTATCCACCGGCACAATTATCTCAGCGGCAGCTACAGCACAGAAGTCTTTACAGTGGCAAGAAACTACTATGACCTGCGGGGAAGCATCCAGGATATGAACTACGTGGGAACGCTGTATCTGGATATTGATGCCCGCAAGGTCAGCTCCCTCATTGATTCGGTGGATTTTCTGCGGGATGAAAAGCTTTATGTACTCTGGCCGGACGGCACCTGCTTTTACAGCAATCAGCCGGAAGCCATTGGGCAGAAATTAGACCGGGAGTCCATGAGCAATGAACCCGGTATGATGCTCCTCCAGGCGCCCAGCAGCGAATATGGGGTGGAAACTGTGGTAGAGATCGATACAAAGACGGCTTTCGCCCCGATCCAGAATCTGTATCGGATTATGTATCTGCTGCTGGCCCTGTCCATCGCCGCCCTGGCTGCCGGTTCCGTTTTCTTTTCCCGAAAGCTTACGGGCCCCCTTACCGAGATGATGCAGCAGATGAAGCGGGTGGAAACGGGCGATTTCGATATTTCCCTTCCCGCATCAAGGAGGGATGAAATCGGCGTCCTGTCAGACCGGTTCAATCAGATGTCGGCAGCCTTAAAGACCTATATCAACAAATCCTACGTGGCCCAGATCAAGCAGAATGAAGCGGAGCTGACCGCATTAAAATCCCAGATCTATCCTCATTTCCTCTACAATACTCTGGAGATTATCCGCATGACGGCCCTGGAAAATGAGGATACCCAGGTCTCTTCCATGATTGAGGCCCTCTCAGAACAGATCCATTACGTTATCGGCCCGGTAAAAGATCTGGTTCCCCTCCGGAAGGAAGTGGAGATCGTGGGGAAATACGTGTTCCTCTTAAACTGCCGGATTCAGGGAAATATCCAGTTTGAAGTGCTGACAAACCACCTGGATACGCTGATGGTTCCCAAACTGATCCTGCAGCCCATTGTGGAGAATGCCTATATCCACGGGATCAAGCCCAAGGGCGGGAAAGGCCGGATCTTTATGGAGACCAGCCGCACAGAGGGAAATCTGGAAATCAGCATCATGGATGACGGCGTGGGCATGGATGAAGAACAGCTGACCCAGATGAAGAAGCTGTTAGCAGGCGATGCCATCGGCATCAAGGATGAATATAACTGGAAAAGCATTGGACTGAAAAATGTCCATGACCGGATACGATATCTGTATGGAGAAGAGTATGGAGTGAAGGTAACCAGCTCCCCGGGATTCGGAACCATCGTCCGTCTCCTGCTTCCCCTTATGGAAGGAGAAAATACTTATGATCAAAATGATTATCGCAGACGATGAGTCTGTTATTATACGCGGCATACGAAAGCTTTTGGACTGGCAGTCCATGGGCATTGAAATCGTCGGCGAATACACCGACGGAAAGCAGGCCCTGGACGGCATCCTTGCTCTGAAGCCGGATATCGCCCTTTTGGATATTTCCATGCCCGGCCTTACCGGCATCGATGTGCTTCGGGAACTGGGGAACCACAATGCCAGAACCAGCGTGATCTTTATCAGCGGATTCCAGGATTTTGAATACGCCAAATCCGCCGTCCGCTTCGGAGCAAAGGATTACCTTTTAAAGCCCATTATCCGCGGAGAACTCCTGGCTGCTCTGGAACGCTGCGTTCCCATCCAAAATGAAAAAGAACCCCTTTTTTCCACAGAAAAGGATTACTCCCTTCTCCTTGGCATGGAGAAAAATCATTATGTGACGCTGACGGCCCATCCTCTCTTCGGGGACACCGACGAGCATCTGAAGAAGCTGAAACAGTTTTCTCTTATGGGGGCGCTGGAAGAATCTCTGAAATCGGATCATGCCGGAATCCTCTTTGAAAAGGACGGGAATACGGTAATCGTTCTTAAGGGAATGGAGCGGGATGAGGCGCTTTCTTATATCACAGCCCTGGAGGAACGCCTTTTTGAAAACACTGACATCCACATCTGTTTCCTGGCTGCAGGCCTTACCGATTCCCTTTCCCAGGTCAGAAGCCAATATGAACTGTGCCTGTCCCAGGGCGATCTTCCCTTTTTCGCCGGGTATCTGAAAAAATACTGCTTCGACCTGCTTTCTTCTCCTGCCCCTCAGGATGAAAAGGAAGCAGACGAAAAAGAACGGCTCTGCCGGCAGATGGAAGAGCTTCTCCTCTCCCAGAAACAGGAAGAGTATGAAAAGGCCTACCTTCGTCTCTGCCGATGCATCAGCCGTACCTGCTCTTACTCCCGGGAAAATGCCTGCTATCAGTTTTTAAGTACCCTGGGCCGTTTTGCCGACCGTCTCTCCCAGGCCAGGATTTCCTGTCCCAGGCCGGAAGAGGCAAGACTTCTGGCCGAAGGGATTGCACTGGAAAATTATCAGCAGATGACAGAATTATTCCGTTCTTCTTTTCTGGAACTGTTCCAGGCAGTAAAAAAACAGGCCCTTTCAAGCGGCCGCCGGGAGATCGATATCGCAGCCGACTATATCGAGGAACATTACGCCGAGCCTCTCACTCTGGAAATCCTGGCAGGGGTCGTGCATATGAATCCTTATTATTTCAGCAGCTACTTTAAAAAGAACATGGGGATTAATTTCAAGGATTATCTGGGAACCGTCCGTCTGCGTCATGCCATGACGCTTTTAGTGAGTACAGACCGGATGACCTATGACATCGCCGCAGCCTGCGGTTTTCCCGATGCCCGGGCGTTTTCCGACCTGTTCCAGAAAACCTACGGGGAAAAACCAAGCAAATACCGGAAACGGCTCCGTGAAAATCAGCCGTAACCCATCCGCACAAAAGGAGGAGCAAAAACGTGATCACCGATAAGCATACCGGACAGGCTTTCTTAAGCCTCTGGTTCGGAAATTTTTACCGTCCCGCCTACGATGACCGGGATTTCATCTGCCAGGCTATGGGCCTGATCAAAGATCTTGGCTTTAACACCATCCTTCTGGATTCCAAAGCCTGGGAAGACTTTCAGGAACGGTTCCAGGGAAAAGATGCCAGCCCTTATGTGGCCATGCAGGAATTTATGATGGAAGAAGCGACCCGCCATAATCTGTCCTACGAGTTCCTGTCCCTTTACTTAAACGGCGACAACCTCTATCCCCACATCCGATTCAGCCCCCCTGTATACGGGGATTCCGTGGTGAATGCAGACGGCTCCGACGGAAAATGGTACCGCTACTGGTCCGAAAAAGCCAAAGACTCCATGGCGCAGCATGTGCAGGGTCTGATGAAGCTCTACGGCAGCGGGCAGGCAAAGATCCTGGCTGGCAGTCAGGAGCGTCTCCCCATCTGCAGCATGTGGGATCCCATTGTGGCTCCCAGCTTTGACGATGAGGGAAGAAAGCGGTATATCGGCTGGCTTAAGGAACGCTGGCACGGCTCCATCGAAGATCTGAATAAAGCCTACGGACTGAATCTTTCCTCCTTCGCTCAGCTTAAACCGGAGGAATACTGGTTTTCTCTGCGCTGGCCGGACCGCGCTTCCTTTACGGAGGAAGAAGTCTCCGCCATGGCCCCGCCCTTCCGGGTACTTTCCGATAACCGGATGTGGCAGAGAGATGAACTTTGCAGCTACTTCCAGGATGTGAAGGAACGGCTCCATCACCTGGATCCCCGGCTGTGGCTCTGCCCGGATCTGGCCCAGTGGGGGTATTTCCTGAACGTGGACGGAGCCATGCTTTCCGGCGTGGGCATGGCAGATCTGTGGGATACCGCTGTGCGCGGCATTGACCTTTACCGTCTGGCCGATTACGTGGACTGCGCAAATTTCCTCTCCGTTCCCGTAACCCCTGCCGGCGATCCGGATATTTACGTGACTGCCTGCCACCACAGCATGATGCGGGCCATGAACCGGGGACGGGAATTCCTGGGCGGCATCTACTGGGGGCGGTTCCTGTACAATCATCTCTACGAGGTGATCACCCCCTGCGAGACCGTTGCCGCCATCGCTGCCAGCGGCGCAAAGGGATACAATGCCTACGGCATGTGCGGTCTGGATGACGGCGGCGTACTCCACCGGATGGAGCCCTGTTTTAATGAATCCCTGAAACGGGCAAATGAATGGTTCCAGGAAATCCTTCCCCTGACCGGCTCCCTCCTGCCGCCAAAGATTGCCATCCTCTTCCCCTCTGCCATGGCCCTCTGCGAGAATATGCAGACTCCCGGAAATAAAGAGCGCCGTCTGGATCTTTTAGGCTGGTACCGGGGATGCCTGGATCTGGGAATGGAAGCAGATGTGACAGACGGAAAAGCCCTGTGCCGGCCGGAAATCATCAGCCAGTACCAGGTCATCATCCTTCCTGAGGATGACTGTTACCCGATGGAACCGGATGCCCAGCTGGAGCAGGCTCTTCTTTCTTTCGTAAAGGGCGGCGGCACCCTGGTCCACAGCCCGGGAAACCGGCTGGCCATAAAACTCTTCACTCGGGATGCCGTCCGCCACGCTCCCTCTCCGGCAGATCTTGGCGAAAACTGCTTGGTTCAAAGCACCTGCTGGTGCAGTTACCGTGCCAACGGCCCCGGTGAGACTGTCCTCGCTGCCTGGCTGTCTGACGGCGCACCGGCGGCAGTCAGACGGCAAATGGGGAAGGGATGTGTTTACTCTCTTGGCTTTGACTATGGCTTCAGCCTGACCGCCAAGGTCTCCCCCCATGTCCCCAGAGAGCAGAAAAACAACGAGCTCTACCCTCTGCCCATGATAAAGCGAAACCTGCTCCAGGAAATCCTGGAACAGGCCACGGGGACAGCATTATCCTTTCAGAAAAACATCCGGCGCGCAGAATTTACCGGCGGCCTGCTGGTGATCAACCACAGCTCCTATCCCTGCAGAATCAGGGAAGAGGGGAAGAAGTATTTTCAGTATCCGGTGGACGATGCGCTTCTTCTGCCGCGGAGCGCGGTATTCATTGCAAAATAAAAATTTTCTGCAGCTTTTTGCTATGCCCGCTTCACCCTCCACGCCGTCATATCCTGCTTCACCATATTCATAAAATCCATTTCCGCCTTGCTCAGGTATGTCCCTTTCCGGAAAGCGATAGAACGCTTCCAAGCAAGGCGGTTTCCGATGGAAAAATAGACCAGCGGTGCTTCCGGGTCCACATAAGACTGCGGAAAGAAAGCCGGCCCGATCTGGCTTTTTGCCATGTTCACCGCCGTGTAGGTGGTTGTCGCCTCAAAAAGTACCTTTGGCTTATAGCCGGCCTTCACAAACTCCAGATCCAGCTTCCGCCGGAACTTTGTCTCCCGGCTCAGAAGAATAAAGGGATCTTCTTTCAGAAGCTTCAAATCCATATGGGGAAATTCTTCCCAGCTTCGCTCTCCTGCCATGGATGCCAGAGGATGACTCTTAGGAAGCGCCAGCACCATCAGTTCTTCATCAATGTGAAAGTAGTCAAACTGGGGATTCTCCTCCCAGTGCGCCGTAAGAGCCAGGCTGACGCTTCCCTGCTCCAGAAGCTGTTCCATTTTCACAGATCGGGCCTCGATCACGCGAAAGGTGATTTCCGGGTATTTCTTATGAAACAGGGGGTACACCCGGGCAAACATCTCCGATCCCCGCTCCGGGGTGTAGGAAATAGAGATTTCTCCTTTTTTCATATCCGCAATATCGCTTAGCATCTTGTAGGTTTCTTCTTTAATTCCCAGTATCCTTCGCGCCGCATCCAGATATACGTTTCCTGCATAAGTAGGAATCATAGAATGCTTGATCCGATGGAACAGCAGAAGTCCCAGTTCCCTTTCCAGCCGCAGAAGCTGCTGATTCAGAGCCGACTGGGTCATATAAAGCTTCTCCGCCGCCTTTGATATGCTCTGCTCATCTGCAATGGCCACAATATATTCCAACTGCTTCAAATCCATAATCCAAATCCTCCTGCCGCAGCAGGATGCCCGCCGTCCGCACGCTGCGGCACCGGCATCCTTCTTAATCCAGTTCAATGATTTCATGGTACAGATCTGCATACCGCCCCGGCTGCGCCAGCAGTTCCTCATGGGTTCCCCGCTGAATGATCTGCCCGTTTTCCAGCACCATAATCCCATCCGCCTTGCGTACCGTAGAAAGACGATGGGCAATCACAAAAGTGGTGCGATTTTCCATAATGGCATCCATACCCGCCTCAATATGCTTTTCTGTCCTGGTATCCACCGAGCTGGTGGCTTCATCCAGAATCAGAATCGGCGCCCGGGAGAGAGCCGCCCGGGCAATATTTAAAAGCTGTCTCTGGCCCTGGGAAAGATTGGCCGCGTCCTGCTCCAGCACCGTGTCATAGCCATTTTCCAGACGCAGGATAAAGGAATGGGCAGAAGCGATCTTTGCCGCCTCCTCCACCTCTTCATCCGTAGCTTCCAGACGTCCGTATCGAATATTCTCCCTCACCGTCCCGGTAAAAAGGTGGGTGTCCTGCAGCACCATGGCAATATTCTTCCGCAGGAAATCCCGCCGGATCCGGTCGATGGGAACGCCGTCCACGGTGATCTCACCGTCCTGAATATCGTAAAACCGGGAGAGAAGATTGGTGACCGTAGTCTTCCCCGCTCCCGTAGACCCCACGAAAGCGATCTTCTGCCCCGGTTTGGCCTCCAGGGAGATGTCCCGCAGGATAGGCTGGCCCGGACGGTATCCGAAATTAACATGGCTCAGCTTTACATATCCTTTGATCTCCTTCATTGAGACGGCATCCGCCCGCTCTGTTTCCGGCACTTCATCCATCACCTGGAAAACCCGCTCCGCACCGGCCAGGGCGGAGAATACATTGTTCATCTGCATGGAGATCTCATTGATGGGCCGGTTAAACTGCCTCGTATAATTTACAGAAACCGTAAGTCCTCCCAGATCAAATCCCCGGGTTACCACCAGCACCGCTCCCAGGCAGGCCGTCACCCCGTAGCCCATATTGCAGAGCTGATGGGTAATGGGGCCCATAATGCTGGAATGAAACTGGGCGCGGATCTGCGAATCCATCAGCTCCCGGTTTAAGTAAGAGAACTCATCCTTCGCAGTCTCCTCATGGTTAAAAAGCTTCACCACCTTCTGTCCGGTAATGGTCTCCTGAGCAAAGCCGTTTAGTGCGCCAAGATTCTTTTGCTGGCTGCTGTACGCCTTCCTTCCGGTCTTCATGATCTGCCGGCTGACCAGGGCCAGAATGGGGGTAAACAGAATCGTTATGGATCCCAGAATCACATTGGTATAAAGCATCAGGATGATGGTTCCCACGATGGTCACCGCGCCGGAAATAATCTGAACGAATGTAGTATTAAGCATCTCGCCCACTGCATCCACATCATTGGAAAAGCGGCTCATAATATCGCCGGTGCCGTGATTGTCAAAATAGGAAATGGGAAGCGTCTGCAGGTGGTCAAACAGCTCTCTTCTCATGCGGCGCAGAGAACGCTGGGAGACGCTCAGCATGATCCGCTGCTGAAGCCACTGGGTAAGCACGGACACACTATAGACAAGGGCCAGAAGACCAAGGGCTGCCGCAAATCCGGCAACCCGGGTCCCAAGTTCTTCCCTATCGGAAACAAGATAAATAAACCGGTTGATGATAGGACGCAACATATAGGAGGCCGCCAGTGTGGACACCGAATAAAGCAGGGTCATCACTGCCGCAAGAATGATGCGTCCCTTTTCCCGGCTCAGGTATTTTACCAGCCTCAAAAAGGTCCCTCCGGCATTCTTCGGCTTCCCATGGGCACCCATGGCAGAAGGCCCCCGGCGTCCCACACTCATCTCTTTTTTCTGGGGTCCGGCCGAACTGCCGGCGTATTTTTTCTGAAGGCGCAAAGCCCGTTCCTGATTCATCCTGCACCTCCCAAAATCAGCGTATGTTTCTCTTCCGCGGCCCGATCCGCCGCTTCAATACCTTCTCCGTCCTGCCCGGATGCCTGCGAGTAATAAATCTCCTGATAAGGCAGGCACTGCTTCAGAAGCTCCTCATGGCATCCCACACCGGCGATCCGTCCCTCTTCCATCACGATGATCTGATCCGCGTCCATAACCGAACTGATCCGCTGGGCGATGATCAGCTTCGTTACGCCGGGAAGCTCCCTGCGGAATGCCCGGCGGATCTTCGCGTCTGTAGCCATATCCACGGCGCTGGTGGAATCATCCAGGATGAGGATCTTCGGATGCTTTAACAGGGCCCTGGCAATGCAGAGCCTCTGCCGCTGTCCGCCGGAAAGATTGACGCCTCCCTGCTCCAGCTCCGTCTCATATCCGTCCGGAAAGCTTTTTACAAAGCTGTCCGCACAGGCGATCCGGCAGGCCCAGGCCAGTTCTTCCTTGGAGGCATCCTCTCTGCCCCAGCGGAGATTTTCTGCAATAGTTCCGGAAAACAGGGTATTCTTCTGGAGAACCACCGCAGCCCCCTCCCTGAGATGATACAGGGAGTAAGCCCGCACATCCACGCCGTCCACCAGGACTTCTCCCTTATCCGGGTCATACAGCCGGGAGATCAGTGACACCAGGGTACTCTTTCCGCTTCCGGTGGAGCCTACGATCCCCACAAACTGCCCCGGCTGAATGTGCAGGCTGATATCGTCAAGCACCTGCTCCTTATTCTTTTTAAAGTACCGCATGGAGACATGACGGAATTCGATTTCCCCCCGCTCTACTTTAAGATCCTTTCTGGCTGCACCCTCATCAGTCAGATCCACCTTTGCATCCATGATCTCTGTGATCCGCCGGTCGGAAGCCGCCGCCCGCGTTCCCTGAAGGACGATATTGGCCAGAAAATTAAGCGCCGTCAGAATCTGCGTCAGATAGGTAATGAACGCCGTCAACGTGCCGATCTCCATGCCGCCGATCATGATCTGCCGCCCGGCAATCCACACCACCGCCAGAGTGGTCACATTCACCGCCAGGGCAGAGACCGGCTGCAGGAGGATCATCAGTTCCAGGGCGGAAATGCTTTTTTCCATCAGCGTGTCATTGGTATGAGCAAATTTTTCCTTCTCATAATCCTCTCTGACGAAGGATTTGATTACCCGCTCATTGGTAATGGTTTCGTTGATCTGATTATTTAATCCGTCCAGACTGGCCTGCATCCTGGTATATCGCGGAGACGCTGTGCGGATAATCAGCGCGATGGCCGCCGCCAGAAAAGGGATCACCACGCAGATCACTCCCGCCAGCCTGGGGCTTAAGGAAAAGGACATGCACACGGCGCCCACAAGCATCACCGGACTTCGGAAGCATCCCCGAAGCAGGGTCTGGACGAAATTCTGGATCTGTGTCACATCATTGGTGATCCGGGTAATCAGAGAACCGGTAGAAAACGCATCGATATTGGCAAAAGAAAAGGTCTGGATTCGAGCAAACGCCTTCTCCCGCACATCTGCAGCCAGATGGGAAGAACCTTTGATGGCAAAATAAGCCCCCAGCACACCGCCTGCCAGCATGATCAGCGCGGTAACCAGCATGTAAAGCCCGTTCTGCAGAATAAAAGGAATATCCCCGTTCGCCGCCCCCTTATCAATGATATTGGCATTCAGATACGGCAGGATAAATTCGCCGCAGGCCTCGATAATCATGAAAAACGGCCCAAGGATAAAACAGTATGCATACTCTCTTATGGAATCTTTGTATTTTTCCATGGTTCTCCCCTCTTGAAAAATTTTAACAAGTTCTCTTTGTGTTATACGGTTTCCAAAATAGAATGAATCCCTCCGTTTCTCTCAGTCTTCCGTATCGCCAAAGCAGTCTCCTCCGGCGTAAGATCCGTCACATCGATCTTTCTCGTATTCAGCCCCATATAAAGCGGAAGCCGGGAAAGACTTCGTTCAATAACATCTGCCCTGCGTATTCCTGCTTTTACATCCTTCTCAAGCCGGCGGGTCAGCTCAGAAGGTTCACAGACCAGAGAAACAGCATGGATCGAAACACCTTCCCCGCTTCCCTCCATCGCCGGCGTCGTCTCATTCTCATCCTTCAGTCCTTCCAGGATTCTGTCCAGAATTTCCTGTTGATGCATCACCCAGCAGAACACAATGTTCTTATAGGCCGGACACCGCAGAAACTGATTCAGAAGAAAAATAATATTCTCCAGCACCATCCGCTTCGTATCCTCCGTCACCTGAAACGGGTCCGCATCCCAGCACCAGTCTCCATCCAGAAAAACACAGTCCGGAAGCTCCCGCTTAAGAATCTGGCTCACTGTGGTTTTCCCCACCCCCATGGTTCCGCCGATCAGATATAAATGTTTCACTGTTTCCGCCGCCCTTTCTTTCGTCCGATGCGTTGATGCCCGCAGACAGCGCTATATCCCCAGAGCAAGAAACCGGCTCCGAAAGTTTTCCGCATCTTCCATGGTATGTTTCCATCCGTCTTTCTTTAAATCCACCTGCCAGCCGCCGCGGATCCTGACAGCGGCTACTCCTTCCATCTCCAGAAGGCGCATCTGCATATCATATGTATCAAAAGCCGCTGCCCCGCTTAAGATTCCCCTGGCATTTACCACCCGGTGAGCCGGTACATCTCCCAGGAGGTTCCGGTTCAGCCCATACCCCACCTGTCTGGAATTCCGGGGACAGCCGCAGAGCAGGGCAATCTGGCCATAGGTAGCCACCTTGCCCCGTGGAATACTCCGGCACACGATAGCGGCTCTCTGATAAAAGTCCACCGCCGTCACCGGTTCTGCACCTGGATCTGGCAGCATTCCATTGTCTGTAAGGCCGCCTCATGGCTCCCAGGCGTCACACCGGCACAGCATGACGCATCCACCAGGATCGGTACCTCCGGCAGATACGCCTTTATTAAAAGAGCATTGCTTACCACGCAGATATCCGTACACAGGCCAATCAGTTCGATGGAAGATATGGGCGTCTTCTCATGGATATCCGCCAGATACTGTGCCAGCTCTACGGAACCAAAGGTCTTCTTTTTAAATATCCTGGCATTCTTTTTCTCCTGCACTTCCTGCAGAGGCGGAATCAAATCCCATCCTTCCGTCCCCTCAATGCAGTGCTTCACCGGAAGCCTTTTCCCCTCCTGGGTCTGCAGATAATCTTCACCGTGAGTATCCAGGGTAAATAAAACAGTCCCCTCAAAAGCCTCAGCCTTTTTTACTGTCTGCAAAACGATGGCCTGGGCCTCCTTGGTCCCCAGAGAACCGGTGACAAAGTCATTCTGCATATCCACTACAATTAAAAAACGATTTTCCATGTCCATACCTTCTCCTTTTCTTCTGCGGGATTTATCCTTAATTAATGTAAGATCAGTATCCTCATTATACTCATTTTATTCTGCCCCATCAATAAACCGGCGGAAATTTGCAGTTAAGATCACCGGCCGTACTCTTGCCGGCACCATTTGGCAATCTCCCTGATCAGGTCTAAGGGAAGCGGCTTTTCATAGGGCAATTGTATGGTTCCCTTACTGGTTCTGTATCCGCAAAGCCGGCCGGCAAATGCCTCCACCGCCTCCGGTCCGGGGTACAGGCCGATGTGCTTTCGAAATGCTGCAAACTGAATCAGGTTTTGTCCCTTCCAGTATGTGGGCATGCTCCAGGAAATCTTTTCCGCCGCGTCCGGAATCGCCTCACGGACAGCATCATTCACCATCCTCAGATACGGCTGTGCACTTTCCGGCTGCCGTTTTATATATTCCTCAATACTCCTGGGAGGCTCTCCGCAGTAATGTTCCTGGTTCTTATGCCGGAAACTGCGCCCGCAGGCCGGACACCGCCACAGAGTCTCTTCTTTATTCTCATTCTCCTCTTCATCGGGCACCGATATGGATACCCGGACGGTATCCCCCGGCTGTTTTCCGATTTTTTCCCGGATATCCTTTCGTACCCCGATAATATAGCAGATGGATCCGTCTTTATTTTTGATCCCCATATTAACAATGCTGCCGCTGTAAGGAACTCCGTCAAATTCCGCCTGTACCTTTATCCGTCCTTTTCCAAACTCTTTCCGGATATCATAGGGAAAACGAACGTATGCGCCTCCCTTCTCCGGAACCGGCTCGATCACAGCCTGGAATTCATATACTTTTTGGTTCATTTCTCATTCCTCCTGTTACCGCATGGTACTCCCTTTAAAATATGCCTCCAGAATCGCCTTGATATGCTGATATCTTCTGGCATAGGAATTCTCTACCCGGATCAGCTCCATACCGTGGACCCGGCAGATGGCGTTCTTTTTCCGGTCCCTGGCTTTGACGATCTCACTTTCACAATGTTCTTTTCCATCCAGCTCAATGACCAGAACCGGATACTTTTTCTGGTTCTCCCGCTGATAAACCACAAAATCAAAGCGGCCGGAATAGAACAGATCGCTGCCGGTAATATTTTCCTGGAACACCTGGGACACTGCCACCTCTTTTTCTACAGTAAAACGGGTATGGGACAGCCAGATGTTTCCGAGAGCATGATTCAGCGCTTCCAGGAAAGCCTCCTCCGTATCCGTGCTGAAAGGCTTAACGCCAAGGGCCCGGGACTGATTCTCCTTTGGTGTTACATGAGAAATCCCCCGGCTTCGCACATATCGGATCTGTTCATAAAGGTCGTCCCCCGTTTCCGTCTCCCGTTCTTTATGAAGCCGCTCCAAATTTTTCGTGCTGCACAAAACGATCAGACGCAACTGGTCATCGCTGAGAGGATAAATCCCATTCCCCAGAGTTTCCCGGTCCAGATAATGCACCAGAGAAAAGTCTCTTCGGCAGGGCGTGCAGGCCATCCGGCTGCAATCCTCCAGATAATTTAAAATCTTAAGATTAACACTGTGAGAAAAAAGATTCTGATACCGCTGGGGATTTTGACTGATATCCCGAATCAGCTGCGGATTTACCGGACAGTACGATCCCTCAATAATCTGCGAAGATAAAATAGAATCAATATAAATGCAGCGGAAATGTTCCATGGCACAGCAGCCCAGGTGCAGGCCGTCTACTTCCAGGGTCCTCTGGTACGGCCGGATATTCCGTATTCCGATCCAGTATCGGGTAACCTGTTCCTGCTGGTTCCGGTATTCAATACTCAGCCATTTCCCTTCATGTACAGCCCTAAAAATATCTCGGCACACTGCATTCATCGGCTTCCTCCTCCTGTATGATTCGCACTGGAATAAGTATATTATAATGACAGGCATAATGAAGATGCAAGAACTGTTTGTATGCAGGTTCTGGGATATTTTGATAATCCCCGCATATATCTCACTCACAGCAAAGCGATTTTTTACTATCCACATCATTTCCATTTTAACTCGCCTTGGAGCCGGCCATACTTTATTATTTTTTTTGGAAATATATTACAATTTCGGTTGCATTTTATGGAAATATATGGTAATATAAAGTAAAATATTTCCACAAATCTTGAATCAATGGCAGTTATATGATAAACTATTTTTAAGAGCAAATACTAGAATCTCCCCCTACATGCTGCTCTTCACAGTTATGCTCCCTATCATATCCTGCCCAGGAAGGATGTGATGCAGTGAGAAGGCAGACGCAGCTTGCAAAGTTAATCGAAGCCTCAGAAGATAAGATCCGGTATGACACACAGGTAAAGAAGGTTTTGGCAAATGAAGCCATTCTCGCCTGGATTTTAAAAACCTGCACAGAGGAATTCGCTTCCTGCTCTCTTCATGAGATCCGGAAATGCATCGGGGTACCGGAGATTTCCAGGAAAGCAGTACACCAGAATGAGCCGGATGCGCCTTTGGACAGCGATCGACAGATCGAAAGCGTCGGCACAGAGGACGGCAGTTTAGGAGAGCAGACCGTATTTTATGATATCCGCTTCCATGCCTGCGCGCCCGGAAAGGCGAGGCCGATTCATCTGATTATTAATATAGAAGCCCAAAAGGATTCTGCACCGGGATATCCCCTGGAGAACCGGGCCACCTACTACTGCTGTCGGCTGATCTCCGCTCAGTACGGAACGGTGTTTCACAAATCAGAATATGGAAACATACGCAAAGTCTACTCCATTTGGCTCTGTTCCGATCCTGCCAGGAGACAGGCAAACAGCATTAAGAAAATGGCCATGGATGAGACAATACTGTACGGATCAATCGATGCATCTAATTACAAAGCAGATCTGTTTCAGGTAATGATTATCAATCTGGGGAATCCGGACGAAGCGGCAGAAAATCCGATCCTTCATCTGATGAATGTTCTTCTGGCAGTGGATCTGGAAGCGAAAGAAAAACAGCGAGTGATGGAGAAAGAGTTTCATATCGCCATGACGGCGGAACTGGAAAGCGAGGTGTCGGAATTGTGTAATTTAAGTCAGGGAGTTTATGACAAAGGCGTAAAAGCAGGAATTAGTCAGGGTATCAATCAAGGAATGAGCTTAGGAATCAGCCAGGGAATCCGTGCCACTGTAGCAATTCTTCAGCGGTACCAATACCAGGATGCAGAGATCATGGAACAGATTATGCAGGAATATCATCTGACGCCGGAGGAAGCCAGGCAGTATGTATCCGTCCCGGACTCTGTCTGAGCATGATGCCGCAGTTTAAACCTGTGCCTGCCGGAATTCAGCAGGCACAGACAGCTTTATCATGTTATTGAATCCGACAAGACGCGTCACCGGCGCGTCTTGCTGGATGCTTCGCAATCAAAGAGGCAGAAATCCTGCGCAGGTCCGCCTGCGAAAGGATTTCTGCCTCTATCCTATTTGCGTTATTACTTAATGAAACTTACATGCTTACAGATCTCCTCATAAGCCTTCTCCTTGCGCTCATTGAAGATCACCTTGTTCTCCTCAAACAGATTCCGTCCTTCCGTATCAATAGATACGATCAGCGGTCCAAATTCCTTTACCCGGCAGTTCCAGAGCGTTTCAGGCATTCCCAGGTCGCACCATTCTGCCCGGACGATCTCTTCTACCTCCGTGGCCGCCACTACGGCATTTCCGGCGGGAAATACGCAGTGAATGGCCTTATAGTTTTTGCAGGCGTACTCCGTGTTAGGGCCCATGCCGCCCTTTCCGATAATCACCTTTACGCCGGTCAGTTCCACAAATTCCTTCTCAAACTTCTCCATCCGCATGCTGGTGGTGGGGCCTACGGATACCATCTCAAATTTATCGTCACCCAGCGGGCGGATAATGGGGCCTGCGTGGAAAATGGCATTGTTCCGCACATCCACCGGCAACTCCCGGTGTCCCTCTACCAGCCTTCTATGGGCCACGTCCCGGCATGTAGTCATGCTTCCATTGAGATAAATAATATCTCCAATCTTAATATCCTTCAGATCTTCGTCCGAAATCGGCGTAGTTAAAATTTTCTTTCCATCTTTGATTTCCAACATTATAACGTCACCCCCAAATGTGTAGTAATGGTATAGTTCAAATCCTTATCAAAAATAATATGACCTCTGCGATGAGACCAGCAGCCTACATTAACCGCTACGCCGATGGTAGAAGGATGTCTGGCCGTGTTCTCGATATGGACACCCATAACGGAATATTTTCCGCCCATTCCCTGGGGACCAAGGCCGATGGAATTGATTCCGTCCTCCAGAAGCTTTTCCATGGCTGCCGCCCGCTGATTCTCATTGTGGCTTCCCAGAGGCCGCATCAGCGCCTTCTTTGATAACAAAGCCGCCGTCTCTACAGAAGTGGCCACGCCTACCCCCACCAAAAGAGGCGGACAGGCATTCAGACCGTAGGATGTCATTACGTCCAGAACAAACCGTGTCACTCCCTCATATCCGGCTCCCGGCATCAGAACCATGGCCTTGCCCGGCAGAGTGCAGCCGCCGCCTGCCATATACGCATAAATCTCACACTGGTCACTGTCCGGTACGATATCCCAAAATACAGTGGGCGTTCCCTTTCCTACATTCTTTCCCGTATTGTACTCATCAAAGGTCTCTACGCTGTTATGGCGGAGAGGCGCTTCCACGGTAGAAATCATCACCGCTTCTTTTAACAGTCCCTCCAGTTCACCGATTAGCGGAAAGCTGGCGCCGCATTTTACCCAGAACTGCAGCACGCCCGTATCCTGGCAGCTGGGCCGGTTTAACTCCTGGGCCAGCTTCTGGTTCCGCTTCATGGTGTCATAAATTACTTTGGACAGCGGGCTGTCCTCCTTCTCTGCCAGCTCATCCAGCTTGGCAATAATGTCATCCGGAAGCTTCTTTCCGATATGGGATACAAAATTCGCCATATACCGTGTAAGCTTCTCCACCTGTTCCTGTTTTGTCATGGTAATCAGTACCTCCTTTAAATGATCCGGCCGCGCAGACGGCCATTTTATGTAAATTAAATTGCTTTCTAATAAAAATTCGGCAAACAAGATTCCTTCCTGGCAATGCCCGGCTGTACAGTTCTGCCGATTCCCTCCACCCTATGCCGGAAAGAAAGGAAACGCAATTGGCAGGATAATCATGCTCACCACCGTAGCAATGAGAATCAGCGGAAGTCCCGCCTTCACGTAATCCATAAAGGAATATCCTCCTGCTCCCACCACCATGGTATTGGCCGGCATGCCGATTGGCGTAGCGTAAGCGCAGGAGCCGCCGATGACACAGGCCATCAGAACTGCTCTGGGGTCCGCTCCCATTCCCTGAGAAATGGAAAGGCAGATGGGAACCATCAGCGCGGTAGTCGCTGTATTGGACATAAAATTTGTCATTACGCAGCAAAGCATAAACACTACAAAAGTCAGGATATAAGGCGAAGGAGAATCTCCCAGTGCCTGCATCACGGTTCCGGCGATCATCTCCCCCGCCCCCGTATTCTGCAGGGCTGCAGCCAGAGAAAGAGTTCCGCCGAAAAGGAAAATGGTCTTTAAATCTATGGACTTTAATGCTTCTTTCTCCGAAATCACCCCGGTAAGAATCAAAGCCAGAGCTCCGATACAGCCGGAAATACACAGGCTGATGCCGATCTTGTCTTCAAAAATCATGGCCAGCAGAGTCAGCACCAGAATGATCAGAGACAGATGCTGCTTCCAGGCCGGAACGCTGTCAAAATCTTTCTCCGTATCAAAAGCCCCATCTTCGCCGGTTGTTTCATGATTCGGCAGCAGACGAAAACCCACGGTGGCGTAAAAGAGAATGCCGCAGATCAGAATCGGAAGTCCCACCACAGCGTATTCAAAAAATCCAAAGGACAATCCGATCTCCTGAAGCGCACTCTGGGCAATCAGATTCCCCGGCGCGCCGATCAAAGAAAGGTTTCCGCCCATGGCCGCCGCAAATACCAACGGCATCAAAAGTCTGGATCTTGCATATCCGGACTTTGCAGCAATGCCGATGACCACCGGAATCAGTACCGCCGCCGTTCCGGTATTAGACAGAACGCCGCTCATCAGTCCGGTAATCAGCATGATGGAAACGATCAGCATCCGCTCGGTTTTTGCAAAGCGGGTAACCAGTCCCCCGATCCGGTTGGCCATGCCCGTCTCAAAAAATGCTCCCCCTACGATGAACATGGCTACAAACAGGATCACGTTGGTGTCAATAAAACCTGCAAACGCAGTGGGCACATCCAGCACCCCGGTCACCACCAGCCCGATACAGACGATCATGGACGTCACCGCCAGAGGAATCTTCTCTGTAACGAACATCACGATCGCAAACAACAGAAACAGCAAGGTAATTGTTGATGGACTCATATGCTCCCCTCCTAAAATAATGTAGTTTTTGCCGGACCCACCATCTCCTATCTTTATATTTTATTTTTGATATTTGATAATGTATCCATTTCTTGATTGCATCATAAAACAAAACACCGAATCTGTCAATCCCTGTTTTACAGATTCGGCGTTTTATAAGAAATATTATCTTAATTTTTATGCAATACATACAAGAAAAAATATTTCCTGTTTTCCGGCTGATCTTTATTCCTGATAACGGGTCAGCACATCCTTCATGCTTCTTTCAATATGACAAAACATCTCACGGCCGGCCTTCTCTCCATCCCCTGCAGCCATGGCGGCAAATATCCGCTCATGCTCCTCCTGGGAAACCTTTGCATATTCCGCCTCAGTAGTCTTAAGCCCCATGGAAAGTCCGTTCCATAACTCCGAAAGCATGTTTATGAGCTTCTCATTGTCTGACGCCTTCCAGATCTCATAGTGGAAGGACTGATTATAATTGGAATAACTGCTGGAATCATTCCCGGCCAGAGCATTCCTGGCGCTGATCAGAGAATTCTCCACAGCTGACAAATCCGCCCCATTCCGGCAGCAAAGCAGGCAGGCCATGCTCTCCAGCGCAGCCCGCACCTGATAATGGTTGCGGATGGTTTTCTCATTCACCCCCAGAACCAGCGCCGTCTTATTCTGCTTTAATTCAATCAGCCCGTCCCTTGCCAGAATCTGAAATGCCTCCCGCACCGGCGTCACCGACACCTCCAGCTCTCTGGCCGTATTCTCCAGAGTCAATACTTCCCCCGCCTTGATCTGTTTTGCAATGATTGCCTTGCGAAGAGCTGCCGCCACCCGCTCTCTGGCCGGCAGCAGCGTAATCGGCTTTAATCCTAACATGCTCCCTTTCTCTCCTTCCATACAGCCTCTTCCAGACCGGCAAAGTACGCCTTAAGCCTTTCGCTCCGCTCCTCTGGCGGTCCGCTGACAGCTCTTTTCAGTTTCTCTGCTCCCGCCTCTTTGTCATAAAAAGAGCGCCGCACAGCATAATCCACGTAAATCTCAAGGATCGTATCTAAAGTCTTCCTTAAAAATGCATGGGAAAGATTCCGGCTGATCTGCCGGTGGATCTCTAGTTCTTCCGGCTCAGGATCCGCAAACCAGGATACTTTCGGCGTCTCCTTCATGGAAATCCCCGTCTCCAGAGCCTTCTCCTCCAGTTCCCTGCACAAGCTGAATATCTCCCGGAAATAATCCTCAGAAAAATCTGCCGTCTTTACATGGTTATTGGGGAGACGCTGAATCAACCCTTGATATTCCAGAAGAATCAGGGCCTCCCGCACCGGCATCCTGGATACTCCCAGGCTTTCTGCCAGTTCATTCTGGGTCATCTCCCGGCCGCAGGGAATCCTTCCGGACAGAATTTCCTCCTTTAAAATCTCAACAATACTTCCCTGTTTCTTTTTTCCTGCTGTCTGCGCCATTCCTGTCACCTCGCTATGTTTCTTTGCTTTGAAAATCTGCCGCCGTTTATAATATCATTCATTCCTAAAACCGTCCCCGCTAAAGACGTTCCTTAAAATATCCTTCTGCGCAGTAGATCGCCCCGCAGGGATTATGAGCCAGAACCCGGTCCTTCGCCGCCAATACCGTTACCGGCGCCTGGGAATTCCGGAAAAACAGAGAATCATGGCCCACGCACAGACCAATGGCAATATTAAATTCCGTCTCCTGTTCATTTAGCAGATATGCCTGACCGATGGGATTGCACATGGCCTCAAATTCCCCGGGATGAATCTTATTCTCTTCCGGGATTCCGGCCTCCTCCTTGGAGATTCCACCGGTCTTGCAGATTACGGAGACCACCGTAAACCCGTACTTGCGGAAAATCCCGGCCACCACAGCCGCTTCCTTCCGAAGTCCCTTGCAGAAAGCAATTCCAATCTTCTGATATCCCATCTTCCGGCAGAATTCCACCGTCTCCTTCAGCCTGGGCCATTGACAGTACCCTTCCGCTTCAATAGAAGAACTCTGCACATAAAACCGGTGATTCTCCACTTTCTCATATTCCGGAAGAAAGGCCTTCCGCATATCCATCTGCCTCATGGGACAGTTTAAGGGCATTTCCTTTGCCGTGCCGCCGGCACAGGCCAGTATGCTGCAGTCTGCACAGGTATAAAACATCTGCTGTCCTCCATCTTTTCATTCACATAAAATGATATCAAATGCGCCGCCACACTTTCATAGGGTAATTGGAACGCTGCCTGCCGGCGCATAATGATTAATATATAATATTGTATCCATTTCAAGGGATAATGTAAAGAAAAATTCTATGATTTGCCGTGAAAGGCAGAAAAGCCGTATACTCTGAAAGTCCTAACGCCGAATAGGCGGCATGTATTCAGGGATGCCAAATGCGCCGCCAGACTTTTGCAGGATAGCTGGTGCATCGGCCGCCGGCGCATAATGGTTTACCAGAAAAACGGCAGCGTCCCTGTCATGAAACGCTGCCGTCTTTTTCTATTAATTCTTTTCCCTTAAGATCAGATGGCGCATGGCTTCTGCTGCAAAGCAATCCGGGCATCCAGAGCATCCGCACACTCTCTATTCTCAGTCATCCCAGCGGTCGTCATCGTCATCATCTTCCCAACGATCATCATCATCGTCGTCCCAGCGGTCATCGTCGTCCCAACGATCATCATCGTCGTCCCAACGGTCATCATCATCGGTCTCCCAACGGTCGTCATCATCGTCGTCCCAACGGTCATCATCGTCGTCCCAGCGGTCATCATCATCGTCATCCCAACGATCATCACTATCATCCCAACGGTCATCATCATCGTCCCAGCGATTGTTCTCCCGATCCTGCTCCGCCTCTACGATCTTCCCATCTCTTGCATTTACATCAAATTCATATTCCCGGCCGTTGGCCCAGAACTCCAGCTGATACACTCCGTCATCCAGATCGTAATCCTTGTGGCTTAAGTCAGATTCCTTAATCCCCAGATGGGCAAGCACGATCTCTTCTGCCCGCTCCCATCCTATGAATTCGGGATTCTGGGCTGCCATGACTTCCATAGCGGTAGTACCTGATCCTGCCAGAAAAGCAGTTAATGCTGCAGTGAGAGCGGCGGCCTTTACGTTTTTCATCCAATTCTTCTTCATCATAATTTGTTCTCCTTTTCCTTTATTGTTTTTATTATTTTTATTTTCTTTTCTTTACAACTACAGAATACGGAGCCCTTTCTGAGAAAAACGGGGTAGGCGAAAATTTTTTTGCAATAATTCAGGGGGATTTTCTGTATGATTCAGATTTGTCTCAATAAAAAATGCAGCTATACGGATGCGAACGGGATTTTTTCTG
>PPYE01130076.1_pt1 | contig 42850 bp, 37 predicted proteins | sample 1559881 | NCBI WGS metagenome assembly PPYE01 (sample SAMN08240022, study PRJNA423297) | Human gut metagenome, whole genome shotgun sequencing project. | reverse complement strand
TCTCCCAAAGGAAGGTCTTGAAATGGTTGTAAACAGCCAGATACTTGTTGTAGGTGGACTTGGCTCGCTGCCCTTTCTCCACCATCGCCCCGAACTCCCGGTTCATGTTCCCGAAGTCTTTGAGGATGCAGTTCTCCATCACGCCGACACCGAGGAAGGCGTTGCGCAGCTTCTCGGCGGTGACGAAATCCTCTTCCCGGAGGATGCGATGGTAGTGGTTGGTGAGCCGGGCGGAGACCTCCTTCAGTTGCCCGTTTATCTCGTTTGCCTCGGCGGACTTGCCTTTCGCCTTGCCGTTCTCCCAGAGGTCGGGAGTGACGAACAGCTTGGTTCCCACCGCCTTGTCATCTCCGTCAACGGAGATTTTCACCATGATGGGGGCTTTACCGTCTCGGGTTCTCACTGCGGATCTCTTGATGTAGAACGAGGTCGCAAACGTACTTCTCTTTGTTTCCATAACTCTAAAATTTTCGTTTCTAAAGGTAGTTACTTATTTCTTACCAAGAGCTATGCAAAACAAGGCAAAGCAATGCCCGCCCTGCATACAAGATGCTGACCTGCATTTATTTATGTAGAACTTTGCTTTTCTTTGCGCCTTATGCCGATTTTTTGACCAAAAACATGGATGACAAATGTGGTAAAAAGTAATCCACATCAGTAAACCTAAAATTGTGTTTCTTACAACTATTATAGATATGTTCTACTGCCTTTTCCGCTACATGTTCTGATAAAATCTTTACATCCTGCTTTATTGAAAATATAGAATGCCTTTGCCAATCCTGCGGTGATATTTGTTTCCAGGTTTGTCTTGTTCCGTCTTGCGATTCAAAAAGCCCTTGAGACATACAAACATCAAGTTCGTTTGCGTATGAAACGGATTCAATCCATTTAATCTCCAACGACATTTTTCCCAAAGGTTTGTCTGTTAACAATACACAACCAGCACCATCAGACAACATCCATCTTAGAAAATCTTTTTCAAATGCGATATAAGGATTTTCTTGGATCTGATTAATAGTTCTATACTCCTCTTCAAACATATCCGAACGAAGTAAAGGAGAAACCAATTCAGAACCGCCGCATACAGCATTGCTTGTATGACCAGATAAAACGGACAAAAAAGCAAATTCTAATGCTTGGACAGCTGAACAGCATACTCCGGATACCGATAATAATGGAATGGGATTACTTCCTTTCAGTAATCCATGTACCATTGATGCATGAGAAGGTATCAATTGGTCTGGAGTCGAAGTTCCACATGCTAATAATTCTATAGCATTCGCATCAAATTCATTATCAAATAAACCATTAATAGCGTTTACCATTAACTCGGCATTAGTATGGGTTAAATTACCCTCCCTCATAGCATAGTGCCTTTGTTTGATTTGATTTTGTCTAAGAATAATCTTTTTTATACGCGAAGGATGTCCCCCTACATACCCTAAAATATTCTCCATTTCATCATTATCAACTGGAGCATTAGGTAAAAAACTAGACAATCTAGAGATGTAAACTTTTCTATTCATAAAATAAACCTTTTATATTATACAGTATATTCTGTTTATAAATACAAATATAGAAAGATTTATATAAATAACAAACTAAAATGTATTATTATCAAGGAACTTCTTTTATTGTCAATATCTTGGTTGCTCATATGACAATCATTAAAGATAATACATTGTATAGTTTATTATAAATGAACTTATAAAAGCACATGTTTGCTAGCCAGTATGTCTTATGCAAGTAAATTACAATGCAATAATCTCGCAAACGAAATATTTAATCCGGCAATATCATACTTTCATAAGATTATACAAATGTCTAAATTGTTCTGATAAGTAATCTAAATCACAACCATTTAAGCTGGCCATACTAGTGTAAGAATACCCGTAATAAATATTAAAAAAGAATTTCGCCCAAAGTTCTTCATCGATTTCTTTTTTAATTTCTCCTTTATTTTTTGCAGAGCAAAGCAGGTCATGCCAATATTGCAACTCCCTTTCACGGCGCTGTGTCATTTTTTGAAGCATGTCTTCTAAAAAAAACATAGCATTGGTGGTCATACAAATATATGCACGGTTTGCATTTGCAATTCCAATATTAGTCAAAAATGCCTGCTGCTTTTTCTTTGCATCAATAAAAGACTCAATATTTGCCCACAAACTTTTCTCTATATCAATAGCAGGAAGCTTATTGTCCCTATCAAGGATAAATTGATTAACTATTTCTGTAAATATCTGGTCTTTTGTTTTAAAATGATACAATATAGCCCCTCTACTTAAATTTGTTGCTTTTTCAATGTCAGAAAAAGTAATATCACTTAAAGATTTTGAAGCAAATAATTTAAAACTTTCCAGCAGGATTTTTTGCCTGCTTGCACTATTAGGATCTTTGTATCTCATATATATTCATTTATTAATTTGCGAATTTAACTAAAAAAATGCAATAGGCGTAATTATATTCTCTTTTTTTACATATTTAAATTGATGTAGTCCAATAAAACACATTTAAGGTCTTATTATTCCTATCTCGTTAAAATCATCAATAAAAATATCCTCTTTTTCATAACAAGCTTCATAACATTTTGCTAAAAATACATTCTTCCAAATTTCCCCCCAAAAACAGGCATTATCATTTGTTCTTTTCAGCTCAGAATCCCAATGAGCTACTCTGCTCCAGTATTCTTTTTCCACTTTCATCAAACTTTGCATATCTTCTTTAAAAGTTGGAATATACAAATTAGCTTGTTCTGCCAAATGAAAGAATGCAGCGCATGGGTTAATTGACATGGATTCTTGCCTGAACCAATTTTGTATTGTATTTAAGCGTTGATGTTTTCTATTCCAATATTCTCTTAATGAATATATACGGTCGGGAGGCATTGGATAGAATATATTCAAAGACGAAAAGAAATACCGCTCTATTACTTCTTCAAAAATAGCATTTTTATCTTTAAAGTGATAAAAGATGGCTCCCCTTTGCAACTTAGTGACCCGTTCCAACTCCGGAACAGTCACTTTTTCCACATTCTTCTGAAGAAATAATTTAAAAGCTTCCTTCAAAATAAGCTCTCTTGAATTTTCCACAGGTTTATTGAACCAATCTGTCTCTGCCATAACGATAAGGTAAATAGTTTATTAAATTTCTTTAAGTAAACTCTTTACCATATCTAATATATTGAAAGGCACAGAGTCCACCCGTTTACGTAATAGAGGCACTAGCAAGCCCGAAAGACAAAACGAGCGACCTGTGCCGTATTTAAACAAATACGACACACCCGCTTCGTATATCCTTGTCTTTCTTGAAAGTTGCTAGTTTTCTATTACAAGTTCACACGAATACGAATCGAATGAGACAAACCCATTCTACATAAGAATGGTGATATTACACACCAACTTACTGCAAAGATACACAAAATATTATAATGTTTAAAAGTTGATTAAGGAAATAACGAATTTTAATTCAAGATAATCAGCATCAATATATAACTTCCAATTGGTCATCTAAAGACAGCCAAACTCTTTCGAAAGAATCTGGCTGTCTTTAGATGTTTATGTTTTCTTGAATTGTAAAAGGGGAATTTGTATAATCCAAAACGTATATATAAAAAAAGTTCCGCCCTGGTACGCTGTTCTACGGGAAGCGTGGCAGATTCTAGTAGTGTAAATGTACGACTTTCTTTTGGAATGTCTAAGAACTTTGGATAAATGGATTCGTTTTAAATTATTTTACAGCGTATTCTTATCTCCATGAGAGCGGTTCCACGTATCGTAATCGGAATATGTAGAAGTGTCATTCCAAAAGGATGATTTCTTTCTTCTTTTGCGGCGTTTAGGCTTTTTCTCGTAGTCATCCCCACCGGAGAAAATGCTTTTGAGTATTACATAACCTATCAAGAGTATAATCAGAGTGTCCATATATTTAGCTTTAAGTAGTTTAAAATCAATATGTAAAGATATGAAATAAAATCCATACAGCCAAGTCAGCACGATATTTTATGCAAAAAACACTGTCAGGAACTGCCTAAACGGGCGATAGCCTCTTCTTTCGTCTCCCGGACGAACTGCAAGAGGATAACGGGATTGATGTAGCGGCTACGGTGCTTGCAGGTGAGGTGCAAATGGGGGCCGGTACTGCACCCCGTGTTGCCGGTAATGGCAATCACCTCGCCGGGCATGACGGAGGCCCCTTGCCGAACCAACACTTGGGAAAGGTGGCAATAGCTGACGGTATAGTCGCTGTGGCGGAGGGTGACGAACTTGCCGGAACGCTTGTCGTGCCCCACCTTGACTACCACGCCCGACAGCATGGCGTAGGCCTCTTCACTCCTCGCACGCAGGTCTATCCCGTTGTGCCGACTGCGCTTCTTGCTGAAAGGGTCGGTACGGAAACCGTAGGGTGAAGTGACGACAATACGCTTTAACGGATAGGACACACTCATGTACCGCCGCACCCACTCGCTATGCCCATAGGCAGGAAACTTCCCTGGCATAGAATCAGCTTCCTTCTTTTTATCAGAGACCTTTTCCACTTTGGGAAAGTCTTTTTCTGTATCTATACGACAAACCGGTTGACGCCTGGCAACGGTATGGAACTGTGCCTTTGCGGAAAGGCACACCAAAAACACGGGTAATACAAAGACTGTTTTCATACCGGCAAAGGTAGGGAGAGAACTTCTGCCACCTTTCATATAGCGGAGGAAAAACGCTGAACTTTAACCTTGTATAAGCAATCATACCCGGTAATCATACTCGCAACCGACACATCGGTAATGGATTGGATTTGCTGCTCGGAGTATGATTGACAGTCTGATTTTTCCGTGTTTCCATAAATAACTTCAAAAACGGGGTGATTTATCGCTTCCGGCAGAAACAGGCACACCCAATGAATTTACTTTGCCCGAAAAAGTAAACTTATACCCAAAGGATTATGAACTATCAAAACAAATTCAAGGAGGAAGAAATACCTTACGGCATCCTCGAAAAGTTCGGGCTGACCCGTGAAATGATTGGCGACTTGCCGCAGTCGGTGCTGCAACAAGTGTGTGACGGCTATCGCTCGCCGGTGCTACCAATCCATATCACAGATGAAGAAGGAAATATCATACAAGGGCGTACACGCTTCGCATTGGTAAGGACAGAAACAAGGGAAACGGACATCCTGTTTTACCCGGTGCTTGCCCCAAGCCGGTTGGAACGGTTCAGCGAGGTAAACCGCCAAAAGCTGGAAGCCGGGAAAGCGGTGATAGCAGCCATGAGTGATGCGAACGGCAGACAGGTGCAAGCCTTTCACCAGTTAGATGAAGGCACGAGGCAGATACTCTCCGTGCCGACACCCGTAATCGGGCGCAACCTGCAATACTTCTGCGATTATTTTGAACTGAGCAACACCGAACTGAACTGCTTACAGAACGGTGAGCCTTTGACACTGGTTGATGAAGGCAGTATGCTGACACTAGGTATTGACTTGCATGACCCCACCGGCATCCGCATCGGTATCGGGGATGAACGCCAATGGCGTGAACAGAGCAAGAAGGGGCTGAAAAAATACAACTTCGGATGCTTCGGCTGTTGGATGATGGACGAACTGGGGAATCTGGACTATGTGAAGGAAGAAGGGTACAGCGAAGAAATGTGGGAGGAAATGAAGAAGAACGGGGCAGGTAAACTGAAAATGAAGAATTAGGAATGATGAATAAAGAATTGGAAACGGAGAGATTCTATCCGGAAGAAACGCTTGTGGAGAAGGTGCAGAGCGGTGTGTTCGGATGGTTGGGGTATGTGACCCACCATTCAAAGGCATGGAAGCAGGAGTATGAGCAGTATTGCCGTCTGCGTGAACTACCAATGAATGACGAGACCGCCGGGAAATTCATGCAAATGAAGCAAGAGGAACTGGAGGAAGCGATAGCGAATGGATATGCTTGATTGAACCATAAAAAGGAGAATACACTATGTCTATCCGAAAGAATACCAATCCCCGACCGCTGGATTTGCCACCGGAAATGCAAGACCTGCTGATGCATAACGGTATGCGTGGATACCTTGCCGGAAGCAGCGAGGGATTTACATTGATTGTGCAGGGGCATGATTCGCCCTTACTGACCTATCCTGTCAGCGAGAAGCAATTGCGTGCGCTGACCGACTGGGGCACGAATTCCGTCAACAAACGGTGTTACAACACCTTTACAAGCATCGTGGCTGCTGACTTCGACCTGCCAAAAGACTTCGTACACGCCCGGAACGCCAATGGACGTGTCGCCATGGGGCTGCACGGCTACCGTATTGGCACCGGGGAATATGGACGTGCGGGAATGCCCATACGTCCTTTTCATCCAATCTGCCACGGTTTCCTCGGCTGGACACCCCGGCAACAAGGGGGCTTCCACCTGCGGTGCATCGGCGGAGACCTCTACTATCCCGGCGCGCCTATCGTGTCAAACCGTCCAGATGGGCGCATGAAGCCGGGGGAACTACAATCGGGCGGCTACGGCTTCTATTACAAAGGACAAACCACCGCCCCGGTGGCAGAGAAGGATGTACTGAAGGAGTTGCAGACCGTAGTGACACCCATACAAACCCGACAAAGAAGCAGCGAGCCAGCCCAACCCTACAAGGAACTGGTGGCCTCGCCAGTGTATTTCACCAACAAGAAGTGGCAGGAGTGCCTAGCAAGCCACGGTATTATCGTGGATAGCGAAACTCAAACGCTGACCGTGCAGTCGGCTGCGGTGGATGCAGACCTGCAATATGACCTGACAGCGGAGGAACTTACCGCACTGACCGCCAACACGCCGGGGGAAACCACGGTAGAGAAACGGCTGGAAATCATCAACGGGATTATCCAGGAAGATTATGACGGCAAAGTGACACTGGAAATGCTGAATAGCAGGGAAATTGTGAATTTACCTTTGCACCCGGAGGTGCTGGAGGACTTGAACCGCCAGTTGGCTGTGGAGCAACAACAGACGGAACGGATTGGCAGCAGCATATCGGTGGAAGCGGAATACGGGCTGCGTGAGGGATTACCGAGGGGCAGCGTGGTGATGAACGGCAACGACCTTGCGGCAATTAACCCCGATAAGGGCTGGTATCGGGAAGGGCGACACGGCAGGGAGGTGACGGTGGACGACATCCGTGTGGAGCCATCCGGACAAGAGGGGAAATACAAAATGACCGCCATTATCAACGGCGAACGGGTGAGCCACGAGATTACGCAGAAGCAATACGACAAGTTTATGGCCATTGACGACTACCACCGACTGAAGCTGTTCTCAAAGGTGTTCGGCGAAGTGGATATGAAGTCGAGAGACCAGACCCCGTTAGGGGTGAAAATCGGTGCCGCCCTGCTTGCCGGCGTAACGATGGCTGCAGAACTGGGGCATGACCACCATTGTCATTCAAGACCGGTGGTATTCACCGAACACCACCACGAGCCTACGCCACGCCCCTACTTCAAACCGGGAGTGGATACGCCTATGGATGTGGCCGCACGTAATTTCGAGGCAGCGACAAACGAGCATATCCGGCATGAAATGCGCCACGGAATGTAGCCAAGAAGAACAATAACACAAACACACCTTATATATGTCAGAATTGACCTACGAAGATTTCAAGCAACGTATCAACATCCAAGAGGTGTTGCAGGATGCCGGGTATCATCTGAACCGCAAGGACGGTATCCGCTATCCATCATACGTGCGTTTGGACAGTGACGGCCGCCGTATTCGTGGTGACAAATTCATTGTCACCCGAAACGGGCTTTGCTGTTTCCAACCGCCGGAACAACGGAACTACAACATCATATCCTTCATCAAAGAACATCCGCATTTCTTTGCGGAATACACGCCGGGAATGTCGAAAGACCGGCTGGTGAACCTTGTATGCAACCGCCTGCTGAACCAACCGGTCACAGAACGGAATACCCGTGTATTAGACCCGGAGAAACATAGCAAGCCCTTCAATACCGACGATTACGAATGGCAAAGCTTCGACCGTGGAAATTGGGAAAGCCAGAAGAAATTCTATCCTTACTTCAAGAACCGTGGCATCGACCTTGCCACCCAACGGTTGTTTGCCGACAGTATCTTTCTGACCACCAAGCAACGGACGGACGGAAAGCGATACACCAACCTCTCGTTTCCTTTGACCCTGCCGGACAAGCCGAATAAAAAGGTAGGATTGGAGGAACGAAGCCGCCCGAACCAAGAGGGAAAAATGGTGTATAAGGGTATGGCAGCCGGAAGCAATGCCACGCAAGGAATATGGATAGGCAATCCGGGACACTTGGCTTTGCCGGAAGTGAGAAACGTGTATTGGTTTGAGAGTGCGCTCGACGCGATGGCTTTTTGCCAGTTAAACAACAAGAAGCTGAATACGGAAGATTCAGTGTTTGTCTCCACCGGAGGGGCACCGAGCCAACAACAATTCAAGGGAATGATAGCGGCAACACCGAATGCCTCCCACCACCTTTGCTTTGACCGTGACCGAGCCGGACAGATGTATGCCATCAATTTTGCGCTGACCCATGCCGGAAAAGATTTTTCCAGCTACTTGTCGAAAGCCGGAAAACTGATTGTGAGAGATTGCAGCGAGGGCTATCAGCGGCACGAAATAGCACTGGAACCATTTGATTTCAAGAAAGTGACGGAGAGTTTGGGCATAAGTGCCTTGAAACCCGATTTAGAGGATGCGGTTCTCGAGTACATGAAAATGGGCGACGGGTATTTGCAGGAGATGTATGCGAGCCGTAGGGATAATTATGAAATCAGCTGTACTGACGGTTCGGCAAGCCAAAATGATTTAGAGAAAATGGAAAATGATCTGGACGCTATTTTCCAAGCCTTGCGGATGCTGCCCCAGTCCGGCATATCCACTATGGAATGCATCATCTATGAGCCTGCAGCAGAAGGTTACAAAGACTGGAACGACCAATTACTCGGCAAACAAATGAAAACAGAGGAAGAGGAACTTGATGACTGGGAAATCAGTGGTAAGGCCACTCTGAACTACATCTTGTCCAATTTGCCCGAGGTCAATCCCGAACATATCCGTACCGGTCTGTATGACGAAGCAGACTATGAAGCTGTACGCAAACGGATTGAACGGGCAGAGAAAGTCGTGCACTCTTTTGAAATCAATGACGGAGGAATGCCAGATAAAGGTTTTCAGGAGATGTATGAGATACAGAAAGAACTTGACCGATTGGAAACAGATATAATCAACTCCCTTTCGGGCATGAGAGAGGAATACCAATCCCGTTTTCACCGATAATCCCCATGAAGCTTATGCAGACTACCCATTACGGGACCCTTGTCATCCGACCGCACTCCATGCAATTTGTCATTGATGAACTGCCCCTGCTTCTGCTTTGCCTCGCCGGGTATGGCTGTATCGGAATAGAGAATCTTGCCGATAGCGGTATGCTATTGGGGGCTTCCGTACTGTGCAGCCTTTGCCTGCTGTACCGCTTTATCTACCTACGCCGTACCGAATACCTTATCAGTAACGAACAGATAATCTACCGGCATGGCGTGTTCTGCCGAAGCTGTGACTACATGGAACTGTACCGTGTGGTAGATTTCCGAGAACGCCGCAGTTTCCTGCAACAACTGTCCGGACTGAAAACGGTGAGCGTGTATTCGGGAGACCGCATGACCCCAAAATTGGATATATGCGGCGTGGAATACCGGACGGATCTTGTCGGGCATATCCGTGAACGAGTGGAAACCAATAAACGACGAAAGGGTATTTATGAAATTACAAACCGTTAGTATGCTGTTTTTTCTGAGCTTTCTGTGGTTACAGGATGCCCAAGCGCAATTTGTACAGACCAATCCATTGGAGTGGATGGCACTGGCGGAGGGAAACGAAGCCATCAACGGAGAGATAGAGAGCCAGGCGGACGGACAACTGCGCACGGCTGCCTTGCAAAACACCATTGCCGCCGAGTTCAACAAAATCCATGAATGGGAACGGAAATACAGCAGTTATCTGCAAACGGCCAGTGGGTATGCCTCCTCATTGAAAGCCGCCACCACACTGTATGAGGACGGTGTGCGCATTTTCATTTCATTGGGGAGGTTGCGCAAGGCGGTGAGCGAAAATCCACAAGGTATTGTCGCCACGTTGTCAATGAACAACCTGTATGTGGAAACTGCCACGGAACTGGTAACGATCTATACGCTGCTGCGGAACGCCGTAGCTTCCGGAGGGTCGCAAAATATGCTGACCGGTGCGGAACGGAGTGAAACGATGTGGGCATTGGCGGACAAACTGGGCACATTGAACAAGAAACTCAACCGCCTGTGCCTGAGCATACGCTATTACACAATGACGGATGTGTGGAACAATATCACCGCCGGGATGATTGACCGGGACAACAGCGAGATAGCGCACCTCGCTTTAGAACGATGGAAACGGGCTGCAAGAACAGCGAGGTATTGACATGAGGGAAGGGATTATGAAAAAGTTGCTTACATACTACACCGGGCTTATCCTGCTGCTGTTTGTGGGAACAGCAAAGATACAGGCACAGACCGACCCGACACTGGCCGGAATGATACAGGGCTACACCAACAAGGCTGAAAAGGAGCTGAAAAGCCAAGAGAGGGCGATGCTGATGCAGACGACCGGGCATCTGTGGATACGGGAGGAAGTGGAAGGCACGACCGATTTGCAACGGACATTCAACGACTACCTCGATTCGTTCCGGAATATTGTGTGCTATGCCGCACAGATTTATGGCTTCTACCATGAGATAGGACGGCTGTCGGACAATATGGGCGACTTGTCGAAACAACTGAGGCAGCACGCGGAAGGGGCTTTTTCCGTGGCACTGACACCTCGGAGAAACCAGATATACCGTGACCTGATATTGGGGAGCGTAGAAATCGTGAACGACATCCGGCAGGTGTGCATGAGCGACACGAAAATGACGGAGAAGCAGCGCATGGAGATTGTATTCGCCATACGTCCCAAGTTGAAACGGATGAACAAGAAGCTGAAGCATCTGGCACTCGCCGTAAAATATACCTCGTTTGCCGATGTATGGGCTGAAATTGATGAAGGAGGGCGACCGAGACCGGCCAACAAGGCTGAAATCGTGCAGGCTGCCATGCGACGGTGGAAACGGAGCGGAAACCGATAACAACAATCAAAGGAATCATATAAATATAATCAACACGACAATGGGAAAATGGTCAACATTATTGGGAATAGGCAAAAAGGTGGTCAACCACTCGGCAACACAAACTACGGCACGCAGTATCGGAGGGGCACTCGTGCATCCTCAGCGCACACTTGCAGGCTTGGGGAACGCTACCAAAACTGCGGTAGTGGGTGGCGGTATGGGGTATCTCGCTTGGGAAAAACTTGTGAATGACAAACCTGTAATCCGTGCGGCGGCAGACCTGCTGGTCGGGGAAGAAGCCGTTGATAAGGGGCTGGAAATGGCCGGAAACGCTACAGATAAAATAACGGATGTGGCAGACAAAGCCGAGGAAAGCCTGCAAGGGATAAGCCAATCGGTATCGTCAATGAATACGACTTGGGGTGGTGTGGGCACTTTCCTGCGGAACATGACTGGCGGTAACGGTATGAACATGATCGGGAACTTCTTCGGTAATATCGGCAAGGGGAACGTGTCGGGGTTGAGCATTTTCGGACTGTTGGCTTCCGCCATGCTGGTATTCGGACGCTTCGGCTGGCTTGGAAAGATTGCCGGAGCCTTGCTGGGCATGATGCTGATTGGCAATAATTCCAAAGTGGCCCAACCGTTGGCTCCTGCGGTGAGCGAGGAACAAGGGAGGTCGGGAGGAATGAGAAGATAATGAAGACGAGGAATTAAGAATGAAGAATTTACTTCTGAAAACGAACACAAAAAAGACACAAGACAATGAATATCGGATTATTGGCAGTAGATAGCCGTTACCCTAACCTCGCACTGATGAAAATCAGCAGCTATCACAAGGCACAGGGCGACCGTGTGGAATGGTATAGTCCGCTCAGCCGATACGACAAGGTATATATGGCGAAGGTGTTCACCTTTACGCCGGATTACGCTTATTTCCTGAATGCCGATGAAGTGGAACGAGGGGGAACTGGCTATGATATAAGAAAGACACTGCCACCGGAGATAGATAAAGCCGTGCCGGATTATAGCCTGTATGAGATAGATAAAAGAGTGGCCTACGGCTTTCTGACACGGGGATGCCCGAACCGGTGCAAGTGGTGCGTGGTACCTAGGAAAGAAGGGAATATCACGCCTTATATGGATATAGCGGAAATTGCGGTGGACGGACGAAACCGTATCGTCCTCATGGATAACAATGTGTTGGCTTCAAGCTATGGACTGGAACAGATCGAGAAGATTATCCGGATGGGGTTGCGCGTGGATTTCAACCAAGGATTGGATGCCCGGTTGGTGACAGACGAGACAGCAAAGTTGCTTGCACAGGTGAAATGGCTGAAACACATCCGCTTCGGTTGCGACACACAGGCGCAGATAGCAGAATGCGAGCGTGCTTCGGTATTGATAGACAAATACGGATATAGAGGGGAATATTTCTTCTACTGCATTTTGCTTAATGACTTCCATGAGGCTTTTTCCCGTGTAAACCATTGGAAACAGAAAGGGAGACGGTTTCTACCATACTGCCAACCTTACCGGGATCTGCATAATCCTTGCCAAATGATTCCGCAGTGGCAAAAGGATATGGCCGGCTGGGTAAATAAAAAATGGATATTCTTAAGTTGCGAGTTTGAGGACTTCATGCCGAGAAAGGGATTCAAGTGCAGCGCATATTTCAATTCAAAAACAGAAACGGCATGAAAGTATTGAGCTTATTTGACGGAATGAGTTGCGGACAGATTGCCTTGAAACGGCTTGGTATCCAATCGGAAATGTATTACGCTTCCGAAATCGACAAACACGCTATCCGGCAAACCCAACTGAATTTTCCGGACACGATACAACTCGGTGATGTCACACAAGTGGACGTGCGCCAACTGGAGCCAATAGACTTGCTGATAGGCGGAAGTCCTTGTCAATCATTTTCTTTTGCCGGTAAACGTGCCGGGATGTCCACCATAGACAAGGAGGAAGTTCATACGTTGGAACATTATCTGGAATTGAAACGTGAAGGTTTCCTATTTGAAGGGGAATCATACCTGTTCTGGGAATATATGCGTATCCTGACAGATATTCGCAAGTATAACCCTGGTGTGCTGTTCCTATTGGAAAATGTGGAAATGGGCAAGAAATGGGAACGTGTGCTGAGTGAGGCCATCGGAATTTTCGGGGTGCATATCAACTCCGCTTTGGTGTCGGCACAGAACCGTGCCCGTATCTATTGGACGAACATACGGACAAAAAAGGTCGGGCTGTTCGGCGAACTGCACTCCGACATTCCACAACCCAAAGACCGAAAAATATACCTCCACAACATCGTGGAGGATGAAGTAGATAAAAGATACTACCTGAGCGGCAAAATGCTGGACTGGCTGAAAAGGCATGGCGAGAAGCGGAACACCAGAATGAACGTGTCGGGCAACAATGATAAAAGCCACTGCCTGATGGCTACCGCACAAGCTAAAGGAAATCTTACCACGAACTATGTCTGTATGGCTATGCGTGGCCGTGAAACCTGTCTTGTTCCCCGAAGAACAGAATACGGCAAACAGATACGCCAGGCATACGAAGACGGAAAAATAGCCGAACCCCGAAAGAATATCCAACAGCTTGAACCCCGAACTGACGGCAAGACGAACTGTCTGACAAGCGTACAGAAAGACAACCTGATATGGAGTGGTCGTGACATGCATAGACCTGATATAAAGGAGAAAACAAACACTTATGGCAAGAATCCACTTCCTTTTGGAGAAGTATGTATATCGTGTGGTCACATCCGCCGCCTGACACCTACGGAGTGTGCACGCCTGCAAACCATTCCTGACTGGTACGTTTGGAAATGCAGCGACACACAGCGGTATCATATGCTGGGTAACGGCTGGACGGTGGAAGTGATTGCACACATATTCAGTTTTTTAAGAATAAAATCAATATAAACATAGCCTGACAACAGGCTTGAAAGGAACGAAAAATGAACTATACGCAAGAAATGAATCTGGTATCGAAAAGCGGCTATTGCATGCCGTTTGAGGAGAGAAACGGAGAAGTGAACATGACATTGGGTTATGGAAAGCAGACCCACCCGGTGACAAAGGAGGATTTTTTCCATCATGGTGTGGATTTTGCCACCCACCGCTATATCCTTGCCGCCGTAGCGGATGGTGTGGTGTCGGGTATCGGCAGTACACCCACGCACGGGCTGTTCCAAGTGATACGCTACGATAAATATGAAGTGACCTATGCTCATCTTGCCAACGTGCTTGCCACTTTCGGAACACGGGTAAGAGCCGGGAGCGTGGTAGGTATCAGTGGAAACCTGCTTCATGTGGAGGTGAAGTATGACGGGCAAGAAATCAATCCGATGGAGTTCCTTGCCATGCTATACGGAAACTTGCTGACGATGCGGCAGCAAGGACATTCGGGTATGCCGGAACTGGAGACCATGGGAATGGATATTCCGACAGCGTATGATGATGACCGTGAGGAAATCGAAGAACTGATGCTACGTTTCTATCCGGAGTATCTACTGGAAGTAGGCAACGGTGGCTATCGTGTGCCGGAGCATACGGAACAGTCGCTACGTAACATCTTCTCACTGTCCACTGTGAAGAACTATTTCTATGAAATGATACCCTCGCTCGCCAATCCGTTAGGGATAGGTGGCCGCTCGATGCCGATAGCTGCCAAAGTGCAGGATCTTCTTATCGGGGACTTCCTGAACTACCTCGCCTTGCGACACGAAATTTTTCTTTCCACGTTGAACGAGAACGATAAAAAAAAACGGCCGACCAAGCCGTAGCGACTTGCGGTGTGCTGGATCCGCTTGCCGATTTGGAGATAGACGTGCAGAGTTTCGACATACCACGATTGGTGACGGTATATCCTGACAAGGCCGGAATGCGCTGGTGGACAAAAGCATGGTTCAATAACCGAGAAGAAGGCGAGGCATCCGTGGAAATCAGCCGACAAGTGGCGGTGAGGTTCATTCAAGAGCAGATTGATAAAGACACGATGCTGGAAGAATATTTTCCGCAACAAATGGAAGTGTACCACCACGCCATAGAACAGACCAAAGAACAATTATTGCAACAAATGAATTTGACATGAGCAAACCCCGACAGCCCCAGCGCTTTGCAGAAATAGAATATTGCCTGCAAAACTACTTCAAGACCCGACTGGCTCCCGTGATGAAGGAGACCCAAACGTACCTCACACAAAAACAGGTGGAGGAAACCGGTGCATACCAATCCAGCGCAGCCGGTATGCTTCGCTCCCTTGCCAATGGAGCGAACGGAATGCCGGACGATTCCCTACTGTATCTCCGACAGACCGGCGAATGGAACAGCAAGACTGCGGAGGACTATGTGGCGATATGCCGGGAACGGATTGCCGGTTCCCAAGAAACCCGGCATGACCTGAACCTGCTTGCCGGGGAATGGCGCAATGCCCTTGTAGAGGAAATCGGCAGGGAACGATATGAGGAAATTTCCAAAGAACTGGGTGGAGACCTCGCCTATGCCTACGTGGACTACAGGATGGAACAGATGATGATTGACCGAATGGCGGCCGAGCAGATGCCGAAATCATCCGTGGAGTATGTCTTGCGGAAAGGTGCGGAAGGCAGTCTGTTGGGATTGGCGCAAGGCATGGTGAAGTCTTCCCTGCAACAAGAGATAGAGCGGCGTGGCGAAATCGCCTACCAGCCAAGCGGTATAGAGAAAACGTTGGGTACAGTGTTAGGTATCGGTGCGGATGCCGTGATAACGGGTGGCATAGCTTCGTGGGGAAGCCTTGTCAAGTTCGGCGGTGCGGAAGTAGCGGGCTATGCGGTGGAGAAATTCATAGACGGAACGGAGGATGCTCCCACCATGACGGTAGAGGATTGCATCAGCCGTGGCGTGTTCGGCAGCGAACATAATGTATTCGCTGATTTTCGCGCACAAAGCAAGGAGATAAAATCGTATGAGAACCCTTACATCTTGTCGCTTAACGAACGGTTGGATAAAAGGATGGGCGTGCTGACCGAAAAGTCGCTTTGGGAGGAACTTATGGAAACCAGAACAGAGGCTTGGACAGGAATGCAATCCTTTGCATACGAACTTCCCACCAATGAACGAAAAGCCAAATACAAAGATGTACCTATAGTGGTGGCGCCCGGACGGGAAGAAGAATACCTATCACTGTTGCGACAGGAAAAAGAAAGGGAGGAACACATAGAGTCTGTGGAAAAAGTCGTAGAAGTAACCAGTGTGCCGCAAGACAATGAAAATAAAACGATTGAAAGCCATGCGGAAGTTGGAAAAGCTCCAAAGGGCAACGAGAACGGTTGGGGTGATTTTCTCAATTCTTTCGGATTGGACAGTTTAGGGAATATAGGCCAAAACTTGGGGTATGTAATTTCCATGCTGCCCGACATCCTGTTCGGGCTGTTTACCGGTAAATCGAAATCACTGCTTCCACAAAACAACCTGCTTCCCATTGCTTCCATATTGGCTGGTATGTATGTACGGAATCCGATGCTGAAGATGATACTGGTAGGCATGGGCGGCATGAACCTGTTGAACAAAGCCGGAAAAGAAGCCCTTGAACGGCAAGAGCATAAAGCTGTACGACCCTACAAAGCTTATGCTGATGAGACACTTAATCCACGTATCACCACCCCGGTGTTGCAAGGAAACAGCCTGATTGCGGCGATTGACAAAGTGCCGTGCAGCATCCAACTGCCCGAAAATGTAGTGGAGGCCTACTGTAGTGGTGCACTTCCATTGAGCACACTTGCCAATGCCGTGCTTGCCAAACACGATGAAATGCGCCAAATGGCACAGCAGAACTACCGTGTGGCCGAAACGGAACGGAACGAAGGCCGGGAACGTACAATCATACTTAAATAATCAAACAACCCCATAAACACAACAGCAATGAAAGAAAAAAGTCCACGTGAACAATCGGCTGCCAACCAACAGACAGCTCTCTTGATAAATGCTCTGAACGGTGCGGCTGCAAGTACCGGATACTGGCTAAACGCGGCAGGACGGAACTTGCCGAGATTCTATCCGAAAGGCGTTGCGGTCAGCCCGTTCAACTCCCTTGTACTGAGCATGCACACCGACCAAAGCGGTTACAAGACCGGGCTATATACGATGTTTTCCGATGCGAAGCAACGCGGTGAAGCGATATTGCAACAGGAACACGGCGTGCCGTTTAACTGGTACAAGTGGGATAAGTATGTGAATCGCCACGATTCGGAAGATACGTTATCCCGCGAGGCGTACAAAGCCTTGCCCGAAGAACAGCAGAAACTCTACAAGGGAGTGCGCCAACGAGAAATCATTATCCTATTCAATATCGACCAGACCACCTTACCGATGGCGGATGCGGAGAAATACCGGGATTTGCAGCAACGCTTTGGAAGCCGTGCCGACCGGGGCTATCTGAAAAGTGAAGAACGGCAACTGCGAAGCACGGTAAACCAATTCGTAGCGCAAATGAAAGAACATCTGATTCCCGTGCGCAAGGATGCCGCAGGCATGGCACACTTCGACACCTCCAAAGATGCGATCTATATGCCCGAGCCGAAACAGTTTGAGCACTACGAAGATTATGTGCAAGAGCTGATGCGCCAAGTGGCAAGTGCCACCGGGCACGCCCAACGGCTTGCCCGTGAAGGCATGGTGATGCAAGGCGGTAAAGCCCCTCCGGAAGATGCCGTGTGCTATGAACGGTTAGTGGCTGAGCTGGTTTCCGGCATGAAAATGATGGAACTCGGACTTCCTGCCCGGTTAGCGGACGACAGTCTTCCTTTGGTGGAATACTGGACACGAGAACTTCAAGAGAACCCACACTACATAGATGCCATAGAGAGCGATGTGAATAATGCGCTGGGGGTTATCCGAAAGGCGGAACAGGGTGAGAAAGTGGAATATGCCACGCTGCGCACACAACGCCAGACATCGGAAATACAGGAGAAGCAAGGGCCGCAAGTGGACTCCCGTGAGAGTGCCATACTGGTGGATATTCTCCGCACCGGGGGAATGGCCATCCATGAGCGTAACTTTTCCTCTCCCGAACAACGGGATGCATTTCTGGAAAAATTTGACTTGGGCTATTATGAGCAACGGAAGAATGAAGCCTTGTCAAGGGTGAAAGACGAAGATTCCGATGTAGTGGAAATAGCTTATACCGAAGCACTCACCTACGGTACGAAGATTGCCACAGCGTGCCGGGAATACTTGCCTGCCGAATGGAACACGAAAGGAAGCTACCGGATAGTGGACGAACTGAAGAATGTGCCTGACCGCTCCACCAAAGAAATGGTAGTCGTGCATGACAAACAGACCGGGATTGCCGATGTGGTGCTACCTGCCGGTGCTACCACAGGGGGGCACGTGGTGTTGTCCGCTACGGACAAACGGCCCTTTTACCTGACCCCCGATGAAGTGATGCCGGCCAAGGAACGGTCGGGACAACAGGCAAGGGTTGTCACCAACAACCTGCCCGGATTTTCCAAGCAACAGATTACAAGTACACTGATGAAGCAAGGTGCGAGCTATGTGCGCTTCTTCAACAAGGACGGTCTGTTGGGGTATCGCCCCGATGACAGCTACTTCAAGGACAAGGAGGTGTTTACCGCCAAGCTTAATAATAAGGAGTTGCAGGTGCAGACAACGCTTGATGTGACAGAAGCGGTGGATAAGGCCACCCATGTGCAATTCGAGCGCATACAGATGTTGCGTGACGACAACAACCGTTGGGCACTCTACCTGAAGCCCGTAGAAGGAAAAGCATTCAGTATTTATCCCGACAAGGAGGACTTGAACCGCTTCTTTTCCGCCGTGAAGCAGAATGAACAAAAATCGGCACAGGGGGTACGCATGGAACTGGCGCAGAAATACTATGCGCTCGGCACCAATCGTCCCGAATTAAGGCAGGATTTGTTTGGCACGGCACCTACGGATGTGGATTTGTCGCTTATCCAGCGTGTGAATATCTTCCGTACCAAAGACGACAAGTTTCTTTGTGTACCTCAAATTGAGGGAATGGGAAAAATAGAAGCCCGTGAGGTTTCACGGCAACAATGGCAACGACTCTGGATTACGGAGGATATGGCACAGTATAAGACACGGCTGGCGGCTACGCTGTTTGCGGACGTACTGAAACAGGCGCAGGAGACGAAACAGGCAGAAAGCCGAAGAACAGTTTCAGAAATAGAAAATGGAGGGAAAGAAGAAATGAAAACTGATGGGCGGAAAGAACAGACGGACTGGAGGAGGTTTGAGGAATTGAAAGCCAAATACCAGGATGCCGTGCTTCTCTTCCGAAACCGTGACTCCTATGAATCTTACAAGGAGGATGCGGACAGGATGGCAAATGTGCTGGGGCTTAGTGTGTCGGAACGTGACGAGGAGATTCATGTGATTTCTTTTCCTAATTCGGCTCTGGACAGCCATTTGCCTAAACTGGTACGGTCGGGATTGAAAGTAGGAATCTGCGATGGACTGCCCCATGTGCCGGTGTCCGGATTGGACATTCCTGTCGAGAATGGGCAACGACCGGTTCGCCGGATGTAGTGTATAACGCATAAGGGAAACATATACCTATATAATAATGAATAAAAATCAAGAATATGCAGAACGATATGCTGGGTTCGCCATGGAACAGATGCGCAAGTATGGCATTCCGGCATCGGTGATATTGGCGCAAGGGATTTTGGAAAGTTCCAACGGGCAAAGCCAACTGGCACGGAAAGAGAACAATCATTTCGGTATCAAGGCGACTGCGGCATGGATAGAGGGTAGCGGTCGATACGGGCTGTACACCGATGACAAGCCCGACGAGAAATTTTGTAGCTATACTTCGGTGAGTGATTCCTATGAGCATCATTCCCGGTTCCTGAAGGAGAACAAACGGTATGCGGATTGCTTCAAACTAGCGGCTGACGACTACAAAGGCTGGGCGCAAGGTCTGGAACGTGCCGGATATGCCACCGGAGGGAACTATGCCGCCAACCTGCAATGGATTATCGAGGTGAACGGGCTTGACAAGTACGACCGTATGGCGATGGAAGCAGGAATTTCGCAAGACGAGGCTGCCACGGCGCACTACTCCTTCCCGGTGAAAAGGGATGAGTTTCTGTTGGTGACTTCGCCTTTCGGGATGCGTGAAGACCCGATGAATCCGGACAAGCAACAGATGCACAAAGGCATCGACATCCGGACAAACCAAGAAGCGGTGCTTGCCACGGAGGATAAAGGAAAGGTGGTGGCAGTCAATCTGAACGCTGACACGCCGGGTGGTCGTTCCGTGACCGTGGAATACGAGCGTGCGGACAACAGCAAGGTGCAGGTAAGCTATCATCATCTGAAGGCGGTGAGCGTAAAAACAGGTGAAACGGTGAATGCCGGGCAACAGCTTGGCGTGTCGGGCAACACCGGCACACGGACGACCGGCGAACATCTGCATCTGGAGGTGAAACAAATCCATGCGGATGGAGCCCTACGTGAGGTGAACCCTGCGGCCTACCTTGCCGAAATAGCACAAAAAGGGAACATCGGGATGCAACTGCTGTCGGACGGCAAAGACCTGATGGCTAAATTCCGCACACAAGAGGACGAAACTCCATCGATCGGCTTGACTGATTCTCCTGAAGATTGGATGAAAAAACTGCTTTCCTCGGAGGACAGCGGTGTCCGGATGAACGGTAACGACCCGATTATAGAGTTGGTAATGGAAATGTTTACCTCGCTGATGGCTCTTGCCGTGCAGATTGACGGCAAGGAGCAGAATCAACAGATGGCGGCTGCGACAAAAGCGGTTTTGGAGAAACGCATAGACCTTTCCTCGCTTGTTCCCTCGCTGAAATCGTGCGAGCTGGTGATACAGGACAACACAAGGCCGATACTGCACGCCCAAGATGATACTAGCAGTTACTCGCATGAACTGACTGCGGCTGAAATGAATCGGTTGTCGCTGATACTGAACCATACGGATATGCCGGATGAGAGCAAACGGCAACGAATCGGTACGGCGGTGAACTATATACTCGTGGCTGAACGTGCTGCCAGGAGCTATGAGCAGGGAATGGAGCAACGTGGGCAGTCGGATGGCTTGCAGATACGATAATAAATTTAGGAATGCAATAGTTGTATAATAGTTTAAAAAAGTAATTTATGATTAAGTGTAATGTGACAATCAACGGCATTGTGAGCCGCACGGCTTCCATGCGTACCAACAAAGAGGGGAAATCTTATATCTGCTTTGCCGTGAAAACGACCATTTTTACCAAAGCAGGCAACAGCAAGCAGGTGGAGGTATTCGTATCGAAGAACGGTACGGCTGCGGAACTACCTTCTTATGTGGCCGGGCAGCGTATTGAGTTGAAAGGGGCGCTGACTTTCCGCAAGCGTGAAGAAAACCTGTATCTCAATTTCCATGCCGACAGTGTGGACTTCCACCCACAAAACGAGTGTGATGTGATTAAGGGTACTATCGAGTTCCGAGGTACGGTGGGTAAACAAGTGGAAGAAAAGAGGGATAAGAGGGGCAATGCTTATTCGGTGTTCTCCGCCTTCAGTACAGAGAAGCATGAGGAAAACTTTGCTTTCACGTGGGTGCGTTTTATCCGTTTCTCCGCAGAAAAAGAAAGTTGGCTCCAGCCTAAGGCACGTATCTGTGTCAAAGGAGTATTGGAACTATCTATATATCTGGATAAAATCAACCTCTCCTGCCGGGTGGAGGAAATGGCAGAATGGGTGAAACCGGTTATGACCAATGGAACTAAGGATGAATTACCGTTTTGAGTATGGCAGGAAACAGAAAATATAATTCGGATGGGCCAAGTGCGGAGGAACGTGCGCTTGAACGGTTTACGGAGTTGATGATAAAGAAAATATCGTCTATCAAGGGGGATTGGAAAAAACCATGGTTTACCGAGGGTTTTATGGCATGGCCGAAGAACCTCTCCGGTCGGGAATATAACGGGATGAATGCGCTTATGTTGATGCTGCTTTGCGAGGAAAATAGCTACAAACTTCCGGTGTTCTGTACCTTTCAGCGTGTATCGGGGCTGAACTATTCGACAGACAAGCAGGGAAACCATAAGCCATTGACGGATGCCAATGGGGAGAGGCTTCCGCAGGTGTCTGTCCTGAAAGGGGAAAAATCGTTTCCCGTATTCATTACCACATTTACCGTAGTGAATAAGGAGACGAAAGAGAAAATCAAGATGGAGGACTATCGGAAACTGTCACCGGAAGAACAGGGGAAGTATTCAGTCTATCCCAAACTGAACGTACATAATGTGTTCAATGTGGCGCAGACCAACCTCCGAGAAGCACGTCCGGAACTGTATGAGAAGCTGTGCGAGCAGAACAATCTGAAACAGGCAGCTTCGCTGGACGATGAAAAAATGGCATTTGCCCCGTTGGATGAAATGATTGCGAAAAACCTGTGGATGTGTCCGATTTCTTTAAAACATCAGGATAATGCTTATTATAGCATTAGCAAAGATGCGATTGTGCTGCCGGAAAAGAGCCAGTTCATCAATGGGGAAACATTCTACGGAACGTTGCTGCATGAAATGACACACAGTACGGGAGCTGAAGGACGCTTAGACCGTATCAAACCAGCCGCCTTCGGAAGCAAAGAGTACGCACGCGAGGAACTGGTGGCTGAACTGGGTAGTGCTTTGGTGGCATCACAGTATGGTATCACCAAGACAATCAAGGAGGATAGCGCACAGTATCTCGGTTCCTGGCTGGATGTATTGAAGGAAACTCCGGAGTTTCTGAAAACCACATTGTTTGATGTAAAAAAGGCTTCGTCAATGATTGCACAACGGATTGATGCGGTGGCCGAGAAGATGGAGGCAAAAGAACGGATGTTTTATAGTTCCGTGGCTTATCTTCAGATGCCGGAGGATGTAAGCCAGTTCGATGCACTCAAAGAGAAAGATGACTATGAGGGGCTGCTGGCACTCGGCAAGGAGTATTATGACGGCAATGGCATCAATGAGCAATACACTTATTCGTCGCCCCTGCAAAACAAGGGGGATGACCTGCTGATAGAGGATAAGGATTTTGCTGTTGTGTATAATGGAAGCGTAGGAGGTACCTATGAAGTAATGTTGAAATTCACGGAACAGGAAATTCGTGACCATATCAAGCGGTATGGCGTGGATATTGCCGGAGATACGATAAAGGAAGTAGCCAAAGATATGGTGGCGGAGCAATTTGACAAGCTGCCCCGTTCGCCGGTCTTTGAAATGGCCAGTGGGGATATTCTGTATCTAGAGTATAACCGTGAGAAGGACTGTCTTGCGGTGGGTATGGCTACCAATGCAGGTTTGGCGGTCAAACATGACTTTGCATACGACCATAACCAAGACTTTGACGGCAACCTGCAAAATGTGCAAACAGCCCTTGAAGCCTATCCCGAATATCAATACCGGAGTGAGGCAGCCGAAGAAAGGGTAAATCCTCAAATAGACCTTATGGATGCGGACAACGACGGTAATACGCAGGAAGTGGCACATGAGGAAAGGGAACAGACGGATGAGTATGTGCCTTATCGAAGGGGGAGATAAGATGTTGAGTGCAAGGAGTGTATGGGGACATTCTTTGCACTGCTCTTTTTATTCTTCTATGAGCGTTAATTGCTCCGGACGGTCGGCAAACCAATAGGCATCGCTGTCAATATATACGCATCTGCCATTGACAGGCTTTCCAAAAGCCAACACTTCGTGGGGACCGAATACTACTCCGTGGTCGTTGGTGAAGATAACCCTGTCACCGACGGATAAATCCCGGTCTGTGTGGGTGACTTCGGAAAGTCGGTCGTAGAATATCGTACCTTCTGCTTCATACCGAGCTTTCCAACGCAGGAAATCTTCTTTATGGCTCATGGTCATGCCAAAGGATGATAACTCGGAGGGGAAAACTTCGGCTTCCGAATGGTCGGAGGCAATCAGGATAATGCTATCTTCGTCAATTTCCTCGGGGGCGGAAATCACTTTGTAAGCTCCTAAAGCCTTGCCGTTGTCGGGGTCGCTCCAATAAAGGGTGTTGCCGTTCTTGATAAAATCGTACTTGCTCATTGTATATAATTATTTAGTTGAAAATCAATATAAATCATTCAAACATTCTTGTGTTGCCACTTCTAAGCCACATTTTTTGTCCTGCAATTTTCCAGCCATAAACTGCTGCCACATCGGGATATAGGGAACGTGTCAGTTTGCGGAAACCTCTTTCGTCTATCTCACCGTTGTAAATCTTGGCTGCTATCCGTTCGGCTGTTTTCTCGTCTTTGGCTATGCGGTAAAGCACATAGTTGGTGCCGTCATGGTGGCGCAGTATTCCACGTATGTTGTAAGTATCACCGTACCATTCGGCATCCTCACATTGGGTATGAAGTATATTGGCTATGTTGTTACCAAAAAACTGAAAGGCATTTCTTCTACCTTGCCATAGCCCTAAATCGGCAAATGCAATAATAATGCCATTTACCTTTTTATTAAGGTTGCCTCTTTCATCAGACAGGCCTAAATACACTTCGTCTGCCCATTCTTCATTTGTGAGTTGGCAATCCTTATTTTCCGTAATGGCACGCATATTTTCCAAATAGTTTTCACGCGCTTCATCGTCATAAAGCATTTCGCTGCTCCAAATCATTTTCTTTTCCATTGTCTTACTCTTTAAATTATTGGTTATGCACTTCCCCTTTCATTAGAGAATTTTTATCTCTACCAGAAGTTCTATTTTTACGTGCAATCCCATAACGGCTTATTAGGCAAAACAAAGTCAAGAAATTTGGGAATTTGGATACCAAGGTTGAAAACCCTGTCGAAATTTTCAAATAGCAGAGCGGTACTTGACGGATTTTGCGAGCCGCAACTTTGCAGAGTAAAAAGGAAGGCCTGGTAGATGGGAATGGTGAATTATGGGAGAAAAGGGAGATTAGGAAGATATAATTGGGGGTAAAATCGAATGAATTTCGGATATTCTTCGTATTTTTGCACCGAAAAATTTGAAATAATTCGGTATTAAATGATGTTAATCAAAAAAACACCAAGCATAAAATCCGCCATTTTAAGGCGCATTGAAGAAAGTCCGGAACATAGTATTTTCTTCATAAACGATTTTGTGGAACTCGGTTCTATGGAGACCGTCAGGAAGGTTCTGCAACAGGCTCGTTTACTTGGGCTTGTATCTCATGTAGCGCACGGGATTTATGTCAAGCCTATGCAGTCGAGATTTGGGGAAGTGCCGCCACCTTTGGAAAAAATCGCCAAAGAGATTGCGCAAAGGGATCGTGTGGAAATCATGCCTACCGGTAGCACAGCCGCCAATATATTGGGGCTATCGACACAAATACCGATGGTGGTGTCTTTCCTTACAACAGGGTCATCAAGAACCATAAAGATTGGAAAACGTGCAATTAAGTTTCGTCATGCGGCTCCCCGTAACTTTGCTTATGAAGGCACTACCATTCCATTGGTCGTACAAGCCCTTAAAGACTTAGAAACTGAAAATATAGGAGAAAGGGAACTTTCGGCTCTGTATCAGTATTTATCCAATGCGCAGGATAAAAATACCTTTCTAAAAGATATTCTTCTGGCTCCCCAGTGGATTCAAAATTTCGTTAAACCCATAATAACCAATATACAAAATGAAACATTGGCAACAATATAATTTGGAAGAACGCTTACAGATTCTTGATATAACCAGCGCAGAGAAGGGCTTACCCAGACTTGCCGTAGAAAAAGACTGGTGGGTGGTAATGGTGCTGAAAGCATTATCCCAAACGCAATATGCTCATTTGGCTTCCTTTAAGGGTGGAACTTCCCTTTCTAAGGGGTGGTCGTTAATCGAACGATTCAGTGAGGATATTGATGTCGCATTAAGACGTGAAGGGCGGTTTGCCATATCCGGTACATCCAATACGCAGTTGGCCAAAGCAAGAAGAATGGCGCGGCACTACATCGTGCGTGAATTACCTGAAGAACTGGCAAAAGCCTTATCTGCATTGGGCGTTTCCGACTTTACCGTAGAGCCGGAAATAAGCAAGAGCAAAGACGGAGAGCAGTACGAATTGAGGGCAGACACACATCCTTCTGTCATTTATGTCAATTACAAGTCCGTCATTGATGAGACATCTGAATATCTTCTTCCGAGGGTAAAGATTGAAATCAGTTGCTTGTCGATGGATGAACCGGTCGAAGAAAAGACGATCCGCTCCTTTATATCTGAAACCATACCGGAAACGGAAGATGTTTCGGTCAATTTCAATACCGTGATACCTACAAGGACTTTTCTGGAGAAGATATTCCTGCTGCATGAGGAATTTCAAAAGGAGAAGCCGAGAAGTTACCGTATGTCACGCCACCTTTATGACTTGGAAAAGATAATGGATACTTCATTCGGGAAAGATGCACTGGCAGATAAAAACTTATATGATGAGATAGTCAAACATCGCAGAATATTTAACCAGATGAGCTTTGTGGATTACACTACTCATGCTCCTGCCACGGTAAATTTTATCCCGTCTGAGGAAGTCAAGCCGGATTGGGAGGACGATTACAATGCGCTGACAGAGCATTTCCTTTATTACAATGAAGTAAAACTTTCATTCAGTGAGTTGATGAATCGAATAGAGGAGTTATTGGCGAGAATACGGGAAATGGAATAAAATTGAAATTAGCCGGCTGACCTTCACAGGCTGACCGGCTATCACACAATGTAAGTTTATTATTATGAACAAAAAGTAATCTTCATTTTGGGGGAGCAAGCAATCTTACACAAGCGTTCCTGTTTGCCTCATTGGGTGAATAATCGTCAATTCCCCCTTCTGAAACAATTTCAATACGGTTGCCTGGCACGGCACGTCTGATAAGCTGGGCCTTGATGTATTCCGCACGGCAAAGCCCTAATGAATTGTTGAGCGTTTCATTACCCGTGGCATTGTCTGCCGCTCCTGAAACCCGGATATGCAGCCCATGCTTGTTTGCGACCCGGGCTATCCCATCGAGGTTGATGAGTTGCGAGGTATCAGTCAGATGGTCGGTATTCAGGACAAAGAAGAAATAGATAGGTGTCCCGACATACAAGCTGTCGGAAACAAACTGTGAGACATCACTATCCCAATGGTGGGTATGCTGTCTTTGTGAAACAGTTTGCTCATTGGTGTGTGCCGCTGGATGAGCGGAAGATATAGAGTCGCTTGCCTCTGTCAAGGGTGATTGATTCAACCTTGCACGAAGCGAATTTAATCCGCTGTAATTGTTTCTCGGATAGCCGAAAGAAGCGGTTTGGCTTTCTGCATTGCCGGCAAGTTCGGACAGTTTATCAGCGCATCGGTCTAACAGACCTTCCAACTCCAGAATCTTCTTCAACTCGGCAATAATGGCCAGGTTCATGGCATTGTTTTTCTGTAATCCCCGGTTCTTCCCAGCCAGGCACAAGGCATGAACAACCAGTTCCTCATTCTGTCTTATATAAGGAGCAGGGTCTATCACCTTCCGCCAACCGGCCTTGCCAATCGTGAAGGAGATTCCTGCCGTCAGGCCCACTAAATTATCCCCGAATTGGTCGGAAGCACCATAACTGTCGAAGTCCTTGAAAGTCGTAGTGCCACCCAGTTCCGCAAGCAAGTGGAAACGGCCTGTAAGACGGTATCTGCCCTGTATGCCGTAGGAAAGGGCAAACGGATGGTGGCCGCTCTCCTTGTGGTGGATGATACCGGCTCCCGCATAAGGGATGAGACTCCAACGGCACGGCTTATTGCCCCTATCCAAGCCTGCCAATACATTCCAAAGCAAATCCGCATGGCAGAATTGATATGATTGTGTTTCCAACCGTGAATCCTTGAATCGGAAACCCTGATAGGACAAGCGGCCGCCTATCGCCGGCGTGAACCATTTGCCTGCCGAAACAGCCAGTGTAGGCTTCATCCTGCCAAATAAATCCTCACATCCCAATGGCGAGCCCAAGAAAGCGGAAGTACCACCGGAAACACTCAGAAACCAGTTGTCTTTCCATGTGGAAACGGAAACGACATCAGCCAGGTAAGCGGGCTGTACCCTTTCCCATCTCTCCTTGAAATACTCCCTGTGACGGACGCACACCGTATCGGCCATATCCACATGGTAAGCCTGTGCGTTCATTGAAAATGCCATTGGCAACATAAACAAAAATATTCTCTTCATTCTATCTAAAATTTGGTTTGTGATGCAAAGAAACAGCGTGGCCGGTCTATGCCTGAACGTATGGAAGCCTATCACGCCGTCTTTAACAAGTATTCTTTTTTACGCCTCCCAATCAGACTGTCAATCAGACTTCATGGAAAGTATTCCTGTTATTTTTTACGGACACTCTTGCCACCGGCCGGCTTCATCATCCGGTGCGCCCTCTGCAAACAACGTCTTGCCCATGCCCGGTCGTCCTCGTCCTCATTCCTTCCCCAAGGCAGGTCGCTTCCTCCTCCCCCACCGCCATGTCCTTCGGCAAAGGTGGTGGCCAAATCGACATAATTGGCAAAAAGGTAAATGGCGCACTTGAAAATATCCTCGCCACGTTCGGCCATACCCTTAATCAAAGAATCATCGAATACGCTTTGAGCCTCCTTCCCCAAACTTTGGAAGTGGGTTCTGAACTCCCGGATGATGTCACCTATCATAGCTTCCGACAGTCGGTACCTGACTTGGTTCTCCAGGTTACAAGTGGCCAGTCTTATTTCCTCCCTGTAACTCTCTGCCTTGTCTTTCGACTCGGTCTCCAGCATTTTCAACTCCGACAATTTGCGGTCGGCTTCCGACAGTTTGCCCCGTTTGTCTGCAAGGTTTTCAAGTACCTTCTGAAGCTCATAGTCAAGCTTGGCAATACGCTTCTGAAGTTCTTCGGAATCTCCTTTGCCAGTTCTTAAATCAGTGGCAACTGTCTTGATTTCTTCCTCCAACTCCGACTTCTTTTGTTCCTGGTTGGTAATCATGGTGGATAATCCTTTCACTCTTTTTTCCGCCAGGTGGATGTCAGAATGGAGTTGTCGGAGCAACTCACGGTCGTTCTCTATTTGCTCTTCCAGCGTGGTACATTCACTGCTTAATGCACGCCTGTATTCTTCCGTTGTACGGTGCTTGGCACCAGTCACGCTTACACTGTCACCACGGTTCAAGCCCCACTTTTCATTGACTTTGGCAAGCTCGTCATGGAGTGCGAACAGACGTTCCTTGAAGTCATAAATATTTCCTCCGAAAACCTTGTTGAACGAGATTTTATTTCGGGCATCTACCGGTATTACAGTACAATGTACGTGGGGATTGAGTTCATCAAGATGTACATAGAAGCCTATGACATTATCCTCTCCCCATTTGTCACACGCAAACCTGTACACATCCTGTGCCCAAAGTTCTATTTCCTTGTTGCGCCGGACATGTGAGTTGTCAGCTCCATGCGTGAGGTTTACCTTTTGGTCGCCAAAGGCTATCTCGTGCATCCTCTCCCTTGAGCCTCCGAAGATAATGTTCGCCACGGTACGGAACTTCGGTTCAGCAATCCCGGCGTTGGGATCTTTGATGCCACGTTCACACAAGGTCTCCACCATGCGCTCCGGTATAGATTTGGATTTATCCACCGGCACGACCTTGCCCCCTGTGATGATTTCAAAATTGAGCTTTTCACGGGTGCGGTCATAGTTGCCGTGCTTCGATGCCCATTCCCAACCTCTTTCCGTCCAGTTGCGCTGATGCTCGTCGCTTTGACCGGCTGTCATGCCCTTTCCGGGTCTGATGTCCATAACCTGTTTAATGTTGTTCGCCATGTATCCTATATGCTATTTTTACAGCTTGCTGCCGCCCTTGCGGTCTCTGCATTTTGCCCGGACGGGGCAAAGTGCGTATTAGGCTACGTGCTGGAAGCACTTCCTTCCGGACGGGCAAGCCCGGCGTAAAACTGGAGGTCAAGACCTCGCATGAGGGTTACGCTTCCGCAAGTGGAAATAAGGGCATACCCGGTGAGTCTAAAAGGAGAGGCAACAAGCAGGGTTCTATTGGTTGGTTTGGGGTATTTTCCCAGCCTTCTCTTGATTGATTCCCTCAAAATAGGGAGCGTAGTATTCCCAAAGCTGGCGGAGGTCATCCGAAGCTTTGTCTGGTATCAAGGCTAATAAATATTCCGGAACTTTCGGGCATTGTACGCCAATCAGGTTCAGACCTGCCGATGCGAGCACTTGAAGGAATATCGCCAGATCCCTGTGGCAAACCTCGTCGTACATTCTCTCCAGCGTGGCGGAGAGAATCGGATTGACCGGGAACAGGTTCGTCCGTTGCAGGATGACATGGGCAAACAGTTTATGTAAGCGTTCCCCGATGCCGGTTTCGTTATCTGCCACCGGCATGGATAAAATATGCTCGGTGGTTGTGATGAACTGTACAGCCGATTCAGCCATTTCCTCCAAGCACAGGTAGCCACATATCCACTTGTTGATGCGTTCTTCCTCCGGTGACATCATACGGGGCTGCAAACCTTCCGTTTCCGGAAGAGTGTAATTCATTGTTATCAGGAAAAACTTCTTGTGGGCGTCTATCCTCGCCACGCCGAAGTTCTCCAACGCATCGAGAAAACTGCGTGTCGTGGCACGGTGCCATTTCCATTGCCGGGCAAGGTTGCTGACGGTCGTGACGAACTGTCCTTTCCGCAAGGTGACGACCGTTCCGAAATAGGTCAGGCTGTCACGGTTTTCACCGGATGCCTTGTCGAGCAAGTCGCAGAGAGCATCCATCTTGGAGAATCTATCTCTTTCATCCGAACGGAGGAACTCAAGTAGTTCCTTGTCCACAATTATTCTGTAATTAATGTATTCCTTTTTCATGAATTTATGTTGTTCGTATAGTTTTTGAACGGTAATAAAAGCAGGGAAAAAATTATCGTTTTTTCCTATATCCCCAGTTCCGGTAATGCGGAATGATGCTTTCGGGATTCTCTAAGAACGCTTGCCTCAAAGAAAGCTTCTTTACCATGCGGCAAACCGACAATGAAGGGTAAAACACCGCTCCGAAAATCAGTGTGCCAATGGTAATACCAAGCGGCAGAAAGTGTGGGTCAAACAGGCAAACGATAGAGAACACGGCCACTCCGAGAAGTGTCCGTTCCTGCTGCAAAAAGCGGAATGCACGTTCTGAAATCCGACGGGAGAACAGTAACAAGCATACCACAGACGAAGGAGCCAGTTCCAACGGCAGTTTGAACAAAGAGAGGTGGTAAAAATGAAACATGAGCAGAGCTGAAAGCAATACCAGCCTGTAACACTTACGGAAGTTATGATTAAACGCCATGCGCAGGTAGAATTTGGTTATGGACGGTTTGGACTTCTTCCTATGATAAAAGAAGGGAAGCACCAGAAACATAAGTAAAAAAAGCAGGTAGAGGGCTTTTACAATCATGATGTCTGTCATTTTTAGGGTTCTAATTCGAGTATGATGAAATGATTGGAAGCGATGCGGACAATATCCTCCACATCGGTATATAGCAATACTTCCGATTGGTAGCGTAACCTGAAATCGGGATTGCGTCTCAATGAGCGCACGGCACTGTCCAATTTGTATTCCGGTATGTTCAATACATGGCCTTTAGGATAGACACTGTTCGGGACTTTGGCCACCAAGTACAACACACGGCAATGTACCGAATGCAACTCGCCACCTTTCTGAACGGAGAATGTACTTTCCCGGTCCGCATCCAATACATCAATCCATGTCCTGTAATCATGGATAATGGATACCAGTTTTCTATAAATACTCTCTTTCATTCAAATAAAATCTCTTAATAGTTCTTCCTCGCTTCGTACAAACAGCATATGGCCGTTCTTGACGACCTTCAATAGTTCTTCCCGAAGTTCGCTGCCCATTATCTCCAGAGAATCATAGAGGGTCACATACAAGGTATCACACTCAATGTTTCCGTTTGCCGTGGCATTGAGTTTATACATCCGGCCGAAACGTGGATTGGAATAGGCACAACATTTCTGACCAAAATCCGTGGACGTGGATGGCAAGTAGTGATAGAGCAATATGAGTTCCATTTGATCCTCCAGTTCATCAATCAGTTCTTCTAGCAAGTACACTTTCGGCAAGATGAAGGTCAGCACAGCACTATCCTCATAAATCTCCGCTCCTTGAAAATTTCCCGGAGAAATCAACGCTGGCATTTCCAGACCTGCGAGTGTGACGAACCGATCTATTTGTTCTTTCTGCATAATTATTATATTGGATATTAGTTGATATTCGTGATATATGCTTTGATAAGAAGTGCAGGTAGCCCGTCCATCTCCAACGGGAAGCCGGAGTGCTTCAACTTATTGGCAGCTTTGGAAGTTTCTTTGGCCAACCTGTGAAGGCCATTGGTTTGTTGTCCGGACAACAGCGTATAAGAGAGTTCGTCAAAGGAAATCCACGGTTGAACAAGCATCCAGAGATATGCCGTTGAACGATTACTATCCGCTATGTACCTATTATGTTGTATTTCATCCAAACAAACGAGAGCATTTTGCAACAAACGGCGGTTATTACGTACTGTCAGGAGGATTACCAGTTCTTCTTTGTGGAATAGAGGCTGTTCCTTCATGGATAGATCTATGATATGTCGTATCACTTTTCCAGTTTGGGTCGTGATGTCATCCAGTGGAATATCCTCATATGCAGGAAAATGCTCCAAGAAAGAACGGAATGCTATATCTTCCTCTTGCAAAAAGGTAAGAATGTCCGTTTTGAACCGGAAGCCGGTTGCCACTGCTTGGTTAAGCATCTTCCGATACAAGCCTATGGTTCGTTCTGCATTTGTGTCGTAGGTCGGAAGACTGTCCAATCCAGCATAAAACCGATGGGTGGAAGCTATCAATGGTAGGGAAACCGTATCGACTACCACTCTGTTCAATGCCTCTATGATTGTAAGGTAATCCATAAAAGTCCACTGTCGACTGTCAATCAGTCGGCCCATATAAAAGCGCAAAGAATCATGGATGATTTCCTGTCTAGACGGTACATGGGGTGTAATACTGTCACGAGCAATACAACTTATTACGGAATCATCCAGCACATTCCATTGCCGTGCCATTTCTACAAGTCGATTGGTGGTAATACTTTCGGTGTTTTTTACCACCTGTAAAAAGTTAGCATAAGCACTGATGGCTTCTTCTGAGGAGCAAAAGTCTTGTTCCACACGATGACTGCAAGAGGTCAACAAGGTTATGACCAACAGAATAGCTCCTACCATGCGTAAAACAGGAGGGTTACCTTTGGATAACAAGCTTCCAGTATCCGAACGGAAACAGGATGACTGTCTCCAAGTCTGTCGTGCTGACAGTGTTTTTGTCACTAAATACAATTTCATATCAGACATTAGTTTCGTGATTACGAGGAACAAAATTAAGGTGTAATATTCATATAGAAAGTATGTAAAGCGCAAGTTTACAAAACTTTATGCTATCATACTTCAACTCTGTTTTTTGCAACTTCGTGTAAATCAATCAACGGATAGCAAATAGTACAAAGAACATTTTTCAAGCCATCGGGTAAAAGAGGAGAAGAATACCCAAAAATCATTCTAAAATGACTATCAGCGTGGCAAACAATCTGTCTGACACAAAACGGAATTCTTATGCAAAATGATAAAAAAGGTTGTCCAGATTACCGTCTATGTGGCTTTGTGAAGTATTTGTTATACCTTTGCACTTGAATTATTTAGGAACGAATAAATATGGCGAAAGTAGGATATGTAATGAATTATGCCGGATATGGAGCGGATGCGGATAAAGAATGGATGAAACGGTTCGGCTGTACGGAGATTATGGAAGACGGACAAGAGTGCGGACTGCGTGCAGAATGGGACAAATTGCTTAGTCGGCTTAATAAGGGAGATGAACTGGTCGTACCTAAATTGAGCCATGTTCTCCGTGAGACACGACAGCTTTCGTATTTCCTTGAATATTGTCGTCTGAAGCAAATCCGTCTCATTTCAATTCATGACTGCATAGATTCCGGCAACGAGCTTTTTCCTGAAACACAGATGTCGGATATACTCAATGTCGTAGCATTGCTACCCAAAGAAGCATTTGATATTCGCAAGCCCTTCAATGTAGTCCGCAAAGTGAAAAGCCGCATGAGCACATTGTCTCCGGTGGATTACAACCGCATTGAGCGGAAAGAGCGCGTAGTGAATATGTATAAAAGTGGGCATCTTATCAATGAGATATGGAAAGCAAGTGGCTTCAAGAGCCGGAGTTCCGTGTTCCGGGTGCTGAAAGAAGCCGGGATAACATTGAACAGGGAACGTAAAAAAGGATAAGCCTTATTGGACTAAGGTTACAATAATACAGCATGGATGGGATTTATTTCCCAATCCATACTGCTATTTTGTAATATAATTTTTATTCAATAACCTGAATATGTCTGTTATAATAAACACTCTTGAATGCTTTTACAATAGCATCATAGACTTCATCGCATGATATAACATCAAAGTAAAGCTCCATCGCCCAGAAATCAAATTGAAATTCCACCAATGTTCCCGAATAACGGTCTGACGTATTGTAAATGGTCACAGACATATAATCGACCGTTCCGCTTTGCAATTCCACCCAATGCCCGTAATAGGAAAACGAGTCATTGTTTGACTGGCTGTTAAGGGGATTTTGTTTATCAATCTGCTTATGAAATTATATCTCTTTTTCATTGCGGTATCTGTTCATCTATTCCCACCGTGAAGCCTTGTCCGTCCGCATTCATAAACTCATAAAGCCTTTCAAAGTCATGCTTGACCTCTCCATGGCGGAAGTTTTTCATGCACTCTTGAATTTCAACTTCCATTGCGGCTTTGGCTTTCTCCAAAGTGCTGTAAAGCGTATGGCAGTCGGACATGCTTTCACCGCAATCAACTAATGTATAAAGTATGTAGATGGTGTTCGTTTTCATTTTTGTAAACCTGTTAGATGTGAGGTATATATCGTTCGTTCTCTGCTAAAAACTCTATAATTGCTTTAGCTTCTTCGTGCGAAGCCCTGTTACGGTCATCGTATCGGCGTTCTTCGTCAGCCATGACCTTCAGGCATTTCCGGATTAACCGGTACAGCAGTTGTTGGACGGTCGGGTGCATGAATGGGATGGAAGCAGCAAATACGGAATGGTTGAAACTATAATTATTCAACATATTCTCTACTTCTTTTGCAAATTGGTACTCCTTGGTTGCTTGGATGTTCGGAATTTTTTCCATTGTCTTTTCTGTTTTATTGGGTTACACATATTTTTCCCTGTCTTCGGCTTCTTTCTGTCCTGCCGGTTCGGAATTTATGCTGCGATTTTCAATCATCGGCCAGGCTTATAGGTACGGTCTTTCTTGTCAATTACGCTTGCATGGCAAGGAAGAATTTGCAAGAAATACATTTCAGATCGGACTATTAAGACACGATGATAGACCTTTGCAGCCAAAATCTGAACGGTGCGGACAGATTGGAGTGGAAATATCAAATCTGAATATAAAAGGATAATGGGTCGATATAACAGGAAAACAAACTGCTTCCGGGTGGGTCGGATAAGGGGCTGCCGGGCAAACTATGTAGTGACTTTTCCTATTTTGGACTCTACCGAAGGTACAGGGAAAAATAGGAAGTGTCACTGTTTGCCTCTACCACAACCTGTCTAGAAAGGAAAGAGACGATAGGGAGAAAAAGCAATGTCGGATGAACGGGAAGAGGCTTAGCTTATGCCGTGGAATACCCTGTCGTTTCGGTTTGCCGAAGCTCCGGCATGGAACAGCACAAGCCAAAAACCTGTCTGTCCGACATTGCCTCCCCGTATCTTGTATGGAAAGGATGGTTGTGATACAGACATTCCGCTGATATGGGTGGGGAAGCAAGCGATAAAAAAGGAGACTGGTAAATGGTATAAAAAGTCCTTTGGGATTGTCCTAAAAAGGGAGTGGGCTTATAGCCTTGTAAATAGGAAAATCGGGGGAGCAAACCTTTATGGCTCACTACCCCGACATTGCATATTCACATTTGCTAATCAAACCAGTCGGGATTATCTGCTTTGAGTTGGACTTTCAATATGTTTGAATTAAAGAAAGTAAGTAGTGGGTGGATTGCTCCACCCTTGCTGCTTATTTAAGCTGCCACTTCGGGTTGCTGTTCTTCTGTGGGTTGCGGAACTTCTTCGGATTGAGGTTGTTCGGTTTCTTTTGTCTGCTCCAACAAAGCGACTTTCTTTTCTTCAATGCGTTTATGGCGGTTTTCGTACACTTCATTGTACTTGTTTGTGATGTTTGCCAACTCTTCGGACATATGTTTTTTTGCAAAGTCAAGCAAGAGTTCAGCCGTGCCATTGTTCCTAAAGGCATCTTTAAAATTAGCAATCAAGAAATCCCTGCGGATAATGGCTTTTGCTTTTGTCGTAAGATTGGTTATGATGTTCATCTTTTCTTCATCTTTCAGATAATTACATTCTTTGTCAATGCCGACGACTGCATAATTTTCCTTACGGAGAGAGGACAACAAAAAGAAATACATCATCCTATCTTCATCAGCACCAAATTTCGTTTCCGTTGTATCAATTTCCTTTATCACCTTTTTTACATCATCTACTGTGTTTTCTGTGGCGATTTCCTTGTTACGTTTGTCTTTTTTCTCCAATTCGGCTATTTGTATAGCTATTGTTTGTGTAGCCTTGTCACTTTCTGCTATTTGAGCTGCGGTCTTTTCCACATAACAGAGTGTGATGTCAGCCTGCCCAATCTTGGCATAAAGGGTAATCTCCCCGACTTCGCTTCGCCGGCTGATTTCATTACATATCTCCATGTAATCAGCTTGTTCTTCCTCGTGCTCCTTCAGTGCATCCTCATAATCTTCGGAGTTATCGTAATCTTCGATTTGTGGTTCTATCGGATTTTTAGGAAAAGCTATACAGCTATTTATTGTTTCAACGTCATAGCCCGAAGCGATGAGACGTTCAACCGTGATTTCATTAGTGCAATATGGGTCACGGCAAAGGATTATATCGGACTGTTGTTGCGCAATCTGAATGGCTTTCTCTTTCAAAAAGGCTGCATTCGTTTCTGCAAGGCAAGTGCGGTTAGAGCATTGTCCACAGCCACCGTCATTGAACAACAAAAGGTTATTGGTGTTATGTCGGCAAGAAGCACATTCAGTTTTGTCGAAGCAGTAACGCTCCAAGTCTATGGTGAATTTCTGTTCGATAAGCTCTGCTATCTCTTTGGCTTTTCGACCTCTCCAACTGGAATAGTGCTGTATGCCTTCTTTGAGGTATTTCTCGTACACCTCACGTTGCACATCTTCCCCATATCGGCATATCTCAGAAGCCACGCTAATGGTGATAACGTCTGCATCCAGCAATTCGGCAAGTTCGGGAATGAGGGTAGAAAAATTCAATCGGGTACGAATATAGTTCTCACTTTTGACAAATAAAACAGCCAAGGTTTCTACCGTATGCCGTCCACTATCAATGAGTTGTTTATAAGCATTGGCTTCTTCCGTAGGAGTAACGTCTTTACGCTGCAAGTTCTCTGTAACCGCCATTTCCTGTGCTTCTTCGTCCGAAAGTTCGGATATGATAGCCGGAACTTCTTCCAAACCTGCAATAACGGAAGCACGGTATCTGCGTTCACCAAATACAATCTCGTAACGGCCTGTTTCTGCAATGGGACACACGGTGATAGGTTGCAATATACCTTGTTGCTTGATGCTTTCCGCAAGTTCGTCCAGACTTGTTTCATCGAAACGCTTGCGAGGGTTGTAATTACTCGGTTGAATGTTTGCCACTGACACTAACGTAATGTTTCTTTCTGCTGCTGATTGATTAGCTGTTGTCATAATCTTTGTAATTTTAAAAATTTGATATTATGTAAATATTTGTTTTTTCCCTTTCATCGGTTCCTTTTTGCCGAAACCGTTTTTGGAGTTTTACAATGCCGCATACAGCTATCGGGACAGCTTCATGCAACGGCTTTTCTTGCTAATTACGCTCTGAAGGAGGAAGAATTTGCAAGAAATTCACTTCAAGCCGGTGAAATCAAGCGCGATAGCAAACCTTTGCATTAGGAAAACCCAACCGGTACCGGCTTAAAAGTGACTGGAAGAAAGGTTAAGGGAAAGGATGAGTAGAAAAGGATTGTGAAGTCTCTGTATATAAATAGGTATGTGGAGAATGGTATAAAAGGAGGGATAAAACCTATAAAGGTTTCCGGTTTGGGTGGGTAGAAAAATCAAAGCTTGTCGGACAAACAAAAAAGTGGTTTTTTCCATAACTCCATGCTGAGACAACTCGACTATTGTCGAAGTCCCTGCATGGAGTACCGGAATATACCGCCGTTTGTCCTGCCTCTCCCCGTGTCTGAGCGAAGTGAAAACTCAGGAGGAGGACAAGCCTTATACCTCTGGCAAATCCGGGTGGGAAAGTCGGTGGAAGCTATGCTTATTATAAAAAGGACGGTTGCAATGAGGTCGTGCTCATTGAGGAAGTATAAAAGGGAGACGATAGCTTGTAATGTGACACATAGGCGCATCATAGAAGAAATTCCCTTTGCCTTGTCTCACGACAAAACAAAGGGAATGGTTAAAATATACTATATGAATTAAGCTGCGATTACTGTCACGGTAGGTTGCTGCTCCAATTCTTTCAAGGAGTTATCAATCTTCTGCTGCAACTCTTTGCACTCCTGTTTCAGTTCGTCCAGTTCGGCAGTTTTACCCCACTTGCGGCTGACAATCTGCTGCAAGGTCGGAATTTCATTTGCCAGTTGGTCTATCTTTTCCTGTTGGCGTCTTATCAATTCAGGCAACTTGTCAAGGGTGGCTTGCGGATAGGCGGCGGAATCCACAAAGCCCAAAGGCAATGCACCGGACAAACCACATTTGTATTTCAAGCCGCTCTTTCCCTCCACCAAGAAGATGTTACGTTCAAAAGTACCGATGTAGTGGTATTCGCTGTGGACAGACAGGTGCAGACTGATATAGCTACCATGGTGCCGGTAGCTTTGCTCCTGTACGTCTTGGCTATTTTGTGCAACTCACGTCCGGTTTCTTCCGCTGTGGCTTGTTGCAGGTTTAGAAGCAAGGTTTTCCGTTCGCCTTGATACCCATTATAGTATGCCCAATCTTCGGACATCCGTTGCTTGGTCTGCATAGTTTCCTCTATATCCTGCTCGTTTTTGGCAATTTTGCGCTCGGCACGGTAGCGTTCCTTGTTGAAAATGGCCTGTTCTTTCTCCAACTGCATAATCCGGTTATCAAGCTTTGCCTTGTTCAACAAGTTCATATTGCCCGAAAGGACTGCAACAAACTCGGCGAAGTTCATGCCTGTATTCTCGTCCATGTTGTCCTCGTCAATCCTACGCACGGCTATCGTGCCGTTGTTTATCTGATTGATAAATAGCTGCTTGTTTCGCAATAGGTTGAATTTGTAGGCATCCAGCGTTTTCTCCGTGCCGTAAATGATAATATCCACGACATTGCCATCCCAGAACTTCACGGTATTGCCTTTGCGGACGGCACGGCCATTGCGCTGTTCCAAATCAGCCGGACGACAGGGTACCTCCAAATGATGTACCGCCACGGCTCGCTGCTGCGCATTTGCACCTGTATCCAACATGGAAGTAGAGTCGAACAATACCCGGACAGTACCGTTATTCATATCGGTAAGCAACTTCTTACGTGCCTGTTCGGTCTTGGCGGTCTGGATAAACTGTATCTCTCTTGCCGGAATACCCATTACCACCAACTTGTCTTTGATGTCTTGGTAGATGTTCCACTCGTTAGGCTTGTATGTACTTAGGTCGCTGAATACGTTATGAGAAGCTTCTCATAACGTATTTTATGATAAGAATATCATTATGTAAAGTTAAACAGGAAGCATATCTGATAATAAGAGTATTATAAGTTTACTTCTCATTTAGACTTTACATAATATTAGTTCAGCTATAGGCTTCTTAGCCAATCTCTCAGATCTTTGCTACGTTCCCACTCCCTATCTGAGTTGAGGTTATCATGTATGTTTTTTAAGTGCTTCCCGTTTGGTCTTCGAATCGGCACGAGCATAGACATCTGTCGTTTGTATCGACACATGCCCAAGGATATCCCTGATATGCACGATGTTAACGCCGGCTTGTAGCAAGCGTATTGCTCTAGAATGGCACAAACTGTGACAACTCAATCGGATTGGTATGAGTTGTGGGGCATCTTTTCGAGCAAGATCGGTATAGAATACAGGGAAGAAGGAATCACACAAAGGAATGAAGCTGTAATAAAAAAACCGCTACCCTCTTAAAGCGAGCTGTAGCGGCTATTTTATTCCACAGTATCAGCAAAATATAATATTTGAGTTGTAAGAATTAGTCTAACAGTTCTTTTACATCATCATTGCTAGTACTATCAATTCTTCTTTCTGGTAAATCTTTATCTCTAATTTGATTGATCAATTTTAGAGAAGGATGATTTTCTCCAGTATGAAGTTTAACTATTGCTGTTTTTAAGAGTTTTTTTAGCCGAGATAAATCACTCTCATCCATTTCCTTTGTTTGATAAAGTTCACTCATTAAGTCTGTTATATTACCAATATAAAAAGAATTAGGCCCTAGACTGGTAATATATTTTAATATGTAATCTGCCCACATTGGAGGTTGTTCTTTTAAAATAACGCAAGCTGCTAAGTGTTTCTTTACCTTATTAGATTCTGATTCAATTTTACGATAAAGCAACTTTGCATTTTTCTCAGAATACATATCATCTTTAAACCATTCTATAATATTGTGAGGTATTGCAACGATAATGCGCATTAAACGTTGAGCTATGTCCTTTTCTTCATTAAAAGATTCAGCTAACTCGAAAAATGCTCCATCATATCCTGCATATCCTGACTGTGCCATTTTAGGTGCAATTAAAGATATCACTCTAACTATATTATGCCAAGCATTAAAAATAGCATCAAACAATTCTTGCTTCACAGTTGGGGTTATATAGTCGCAATTACGAAGTGTCTTAGAAGCCAAGTGTATTGACTCGATTAAATATACGACAGAATAGTCTTCTAATACCTTAAAAACAGCCTGATTAAAAGGTTTAGTTTGGTCATAATTCATATCTGCAATAGAATCCTTTATTTCATCGGGAAGCTTAGTTACTTGTAGATTATTTTCTAAATCCTTAAGCATACGCTCACTTTGCTCTTGGCTTTGTTCACACTTTAAATGCATAAAAGGATTCCATTCGTCAGGAATACCAACTTTTTCATGAACACTTTCAGATGCTTTATTCAAGTCATCAATCATCAACTTGGCTGCATCTTCCCTTCTTCTATCTTTTCCAGTATAAAATTCCATAATCTCAGGATAGTGCATATATCTCTTTTCTGTCAAAATGTAAGATGCAAACGAAGGATTATTATGCATTTGCATAGCTGCAAAATAATATACCCAATACGTAAAACGAAAACAATAGGTATTATCATAATGAGCAATAATCTGATTGTTTAAAAGTATATCAAACAGATAATTTACATCTAATGTGATAAACTGTTGATCACAATAGGTTGATATTGTTTTATAGAAAAACTCTCGTGAAAAGAAATAAGATTCTGTTTTAATTATCTGTTCGCAAAAATATCCTAATGAAAATTCACAATCCTTGACATCAGGATCGGATTTATAAGTAGGTGTTTCATTGTTGTCAAAAATAATATTGAGAATTTTTTCTACAACTGCAGTTCTATTAACTGGGCTTTCCTCAAATGAGTTATTAAAAACAAGCAGTAAAGTGATACAGTTCAGAGGTGTGCGATGCATATTGAAATTCTTTATATCATCGTCCACTCTCTTAAGTACAATTTCATTATCGGCAATAAATTTATTGTCATTAAATGATTTGACCAGACTACGCACACCACTTCGGCAAATAGGAGTCATGAAGAGCAATTCAAAATCTTGCTCTAAAACACGAATTTCTTCCGTATCTTGAAAATATTTTTCCAATCTAGGAGATAATAGCATTATATATGCATCCGGAAATAGATTCTTTATAATGGTAAGTATAGCCTGTGATTCTTTTGCTGTTACATTCCAGTCGTCTAAAATTATCCACTTTACTTCGGCTGCTACTTTATCAAATTCCTTCAATATTGCATCAATATAATTTTCGATTTTTGTTTTTTTAAGTCCAACCTTTTCTACCAAAACACCAAACTGTTTTCTTTTCTGCCAAAGAGATAAAAGAAAATGACGCCCATAGCAAGTTAAACCAAATTCAGCAGGAGTGAGTATTTTAATATTTCTAGGATTATCAAATAATTCTTCTTCGGATATCATTTCTGAATGAGTCGCGGAACGATCACGATCAATTCTTTTTTGGCTTAGAAAACGGTCTATCCAATCTATTGTAGGTTGTCCTGAATAAGCGATCATATCTTGTTGAAACTTATCTTTTAAAAGAATCTCAACTTCGTCGTTAACTTTAATTTCCTCTAAAGAGGAATTCATAATAGTTTCTGGAACAAATGAAATTATACCAGAATCAGACTCTGTAAAGCTGAGTCCTGCACGAAATTTATTCCTTTTGGAAAACCATTCACGATAAACTATTTCTGTTACTTGGCTTCCTTGAATTTTAATTAAGCAATAACCTAGTTCATGATCTTTTTTATCTGTAAACAACTGTGGAGCTTTACATGCAATAAAGG
>PPYE01432792.1_pt1 | contig 42872 bp, 41 predicted proteins | sample 1559881 | NCBI WGS metagenome assembly PPYE01 (sample SAMN08240022, study PRJNA423297) | Human gut metagenome, whole genome shotgun sequencing project. | reverse complement strand
TGACCTTTCTCCAAATCAAATGGAAGACCGCTATTTCGCTAATTTCACTTGTCCACTTTATTGACTATAGTCCAGATTGTAGCACCAGACATATCTTCCATTGCTTTATGTGTTGCAGAAGCTGTTTTTTCGCTATGTTTACTAATCCCTTGCAAAGCCAGAGCCGAAAGTGCAACACCTACAATGGAAATTATTGCTGCCTCAGGACTAAAGAAAATCATACACAGAACAATTGCAATGAATTTTGCATATCCATTGATGATAACATCCACCATCTTCATACCCTGTAATTCCAAAGTGGATAATTCTGTCGTAACACCTGCCAGAATATCGCCTACGCTGTTCTTCGAAAAATATCCCAGCGGAACTCTTTTTAGGACATCCCCCAAATGGATTCTCTGTCCTGCGGCAACTTCATAGCCAATACTCTCCTGTAAAACTGCCCGCAGATAGGAGAACAGAAAGTTCAGAATAATCGATCCGATAATAATGCCAAGCATTTGCCAGACCAAAGAGATACTAATAGCGGCGCCCGTCCAGTATGCCTGAATGGATTTGTCCAGCGCATAAGCAGCAGCCATTGTGGGAATAGCTGTTGTTAAGCTGCTGAAGAAAGAAAACACAGAGCCAAGATAGAGGCGACCTTTATATTTTCCAGCCCACCGAATAATACGTTTCATTGACTTAAACATTAGCACTCGCCTCCTTTTTCTCTCCCACAGACCAGTTCTTTGCACCAATATGTGCTTGCCACATATCCGCATAAAGCGAGCAGCGTCCTAATAGTTCCTTCTGTTTTCCGCAGTCTACAATCTGACCTTTTTTTAGAACAACGATCTGATCTGCGTTTTGGATAGTAGATAGACGGTGAGCAATTACCAATAAAGTTTTTCCTTTAGACAGCGCCATAATAGATTTTTGAATTTTATCCTCATTCTGAGGATCGGTAAAGGCAGTTGCTTCATCCAAAATGACAATAGGAGCATTTTTAAGGATTGCCCTTGCAATAGCAATCCGTTGTTTTTCACCGCCAGAGAGTCGCTTGCCTGCGTCGCCAGCAGGAGTATCGTAACCATTTTCCAGCCGAGAAATAAATTCATCACAGCAAGCAGCTTTTGCTGCCGCATACACTTCTTCATCAGTGGCGTTCGGATTGCCGAGGCGAATGTTCTCTTTAAGAGAGCAATTGAACAGAAAATTATCCTGCGTCACGAAGCTGACCAGTTCGGAAAGTTGACGGATAGAAAGTTCCTTGATATTCGTGTCTCCGATTGAGATACTGCCGCCAGTTACATCCCAAAATCGGGCAATCAGACGGGCAACAGTGGATTTACCGCCGCCGGATGGCCCAACCAGCGCCGTGAAACTGCCCTGCGGCATTTTCAAACTGATGTTATGTAGCACTTCATTTTGTGCGGTGCCATCATAGGAAAAAGACACATCCTGCAAGGTAATATTGGTATGATTGATTGGTACAGTCTTACCGGAGTCCGGTAAGACTGGAAGATTTAAAAGTTCATTTGCTGCTTCAACCGCATATTCCATTGATTTCGCTTCGTTGATAAATGTTGTAGCCTTCATCAATGGGCCGACGATACTAAGAGAAAGAATGATCCCCATTGCCAGTTCAGCCGGACTAACGCTCCCATTTCGTACCAGTAACAATCCAATAGGAAGTACGCCAAGCAAAGTAGTGGGCATAATTGCCATCATCAGGTTCATAGTTTTCCACGTATTCTTAAACCATGCCAAAGTGAAGTCCTTAAAAGATTTGACTGCACTTACGAATTTTTCATAAGAACTGGTGCTTTGATTAAACGCCTTAACGACCTCGATCCCCTCAACATATTCAATAATAATGTTGTTGACATGATTATTCGCTTCCATATAGGCTGCGTACTGGCTATTATAGTTTTTCATCAGAAAAAACATTGGGATCATTGCCAGAATCGGAGCAATTAAAACAGCAAGTCCTAAACGCCAGTCAATTGCTAACATCCAGATGAAAATAGCAATCGGCAGAAGTAGATTAGACGTTAGTTCTGGAATCATATGAGCCAGAGGCGGTTCCAAATCTTCAACCTTATCCATAATAATATTTTTTAGGTGGCCAATCCTTCTACCTATCACTTCGCCAAGAGGAGCTCTCATTAGACGATTTGCGATTTTTAAACGTATTCCTTCTAATATTGTATAAGCGGAAATATGTGCTAAAATCGTAGAAATGCCAAAGCAAATAACACGAACTAAGTACCCACCTATACCAATCAAACACCAAAGCAAAATACCATTCAAAGTTACAGTCTGATTGATGAACAGGAATAAAATTTTATATACCGCCCAAAAAGGAACAAATCCTCCTGCAACGCTTAAAATGGCGCATAAAACCGAAAGTGTCATTTTCCCTTTGCAGGGGTCTGCAAAAGAGAAAAGTATTTTAATCCAATTCTCTTTTTGTTGTTTCATATCAATTCACCTCTTTCAATCAATTCGACCAGCAAAGAAAATGGATGATTAAGCATTGCTAACCATCCTTAATACTATCATGATTCTGTTTTTTCTTCCGCTCCACATGGTCTTTTCTGTACCAATCAGATAATTGATTTTCGATATTCTAACGGTGTTTTTCCCATAGTCTGATGAAAAGCAGATGTAAATTTGCTGGGGCTGTCATATCCTACAAGCCCTGCTACCTCTGCCACCTTCAGCGACTTATCGGAACGTAGCAAAGAAGCCGCATAGTTCATTCGGTAGTTCCTCATATATGTGAAGATTGGGCTGCCATATACTGATTTAAAGCAATTCTTCATAGGGGTAAGAGCAATGTCAAACCGTTCCGAAAGTTCTTCCAACGTATAATTTTTTGTTAAATCCTGTGTCAAAAGTGCTTGGATCGCTTTGATCTTCTCAATCTGTCCTTTATAAAAATAAGGTCGTTCTTCGGTATGTCCTGATAGTTCCAAAGCGTCCAGATATAGCAATAGTTCCAACACTTTAATTCTGAAATAGTCCTTTTTAATTTTTACAGGAACATTATAAAGTTCTGAAAAAATGTGCTCAATGGCCGGCTCGCCCGGAATGACATAAGGTGTACGGTCACTACAATATTTTTTCTGCAATTCATAAAGATCGACAGCAAAATCTTTCATATATGCCGGAATTTCTTTTGCTGCAACTTCCATCTGAAAACCGATGGAGATTCCGTGATAATGACAAAGCGGAAACTCCACTTTGCCGGAATGATGGATACGACGATCCACCCGAAGATCGCCAGCTTCTAAGTAACTAAAAGCATTCTTACCGACTTCCTGCTCAATACGCCCTTCACGGCAATGGTCAATGCAAAGTAAATTTACATCAGTCTGAAATCCGGAAATACATTCTTTCATATGAAAATCATTATACATTATAAATACACCGGGAAAAACATGATAAAGTGTCATCATGCCTTCACCCGAATCATCACTTAAGCGCATTACCTTGCAATCGTCTGCTTCTATCAGGTTTTGAACATTAGCTCCATAGTTCATTTTCTGAAATAAATCAGGCATAGGTACTACATCCTTTCTGTGTGGCATTCCTCCATATTAAATATTTTATCACAAGTCCGGTCTAAAAACTCAAAATCATGTGAAACGATAATGATAACTTTATTTTCCGCATTAAGTTTGCGTATCATATCGCTTACTTCTATCATACGGCGATAATCCAAGCCGCTCGTAGGTTCATCAAAAACCAGTACATCCTTATTGGAAAGAATAGCAGTCGCTACCGCAAGACGTTGTTTTTGCCCGCCAGACAAAGCCATCGGGTGGCGATCTTTGAAATCCAGTAGATCAAATGATTTGAGGATTTCTTCAATCCGTTCCGATGGGCAGTCTCGTTGTGCCAATTCGCATTCGTTCCAAACGCTGTCTGAAAAAAGCTGATGGTTTACATCCTGCATAACGCAGAAACTGACCTTGTTTCGCTGCTTTGCTTTCAAAGCCTGCCCATCTAAACGAACTGTTCCTTCTACTTCTTTTAGTAGCCCGCATAGACAGCGTGTCAATGTTGTTTTTCCTGCACCATTATGGCCAATAATACCTAACACTTCACCCCGTTTTGCAGAAAACCTAATACCGCTGAATACCGCCTGCTTATCAAAAGCACAAGAAAGATTTTCTACGGACAAACCTTCTTTCGTTCCTGATGAGTCGGCATAAGGTAAATTTAACTTTGGGTGAACAAGACTTCTAAGTCCCATCTTAATACGCTGTTCTTCTGAGATGTTGCGAAACTCCTCTCCAGAAAACACTTTAATAATTTTTCCGTTCTGAATAAATATCGCTCGGTCAATCAAATCCATCAGAAAATACAGACGGTGTTCGGCTACGACAACTGTCCGTCCTTCTTTCTTGATTTGAATGATCTGCTGGCGTAAAATATCAATTGCATTAGCGTCCAGATTTGCTGTCGGTTCATCTAAAACAAATATAGAGGGATTCATAGCATATACTGATGCAAACGCAAGATTTTGTTTTTCCCCTCCAGACATAGAAAAGATATTTCTTCCTAAAAGAGATTGAATTTTCAAAGCGGAAACAGTTGCGTCATATCTCTCTTTGATTTCCTTTGGTTCTACTCCGGCATTTTCTAAACCAAAAGTAATTTCGCTATCTGAGTCAATGTTAAAAAATTGCGATTTTGGATTTTGAAATACAGAGCCAACCTGTTCTGCCAGACGGTACATTTCTGTTTTTGGGACTTCCATACCGTTTACAATCGTTGTGCCGGATAGAGTACCTCCTTCCACAAAGTGCGGGATTAAACCGTTGATAAGTTTTGTTACCGTTGTCTTACCACAGCCTGATTCGCCGGTAAGGACAATACATTCCCCTTGTGGGATATTCAAGTTGATGTGAGAGAGCGTTCCTTGCTCTTTCTCGTATTCAAAAGATACGTCTTGAATTTGAATCACATGAAATCCCCCCTATCCAACTGTAATAGAAATCCCGCAGAAAATCAAACCTACGATCAGACATAAAATATCTTGAACGCCAAATTTCATTTCAATCATACTGGTTTTAGGTGCAGGATTTTCTATACCTCGTGTAACAGCCGCCGCAGATAATTCTTCCGCTGTCGTTGTTGCGGAAATCATAGTCGGCACCAATAAACATTCAATTTTCTGTACCCCATGAATATTACGGAGCTTCATGGCGTCCCGGATGTAGCCGGTTTCCTCTTTCAAGGCAGGAAAGTAGCGAACTGTTACCGATAAAGGGATGATAAGACTTTGCGGAATATGCCATTTCCGCAAGGCGACCATCAATTCCCTGACAGGTGTTTTCTGCAAAATCATCGCACCGACAATCAGACACGGAAAAATCTTTCTTGCGTAAGATACGATAATCGTAAAACTACTGGCTAATATCTTCGGGCCGTTAGGAAAAACATAGTATTGCAAAAGCAAACAAATGCCGAAAGCAATTGCTAATTTGCCTGCGGATTTTACACATCCGCAGGCAACGATTAGCAGGAGCAGCAAAACAACCCATGTAATTTCAACCCATACAGAATGCTGTGTAAAGGCCACGATATTTGCCAGTACTAATAATATCAGTTCTGTCCGTGGATCAAATTTTAATGTATGTTCTTTGCCAGTCCGATTCATCACACAATGCCTGCTTTCACAAAATGCTTTTTAAATAAACCTTTTGCAATAAAAGCGCCGACGATACCACCGATAATAGGGGCAACAAACAGAACAATCAACATATAATTGGAAGAAATAGCCTCCACTGCTGCAACATAATCAGCAGTCATCCCTTGTTCCGTGATCTGAGCCAAAAAATCCGCCTTGAATAACCAAATCGGAAGGGGCGAGCCAACCATACCCAATGAAAAAATTGCATATGCAATAGAATTTCCCTTAAAACTATTATATTTGGTAACCGCACGAGCAACTTCAGCCAGAATACAGGTAGAAGCCATAGAAATCAAAATCACAAGTGTAAACTGTCCCGTAGCAAAATAGATTAGGGCAGTGATAAGCCCCATCAAAAAAACAGCTCCCGGTTTCTGTACTTTTGCGACCATTAGCATAAATGGAATACCCGCAAATAGAGCAATAAGCCCCGGCATTAACATCCATAGAACAGGGTGTATGCCTCCAAGAAGCATAAATGCAAAGTTAATGACAAAATAGATTGCGGAAAAAATACCTATTGTAATAAGGTCTTTTCCTTTCATTTTTCTGTCAATACTCACATCAGACATTGTTTTTTCCTCCTTCTTGTTAGCCACAGCTAACCTTATGCTTTTATTATAGCGCCTTCTTTTGGCGCTTGCAGAGACATTATAACAAAAAAGATAACAGCTTTCAGCTCCAATCAGTCTTTTTTGTTCCAATAAGACATTTGCTTTTATGTAATCAAGCCGCCTGCATTTTAAACAAGCGGCTTGTTTTTTACCTTTCGATCAATAGGCAGGCGCACCGTAGCCGAGTATCTCATAATATCCAACCGGATAGCTGTTCTGGCGAACAGAATCTCCGGAGTTGCCCTCGACTGTGTAAACTCTGCCATTTTCTACCTTTTGAACGATACCCGTGTGATCGGATAATCCGTCCTGACCGCTTTCGTCCGCCCAATCGAAGAAGATAATCATACCCGGCGTAGGCTCTGCGCTGTTATCCAGCCATTGCCCTCTGTCCTTAAACCATTGTACGCCGTTGACGCAGCCTGCGTATTTCGGAATCACGCCGGCGTCGATATACCCGCACTCGTTAGCGCACCACGAAACGAAGCAAGCGCACCACTCTACACGGGAATTAAAACCGTACCAAGACCAGTACGGATCGCCGCCCATTGTTCCGATTTGGGAAAGCGCAACGGTTACGATCTGATCGTCTGTCCCCGTAATCCCATAAAGCACCTGCGACCACAATGAATTGTTTTCATCGGCAAGCAACTCTGCGAGATACTCTTTCTGTTCCTCATTAAAGCTATACTGCGCCGCCATCTCATCGGCGGTTTTATGACTGACCGTGATATACAGATAAGTTTGCGTGACCGTGCTTTCCGTCTCCACGATATTTCCGTGACCGTCATCGGTTTCGGTAATGACCGTCTCCGTTTTGGTGTCGGTGCTGGAGCTTATTTCGTTCATCTCCCAAAAGATGTCCGTGAGAAGCTGCTTTTTCGATTCGTCCATCGTTGCGACCTCTTGGGGATTGTCCGGATCGGTGTTGACCTTGACCGAGTATACCGCAAGCACCTCTTTCCAAACGGCACGGCTGCCGCTCATTTCAAGGACATCATAAGATACCGAGGTTTTTTCGTCCTGCAATTTGGTATCGTATTCGGTATTGATTTCCTGCACAACGGTCTGCATACTCATACCCGTGCCAGAATCCTCTCCTGAGAAAAAGATACCGAACACGGAGCCGATAATCATACCAATCAGGCAAATCACGATAATCACCAAAACCGCTATCCAGCCGCCTGCGGCGATTGCGGCAATCAACGCCTTTGTTCCGGCGATAATCGCCTTGACCGCAAGCGCTATCGCTTTTGCAATCGCTTTCGCTGTAACGACTGCCGCCTTTGCAGCCGCCCGTGCTGCCTGAACTGCCCTTTGAGAAGCCTTGACCGTAGCCTGCGCTGTTTTCTGCGCCGCCTTTGCGGTACGCTGTGCTGTCTTGACGGTCGTTTTAGCGGTGCGCTCTGCGGTTTTTACCGTTTTCTGCGCTGTTTTCGCCGAGCCTTTCCCGACCGTCTTAATCGTCTTTTTCCCTGCGGAACGGGCAGACTCCTTAACCGTCTTTTGCGTTTGTTCTGCGACCTTTACTCCTTTGTTTCGGACAGTACCCGCCGCCTGTTTTTGAAGCGACTGCGCCGCCCGTTTCTCCTTGAATTTTTGAATACCGTCCTTTGCCTTGACGATATTCTGCTTTGTCGCCTGAACGCCCTTGCGCCCCTGCTTGTCAAATTGGTGTACGGCTTCGTGGGAAACTCGGTCGATACCGCTTTCCCAACGGTTAGAAGCATATTCCTCCGCACTGCTTTCGGGAACACTAACAGAATGTTCCGCTTTCTCTTTGGTCTGGATAAAGGCGGATTTCATACGCTCGGCGGCAACCGCCGATTTATCAATCGTTTTGATCGTGCCTTTTGCTATATCCCTTGTCTTAATATCCGGCATAGAAAACCTCCTTTCCAAGCGCCCGTGGACGCTTTGAAGTAAAAAAAGAGGGGGAAAGGTATCAACACCTTACCCCTCAAAGTGCGAGGGCTGAAAAGCCGCTTAAATCAAGGACTTTTTACCCTCTATTTTTCGATTCTGCACGCTTTTTTCTTGCGTACTCTGCCTGCTGCCTTTTGTATGTGATCCGGGCGCATTTCTCACAATACTTTTTTCTGTTGCCACGCTTGATAATGGGAGCGCCGCAGGAAACGCACCTGTCAGGGTGCGTTCCGAGTATCTCCGCTTCCAGCGCCGGTTCTGCCGGAAGCACCGCATTGCGGAAATACCTGCACAAGAGCGAGTAGGATATACTCTGTACGCAGACGCAGCCTTCCCCCTCATCAAGAAGCAGACAGTTCCCTTCATCATAATTGGCGCACAGCTTCTTTATCAGGGCGTTAGCTCGGTATCTCTGCCGCCCCGTCATTTGCGGGAGCATTTGCACCACTGCTTTCTGTCACTTTTTTCGCCACAACGACAAGCCTTCCGTTCGTGCGGGAGTATTCACAGGTGGAAAGCGTGATCAGTTTGTCGCCGTACTCCGCCGAAACACCGGTGTCATAAAGGGAAAGCTCCTTGCACTTATCAATATAAGCGTCAAACTCCTCCGGTGACTGAGCGTCCGTAAAGCGGTAATATTTGAAGGCTTCCGGGCTGTCAGTGTAAACAACGGTTTTGAAAACCGCAAGGATTTCGTACTCATTTTTCTCTGTCAGGGTATTAAAAGCAATCGTTTTATGTTCCCGCCAGAAATCCTCGTCTTTGAATTTTTCAAGGTCGGCGAACATCGAGCCGTTGTTCATATGATGACCGTAGATCACTAAATTGTCCGAGGGCTTCCATACATCACAATCCTCCCGCACATATGGACAGCCGTAAGAACTGTATTCTTTATCAAATCCACGCTTTAGATAGTAGTTCGGGTTATCCACCGTCTGCATAACGGGATAATTGATGTTCGTATCCTCCACGCAAATCCAGCCGACCAAATCATTGTTTTGACGGTACAGCTCAGTAAGCTCCGGCAGTATCGTCTTATCTTCCGAATAGATGATCGGCTCGGCAGGCTCGGTTTCGCTGTCCTCTACGAGTTGTACGAGAGAATCGTACATCTGCTCCTGATATTCCGCCTCCCTGTAATGGTCGATAATGAAATAACTGCTGATACCAAGCAGGGCGATAAACGCCGCCATCAGGATCATACAAATCTTTTTTCTCATTGCCATTTCCTTTCTGAAATAAGAGGCGGGAGCTTATGCGCTCTCGCCCGGTTTGGTTGTCATCAGCTTATACAGCTTCGTATTTTTCGGGAATTTATTTGCGAACGGCACAAGGGAGCTGCCCACCTTGATAAGCCCGTGTCCGGCTTCCACATTCGTAATATACGACATCTGAAGGTCGGAGATATTTAAGAGCTTCGCCAGCTCCAGCCTGTCCGTGGAAGCCTGATTGAGCATAATGATAAACTCAGAGTTTGCGAGCATTGTCCTCGCCGTATGGCTCTGCAAAAGGTCGTCCACATTCTGCGTAATACCCGTAGCATAAGCGCCGTATTTACGCACACGCTTCCAAAGGGTAAAAAGGAAGTTTGCACTGTATTCGTGCTGGAACAGCAGATAAATCTCATCAATGAAGATGAAGGTATTTCTGCCTTTCGCCCTGTTCTGCGTAATGCGGTTTAAGATGGAGTCGAGAACGACCAGCATACCGATAGGCATAAGCTGTTTTCCGAGGTCTAAAATGTCATAGCAGATCAGGCGGTTATTGGTATCCACATTCGTATGCTTCGCAAAGGTGTTCAAGCTGCCGCTTGTAAACAGCTCGATGGCAAGGGCGATTTCCTGCGCCTCCGGCTCATCTTGTTTAAGAAGCTCCTCCCTGAAATCCTGCAAGGTCGGCACTTCGCCCTGATAGTTATTCTGCTGATAGGTGCGGTACACGCTGGCGGTGCAGCGGTCGATAATGGATTTCTGCTTTGCGCCGAGGTTACTGCCGCCGATGAGCTGCTCGCACAGGGACATAATAAACTCCGACTTCAAAATAACCGGATTCGCCCCGTCGCCGTATTCCTTCGTCATATCCATAGCGTTGATATGATTTTGGGAAGTAGCGGAGATATGGATAACCTCGCCGCCGAGCGCCTTCACAAGCTGTGAATATTCCCGCTCCGGATCAATGATGATCACATCGGAATCCGAGGAAAGAATCACATTCTCAATCTCGCCCTTTGCGGCAAAGGACTTGCCGCCGCCGGATACGCCGAGGATAAAGGAATTACCGTTGAGGAGCTGCTTGCGGTCGGCGATAATCATATTTTTGCTGATCACATTCTGCCCGTAGTAGATACCGTTCTCGTGAAAAATATCCTGCACCCGAAACGGGATAAACACGGCAAGGCTTTCGGTCGTGAGGGTACGGAAGGTATCAATCTTCCGCACACCAAACGGCATAACCGTATTCAGCCCGTCCACCTGCTGGAATTTCAACACGCCGAACTGACAAAGGTGCTTTCTCGCCGTGGTAAGCAGCGCTTCCGTGTCGTTATCAAGCTGTTCTTTGGAATCCGCCGTATGCACAAAGGTAATCACGGCGAACATCATTCTCTGATCTCTCGTCGTTAAATCATCGAGAAATTCCTTCATCTCCTTTTTCTGCTGTTCCATATCGTATGGAACGGTCGCCGAAAAGTTATTGTTGGAGTTCTGCCGCCTCTGCCAGTTGGTAATATTCGTCTCCACGCCGAGCAGACGGTTTTCCGCTTCCCGTACCGCTTCGTCTGTCGGCACGGGGACAACATCAATCGACATCATCAGATTGCGGTTAAGATCGGTCAGCTCCGCCACCATACTATCCTTGATATAGGAAGCGTACTCACGCAAAAAAAGGACTCTCCCATAACGGTCGCCCATTTTGAAGTAGTCCTTTTCAAATTCCATTGAATCAGGGCAGATATAGTCCTTGAAGCTGTGTCCCTTTTTGCGGGTTTCCTTTATATCAAAGTGGAAAGAGGATTCCTCGCCCACACGGTAAAAGTCGTGGAAGATACGCAGCCTTTCATCGGTTTCCAGCTCCACGCACTTGCTGCCGAGCCTGCCGAAGTGAGCGATCAAGTCAGCGCCCACACGGGCAAAATAATTCCTTGCGTCCTCAACATTCTTCTTGTTGACGGAAATCGTTATATACTTATCCTGCACGATGGCGTTTGCGCCTGTCGCTTTCTCCAAAAGGATTTTATTATACTCCTCACGGTATTCATCAAGGCTGTCGCCTTTCATCGGAATAAGAATGTTGTTCTCAAAGTCCAGCCGATTTAAACGGCGGTTGTTGATTGTGATTTTTGTCGTTGCTCCGGAGTCGAGGGAATTGAGCAGTTCCGAGTATTCAAGGAACATTGCTTCCTTGTCCTCACGGCTGGCAACGGCATAGTTAATATCGGAAAATTTATAGGTCTTGGAAAACTTGTCTTTCCCGATCTGAAAGATACCGTCGTCATAAATAGCGGTAATAGGGATTACATCCTGAACGCCCTTCGGCACGACAAACTTTTCCTTTTCCTGTTTGCGGAGATTGGTAAGTGTTTTAATCATTCGATTTCATAGCCTCCTTTGCTTTTGCTTCGATACTCGGCTTGAACAGCTCATAGTAGGTATTCGTTGAACGGAAAGTGAGCTTCTTCGGCATTAAAAACTCCGACTTAATCCACGCATAAATGAATTTCTCAGCGGTCATTCCGTTGTATTTGACAAAACCAAGAGCCGCAAAGGGTGCGGCTCCCAAAATGCACATCCACGATACGGTTTCCGTGCCGACATAAGGTTTGAGCAGGAAATAGATACCCACCGCCACCACGCAGGCGCAGGCAGAAAAAATAAACTGCCGCAGCGACAGTCCGAAAAACATCGCTTCCGTGTAATTCCTGATTTCTCTGTTGATTTTGACTTCCATTTAGGAACTCCTTTCTTTTCGTTTTTGTGCCTGCCGGATTTCATCGGCGCAGACACATTCGTCCGCAAGGCAAGTAACTTTGCCTTTCCGCCGCCCTCCGTAATACAGGCAATATCTGCAATCGCAGTCTGCAAGGGTGTAGCCCTTGAATTTGTTGTATATTCGTTTCATTCTGTTCTCCTTACAGCCCCATCATCTCACGGATAATCCGGTCAGACATTCGCACTGAGCCGACCAAAACGAGCATATTAAAGAGCAGCTCGCCGATATATGACCAAACCTGCGTGACTGCCGCCGCATTGGGATCGACCACAGGCGGGGAAGAAGCGAACAGGGAGAAGATAATGCAGGCTAAAACGATCACTGCACCTTCAAGGCATACGGCGCAGTAGCTTTTGATAAACGATTTCCCCACATTCTGGCTCGGCTCTCCCGCAAAAGTGGAAAGCGGAATCGGGGCGAGCGCCGTATACATATATAACTTAAAAAATCTCCCGTACACCGTCATAATGAGCAGGAATGACATAACCGTAATGAACAAGCCGCCGATGAGCGTAACCGCCCAAAGCGGAATTGACTCGAAAAAGCCGCAGCTTTCAATCGTGTCGATCATTTCCTGCGGCAGAGTGGTCTGCTGTGCGGAAGTAAAGCCTGCGGCGATCATAATCGTGCCGATTGTACCCTGCACGATATTGAACAGGGCAAGCATTAGCTCCATACCGTAAGTGATACCCGCCTTTGCAAGCGCAAATCGGATAAAGAGCTTGACAGCGTGTTCCGGTTTCTTGACATCTGTGAAGTTCCATTAGAGAACACAAAGCAAATACCCTCATATCCAAAGATACAAGGGTATGCTTAACGGTCATGCGTTTAGGTATTTCTTCATCTCCGCCTTTATCTTTTCTCTGGCGGCAGTTACAGCACGACCTACGGATTGTTGGCTGCAATGCTCGATTTTCCCTATCTCTTTATAAGTCATTTCATACTCATAGTGGAGCAGGAAACGCCGCCTTTGCATTTCTGGCAGCTTGCTGATAATCCTCTGGAGCAGTTCTGCCCGTTCTTCCTCAAGAATAACCTCCTCAATGCTTTTAGGCTGTCTTACCGCCCGCCAGTTCAGAGTTTCCTCCATAATTTCCGAAAACTCCCTGTGACGGTAATCCCAACCCTCAATTTTCCTTTCGTCAAGTTCCAGTCTCCGAAACGCCATATAGAAGTCATAAGATACGCACAGCTTTTGGATTTTTCCCTGCCCGTCACGAAAACTGATATGATAGCTTGTTCCTGCCTCTGTCACTACTTCCCGAAGCCAGTATGACCGTTTAGGTATCGCCATTGCCTTGCCCTCCTGCTCAATAAAAATAGGTGAGAGGTTTTTGTCCTCTCACCCAGTAGCCCGCAGGAAACAGCAAGGCTTTAGATACTATAAGATTTTTCTCAATTTTTTCCTCAGGTGGTCTAATCTTGCATAGACAGCACCCGTTGTCAAACCGACAAGCGGGGCAATCTCCTTTGTAGAATATCCCTGCATTTTCAGCAGGACGATTTGCAAAGTACATTTGTCTACTGTAAGCAATGCACGATACAGGTTTTCATTCTCGATTTCGTCTAATAAATCTGTAATTGTATTTACTTCAAGGTGTTGTTCATTTACCGCTATATCTTCGAGATATGTGCCGACTTCTTGTAAATGCGTGTAAAACCGTCTGGTGGAATTAAAATCCACTCTGTCATAGATGTGTATTTTTTCAATAACGCTTTCGTCAACGCCGCACTCCCGCATTGTTTTTTCTTCGGCTTCCTTCCAGATACGCCATTTGCGTTCTTCTTTTCCGTGGTTATATGCCATTCTTTATTTCCTCCAATCTGAATTTTTTTGAAAAATCCAGATTGCAAGGTGGGGAACGACAACGGCAGAAATAGAAATAAGCAAAAATGCACCTGAAATTCGGCATATTCAACCGAATGACAAGTGCATAAGTTGTTGTATCACTATATATCAGAAATATTAATTCTATTTTGTAGACAATAATTTTTTGCGAAAATGCAAAAAAATTTTTTAACCGATTACCTCCCAATAAATAAAAGGCAATGTAAGCATATATTCGCTACTCAAAACAAGTAGCTGTGCGGCAGAGTAAGACCAACACATAAAAAATCCCCCCAAACTCAAAAGCGGGTCTGGAGGGTAGTCATAATTCTGTTTAAGCGTAACATATCAGCCCACCAAAGCACCGTTTTTTTATTTGGTGGACTTATCCTACCTATTTTGTAAAGAGGAAGAGAAGTTTTCAAGAACTATATACTCTTCATTTTCAGCTTATTATTTTAATCTTGCTTTTCTTTTAATAAGCCTTTTTTCTTTGCATAATCACACATGAAAAAAGCAACTGCAACTATTACCAAAATAAGCATTACCATGAAATCCCACACATCAAGAAATGGTACTTTAATCATCACAGCTACTAAAGCATTAACAATAATTACAAACGGAATAGCTAGCAATGTGATTAATCCCAAAGAAAACAACTTTCTTGTTTTTCCGACTCGACAAAGTACCGTAAATATTAGCCATAAAAATGCAACTGAAGCTATTGCCATTACTGTGCCAATTTGAAATACTGTTTTAACTTTTATCAATCGACTAAGTAAGTATATATAAGGCACCACAAAAATGCTCAATGAAATTAAGCTTTTAACAATTCCTTTTTTCCCAAACATAATGCTCGGAAAGGATATAAGCCACACAAAAATAATAGATATAATCGGAATTAGTGACCATGATAGACTACCAGACACGGCAATATCACAAATGGTACATACTAGTATTCCAATAAAGAGGATTACTGAAAATAAAACAGCGATAATAATATTTTTGGCTATGTTATTATCGACCTTTTTCTTTAAGGCAATTAAGTTTTCATCAGCCTTTCTTTCTAAGCTATCCATATTAACCTTCTCTCCACTCAGCAACTCATTCACTGTAATTCCAAGTAGTTGACAAAGCTCCAACATTATGGATGAGTCAGGCATACTTTTACCCGTTTCCCATTTTGATACAGCTCTATCTGTAATATTTAATTTTTCAGCGAGTTGTGCCTGAGTAATTTTTTTCTCCTTGCGACATTTCGCAATAAATTTTCCTATTTCTATTTGATTCATTAAGATTTCTCCTTTCGACATTACAATACACCTATTTTCCGTCTTTTAACACGAACCAAAGGTTGAATACGATAACCTCAACCTCTGGTTGGGAAGATTTTCTCGTTACTATTTGCCAATATGTAATTTGTTTTAATCATAGGCTCTTATTTTTGTTTATTTTATATCTTCCATCAACAGGCTTTTGAGCCTTTTTCGGAATTAGCCAAACCCGCCCTACATACAAAGCTCCGTCAATGCGTTCTGCCTTGCAAAGCCGTTGTACCCAACGAAGCGAAACATTCCACTTTTCAGCAGCTTCCTGTGCAGTCATATAATCAAACATCTTTTACCTCCCAAATCATACTGTATCTATTATAGTCGTTTAAGCGAACTATATCAAGTGAGGAAATATGAACATTTTACTTTCCGAAAAGAAACTGTACTGTAATGCTTTTCGGTATCAAAACCCCTTGTTTAAGTGGCTCATAGAGTATAGAAAATGACGGGCAAGGTGTTATCCCTACCCGCCACGATTTTATAGTTAAATTCGTTACATTGCTTTAATTGTAGACGATTTCCTCGTTGACAATCTCCATCGCACACGCCCGTATGTTATTTATCCTCCTGACCCATTCAAGCTGATTTTCCGCTTTTAGCTGTTCCGTGATACCCTGCGCCTGTTTCATCTGCTCTGTGACCCTTTCAAAGAGTTCCTGCGCCTATCTGTCGATAGCAGCAAGGTAGGAATTGAGCCTGCCGCTTGTGAGAAGATTTGTGTATGTAATCCTGCGATATTCTTTTAGATACCGCAAGTGCCTCTGTCCCCAAACACCGATACCTGTTTCTTTTTCGGTTGGTAAGGTAAGGCAGGGGATAAGATAATCCCCCTGCTTTTCATATATGCCGCCCATTTCTTCAAAGAATGATTTTGTCATTGTCGTTTCCTCCATTATCGTAGTTTCATTTTTACTGTTTTTGCCCTTGCCGCCTTTATCAGCAGTTCGTCCACACAGTCGGTGTATCTGCCCTCCGCTATCAGCTTGTTGCGAAGTTCATTCAAACAGTAAATCGCTAACCGCAGTTCATTTTCATTAAGATATAAGTGATATTTTTTCATTGTCTTTTCCTTTCCGCAGGGGACAGGCTTGCTTCTTGCAAGGGTGCTTTAAGACCTTTGCAAGAAATGTCCGTTCCCTTATGTAACCGCCGAAGCGGTAACAGATACGGATAGCCTGCAAGACTTCTCCGCCTGTTTCCGTGCGGTCATAGACCTCAATCCTCTCCACAAGGAGATTGAGATTTTCAGCAGTCAATTCCTGTATCCCCGCATACTGCGCCATCAGTTCCGCCCACCTGACAGCGTTCTGCTGATTGTCCTTAACCTCCTGCATGGCGGTTTCTAAAGCCTGTATCTGCCCTAAAAGCTGCTCCTGCTCGGTCTGGTACTTATCCATCAGACGGTTAAAATTGTCATGGGAGATACGCCCCGATACACTGTCCTCATACAGACGGTCAAACAGTCTTGTCACTTCCTCATACCGTTTCTTTGCCGCTTTTAATCTGTCGGCGTTGTTTTTTCCTTTGCTCCCGTCCGCTTTGGCGTTCATCTTCACTGCCAGAGCCACCGCTTTCTCCCTGTCCTCATAGGCAAGACGGGCGTGGTACTGAATATCCGCAAGCACCGCCTTGTATAAATCTTCATAGAAAATACGGTGGTCTGTGCAGGCTTTAGTGTCGTGGGCGTAAGTGGTACAGATATAGATACGGTGTTTTTCCCTGCCCCAAAAGCGTAATCCTAACGCCTTTCCGCAAGTGCCGCACTTCACAAGCCCCGCAAAGGGAGAAATAAAGTTATCGGTGGTATCCCGCCTGCGGCTCAAAATCTTCTCGTTTGCCCCGTCAAAGACCTCCTGCGTCACAAGCGGCTCATGGGTGTTTTCTACGGTAATCCAGTCCTCCTGCGGTACTTTCTTTGAGGCGTTGACCTTGAAGATACTCTCAGTCTTGCACATCACGCAATGCCCCAGATAGAGGGGATTGGAGATGATATTGCGTATGACGGTGTGCGACCATTCATACTTGTTCTCTGGATTTTCAAACCGCTTGGAGTAGTCCTTTTCGCCCCGGCTGTGCAGCCACCATGACGGGCAGGGTACTTGTTTCTCACGGAACACGGTAGCGATTTTATGCGCTCCCATGCCTGCGTTGGCAAGTTCAAATATCCGTTTTACAATCCACGCTGTTTCCTCGTCCACGATCAGCTTGTTGTGGTTATCGGGGGATTTGCGGTAGCCAATAGGGTTAAAGGAAGAACGGTACAGCCCCGCCTTTGCCCTCGCACGGATAGAGGAACGGATTTTGCGGGAATTATCCCGGCTGTAAAATTCGTTCATCACATTTTTCAGAGCCGCTATATCGTTGTTCTTGTTGGCGGTATCCACACCGTCATTGACTGCGATATACCGCACATTCTTCATCGGGAAGTAAATCTCCGTGAAGTGTCCGACCTTCAGATGGTCACGCCCCAGACGGGATAAGTCTTTCGTAATGACCACATCAATCTTGTCCGCCTCGATGTCATCAAGCATACGGTTAAAGCTCGGACGGTCAAAATTCAAGCCGCTGTACCCATCGTCCACATAGATTTCCACCACCAGAAAGCCATGCTCCTTTGCGTACTGTGTCAGCATGGCTTTCTGCGTTTTGATACTCTCGCTGTCGCCCTGCAGCATATCGTCCTTTGATAAGCGGCAGTACAGAGCCGCCCTTAACATTGCCATTCAGCTCGCCTCCTTTGTATCTGTACTGCCCTCATTGTATTGCGGAAGTTTGATTATCTCAAAGGTGCGGGGAGAGGATTTTCCCCTCCGCACCTCGTTTACAAGCAGGGAAATAAATAATTCCCGCATATCTGCGCCGCCCGTGTAAGCCGCCTGCACGATGATTTTCGGGCGCACTGCTGTTTTTGCCATAGGCATACCTCCCTTCAAAATTTCACTGTTCCAGTTCCTTTTTCAGAGCCGCAAGGAGTTTCCCTGTCTCCGCCTTTGTCAGCGTAATGCCCTTGCCGCATTTCTCACGGGCAGGGGAAAAGCTGCGGATGTCGTACTTCGGCTCGTTCCCGTTCCACGCAATCAGGTTGATTTCCTTTGTATAGCCACTGTCGCCCGTGGAGAGGACAGCGATTTCTCTCACGATTTCATACTGGATTTCTTTCATCAAAGACCTGTCCTTTCTGTCTGTTACCCGCCGAAAAAAGAAGATTATCGGCTGTCACGGTTTCGTTTTCTCTGCAATTCACGCTCTAATAAGCGGATAATAAAATCCTCCATCTGCTTTGGCGTTGTGCCTCTGGGGAAATATTTCCGCAGTTTGTCCATGCCGATTTTCACGGTTTCCCTCTGGTTTGCCTTTTCCTCAGTCATAATCGCAAAGATGGTATCCATATCAAGCCGCCCCATCTGGCTTAACTTTTTCATGCGCTGTGCCTGCGAAAGAGAGGGAGTAGCGTCCTCACTCTCCATCGTAATCCGCAGGTTTTCCTGCTCGTCCTTCGTTAAAAAAGACAGTTCCACCGCAGGGGTAAGGGCAATCTGCCCCTCGTCCACCATCTGCAAAATCGGCGGGATTAACTCGGTCAGGCGGATATATCGCTGTACCTGTGTGCGGCTGTCTCCCGATTGCTTTGCGACTGTCTCTACGGAAGTCAACTTCTGCCCAACTTGGTCAGAAGTTAAATCCGTGCGGTATCCCTGCCTTTTCATCGCCTCCAACTTCATCTTATAAGCGAAAGCCCTCTCGCTCGGCAGGATATTTTCTCTCTGGATATTGCTGTCCACAAGGGTAATAATCGCCCGGTCACGGTCTAAGGGCAAAACAAAAGCAGGGATTGTCTCTATCCCTGCAAGCTGTGAGGCACGGACACGCCGCTGCCCTGCAATGACTTCGTACCCGTTCCCGTCCTCTTTCGGGCGGGTTATGATGGGCGTTACCACACCAAACTCCTTGATACTCTCCGCCAGTTCCATCAGCAATTCGTCCTCCACCAGACGGAACGGGTTATCGGGGAACGGGTGTAAATCATCTATCTTCAGCACGGTAAAATCCTGTTTTTTCAATGGCTTTCCTACCTTTCTCTTGACTTATTTCTATTCGATTTCTGCAATTCTTCTAACACTTCGGGCGGGATTTTCCTAAGCAGGCGTTCCAACTGCTGATTGGTGCGCTGCAACTCAAATATCTTCTGGTTGGCTTTTTGCACCTTTAATTCTTCTGCGTATTTCTCGTCACGCAGCCGCCCCGCATAGTCAGTTTCCTGCCCGATTTTCTTTTTGAGGCTGTCGATATAGGCGCTCTGTTTCCCGATTTCCCGTGTGAATTTCTCCACATCAGGCAGCCATGCGGAAAGCAGGGAGAGCGCCTTATCCCGTTTCTTCCCTGCGTTAAAGGCGTTAATATCGGACAGCGCCGCCACGATTTCCTCATACTGTTTATCCAGCCTGCCGCCCAGCTTAAAGAGCCATGTGGGGATATGCTTTCGCCCCGTAATCATTGAGGACTGCCCCCGTTCCAACTCATTCCACCGTGCGGACATACGCTCATGGTAGGCGGTCTGCCACTCCGATAAAGACTTCTGGTTGCCTAAAAAGTATTTGGCAGACAGCTTTCCCTCTGGCGTAATCGGCACAAAGCAAAGGTGCATATGGGGCGTTTTCTCGTCCATATGCACCACAGCAGAGAGGATATTTTCTTTTCCCACACGCTCCGCTATGAAGTCCAAAGCCATAGCAAAGTAGGCTTTCTGTTCCTTTGGCGGTAAGCTGTTCATAAATTCAGGAGAAGCGGTAATGAGGGTTTCCACCATCATCACGCTGTCCTTGCGTACCTTGCAGCCTGCCGCCTGCACCATGCGGTTGATCTCTTTTTTGTAAGTGTAGCGTGGCGGCGGCACAAGATGATAATTGTACTTGGAGCGTTCCATATCAATATCGGGATTGCTCTTGTACGCCTCTTTCTTCCGTTCATTGTGGCGTTCACAGGCAGCCACAGAGCCTGCCTTGCGTTTTTGGAAACGCAGGATTGCGTAAGGCATAAGCGTTCCACTCCTTTCTTTTTTCGGCGGGTGTTCTTTGGGCGGTGACGGTGGTGACAGTGATGACGGTGGTTATGGGATACCCTCCCAAACCGCATGGCACTGTCACCGGCACCGCCTTTCCCCGCAGCCGTAGGCGGCGGGGAGCAGGGCGTAAGCCCTGCCGAAAGGGAGTCCAGAGGGAAAGTCTGGCACACTCTCCTTGCTTGCAAGGTGTAGTGTGTTACACCCTGCAAAAGCGGGCTGTAAAAACCGGGGGTGGTTTTTTCAGCCGCAGGGGTGGCTTTACGAGCCGAAAGAGGCGAGAAAAGCCCACGCCTGCACGGAGCGTTTGCGGGGTGTTCTCCCGCAGGGTGGCAGGGAGCATATCGGAAAAGCATTGTCCTCGCCGCCACGCCTGCCACCCGTAGGGCAAAACCGTCGGACTTCACTTTGCTGTGTCGTCAGTGACAGGCGTAGGGGGTATCCCAACATCGCTGTCACTGCTGTCATCACTGTCATCCGCCTGCTTTGTGAGCGCAATCAGCCTGCCCTCTTTCTTCCTGTGGTACGCATAGCCGATACGGCTGTCTGATAAAAAAGTCGTGCGGTACTCATTGAGCCATTTGGTAATGACCGTGGGTGGAGTGTCCGTTTCCGCCATCGCCGCCAGAAGTTCCGTGGCTGTGCCGCACCAGTTTTCTTTGTCCTGCATAAACTCTACGAGCCGAAAAAGGACAGACGGTATGCTTTCCCTCGCAAGCTGCTCCTGCCCCTTACGCTCCACCATCTCCCAACTGCACTCCCTGAAACGCAGGACAAACTCCTGATACTCTATATCCCTGCCGACACAGTAAAGCCTTGCGGTATCGGACGCACGGGTTTCCTTTTCCAGTACAAAAGTGGCGTCTGCGCTCCCCGTCAGCCCCGTTGTCCCTGATACCTTGTTGAACACATCGCTGTCGTTCTGCTTGCGGATATGGTGGACAACGATGACCGCAAGGGAATGTCTGTCTGCAAACTCCTTAATCTGGGAAATATCCCCGTAATCACTGGCATAGGCGTTGTCCTTTGAGGCGGTGCGTACTTTCTGCAAGGTGTCAATCACAATGAGCCTGCTGTCGGGGTACTCTTTCAGATAGTCCTCCAACTGCACAATTAGACCGTCCGTCAGCTTACAGCTTGCCACAGCGAAGTGCAGGCGGCTGTCCGCCTCGTCCGTCAGACGAAAGAGCCTGTCCTGTATGCGGAAAAAGGTATCCTCAAGGCACAGGTACAGCACATCGCCCTCCCGTGTCTCCATTTCCCAGAAAGGCAGTCCCGCCGACACACATAAGCAGAGTTTCAGCATGAGCCAGCTTTTGCCGATTTTCTGTGAGCCGCAGAACAGTATCAGCCCCGTGGGGATAAGACCGTCCACCACAAAGCGGGGCTTGTCAAGCGGCTGATAGAGCAGGGTATCTGCGTCCACCATATTCAGCTTTTGCATGGGTGTCCTCCTTCCGCTTTCGTCTGGTTGTTGCATACTTGTCCATAGGCGTTCGACCTCCTTAAAATTTTTATATCCCTGCCACAAGGACGGGGATATGTAAGCACAGCCATTCCATACGGTTCCACGCTTTCCCAAAGCGGCGTTGTCACTGCCTATGCTGTGCATGGATTAAGCAATGGGTGCGCTCGTATCATGGCGGCACTGTCCGTTGCGGCAGGTATCCCTCTGGCGGCTGCTGTGAAGTTGTCAAGGTGCAGACGGGCAGACTTGCCCCCTACCTTACAGCCCGTGCGGATAGCCGGTTTTGGACACTGTGTTCTGATTTTTTGAAAAAGAAAAGCACCTGCATATATCCGTTCTTTTCTCGGATAGTTGCAAGTGCTTGCCATCAGATAAATCCGTATTCAGTTGTATATGTTCTCTAACAGAAGTTTACATCACTGAAGCTGCCGCAGGTGCGTACCATACCAACCACAAAAAACAGCACCAAAAGCGCAAGACCAATCGCCTGCACAGCGCCGTTGATATTGACAATGACCGCCCATATCCCGCCGCCTTTGAAGCTCTGCGGCGTAGTTGTGATAAGCTGCCATATCTCAGCGAGTTTTTCATTCCAAGTTTCGAGGGCGTTCTGGAGATTCTGAACTACCCAGTTATCACTCAATTTCGTAGCACCTCCTTATAAAGAAAAATGGGGCGTCCCTGAATTGTTTTTCAGGAACGCCCCTGAGCGTCGTTTGCGTAAAGGTTAGCCCGTAATCAGAGTGAGTATTTCTTTAGCGAAAGTAATGATGACGCCGCCCGCCAGCGTCAGAAATCCGTTTGCTCGCTGCGAAGGATCGTGGGATTTCAGGGAAAGACCTACCTGAACGATACCAAAACCGAGCAGGATCAGACCAATCGCACGGATAAAGCCGAAAATGAAATCGGACAGGTTATTGACAACGGTAAGCGGATCGCTTGCGGCAAAAGCCGTTGTAGACATTGCAAAAACAGCGGTCACGCTCAAAACCGCAGCACAGTAATAACGAAAGCCTTTCTTTACCTTTCCGGTCATCGGCAGTCTGCGGGTTTCTTTCTTCTGAGTCTTATGAAAAATGTTCATTCTATTTTCCTCCAATCAATTTGTTAAGTTTTCAAAGTCCTCATCGGACAACAGCTCGTAAGTCGTTTCCGAAAGCTCCATTTCGGGAACGCTGTCGAGATCAACATACAGGGTTTCAATGGTCGCCACATTTTTTGTGACTTCGCCGTGCTGATACACGCCGCCTTTCCCGTCTGCGGTATACGCCACATTCGGGTGCTTCAAAATGTCGTACTTCAAATCCATTACCGGAAGCTCGCCACGGATAAACAAAATGGCGTAGCGGTTGTTGAGCATTCTCACTTCGTCAGGGGTAAGCAGCTCACGACCGGAAATCTGATAATTGGTCGAGTAGCTTCCGCTCCGTCCCTCGCTTTTCCCGTAGGTGTTGGTATCAATCGTTTCTTTGCCTAAAAGCTCGGACACATACTTGTGCGTACTCTGCTCATTGCCGCCGAGATAGAGAAATTCATCGCAGTTGCCTACAATGGATTCCCATTGTTTCTCAAACAACGCCTTTAGCTGCGCCAGATTTTGCAGGATAATGGATACCGACACGCCTCTTGAACGCATAACGGAAAGTATCTTGTCAAAATCGTCGGGCAGCGAAACATTGGCAAACTCGTCCATCAAAAAATGGACGGGTATCGGCAGACTGCCGCCGTGGATATGGTCGGCGGAGTAAAAAAGCTGCTGGAAAAGCTGCGTGTAAAGGATACTGACGAGGAAATTAAAGCTCGAATCATTATCCGGTATCAGCGCAAACAGCGCCGTTTTCTTCTCGCCCATTGAAGCAAGGTCAAGCTCGTCGGCGGAAGTCAGCGTCGCTAAGCTTTCAAGATTGAATTTCTCCAATCTTGCGGCAAGAGTGATCTGAATGGATTTGAGCGTCTTTGCCGAGCCGGAGTGGTAGGAACGGTAGTATTTCAGGGCGATATGGTCGGGATTATCCATTTCCAAATCGGCGAACAGATTGTCGAGTGGAGAAGGGCGGTTGTCCTCCTCGTCCTCAATCGCCGCTGCCCTGAGCATTTCCATTACCATCGCAAAATTCTGCTCTTCCTCCGGCGCTTCGTAGTGCAGATAAAAAATAAGGGCGAGTAAAAGCATACTCGCCGCAGTATCCCAAAAAGGATCATTGGATTGAGAGCCTTTCGGGGTGGTACTCTTAAAAAGGTTGGTCACAAGGCGCTGAATATCGTTGTCGTTTCTGAGATAGACAAACGGGTTGTAACAATGGCTTTTCTCCATTGAAATCAAATCCAACACCTTAATCTCATAGCCTGCTTTTTCAAGCAGATTGCCGACATCACGCAGAATTTCCCCTTTTGGATCTAAAATTACCTGAGAGGAATTGCTTGTCTGCATTAAGTTCGGCTTGCAATAGAATCTTGTCTTGCCTGCGCCGGAGCCGCCGCACACCAAAGTATTGAGATTGCGGCGGTGCTTTTTCGCATTGAGTCCGATTCGGACATTCTGCGTCATCAGCTTATTTTCCGAGGGCGGGTTTTGACGGTACTTTTTGTCAATGGCTTTTGCGCTGCCCCATTTCGCAGAGCCGTGCTCCTCACGCCTTCGGTAATTCCTCCGTGTAGACAGATAAATCCCAATCCCCATTCCGTAGAGCAAAAGCAGAACGAGGACAGTTTTTAAGCTGTCCCCGCAAAGCTCGATATGGAACGGATCATTGAATACCGTCAAAAGGCTCGGCAGTATCTCCGGCAGACCGCCCTTGACGGACGGCGCTATCAATAAGCCGAGCCACACAACGGGAAGAATTCCAATAACCGCAAGGATAATCGCAGACTGCTTGTTGCTATCTCGATTCACGGCAGGATTCCTTTTCTACCACTTTGAACTTGCGTCTTGGGGCGTGACCGATTTTGATAATCAGATCGTCAACGGCGTCGGTGGACTTGCCCTCTTTTTTGAGATCGGTCTTTTTATCGTTCAGGGAACGAATCACAACGCCGTGTTCATAATCGTCCAAAGCGATATGGTAGAGTTCTTCTTTCATTGCAGCTACCTCCGGTTATCTCTCCTGTTCCTTTGAGCGTTCCGCCCGCTGGCGGTACAGCTCGTCGGAAACACGGGCGGTAATTTCCTTAAACGCTTTCTGCGTCTTGCCGAGTTCGGCTTTGATGTCCTTCGGCTCTTTGTTTTTCAGTTCGTCGGGGATACGGTCGATAGCGAAATTCTGCGTATCGACACCGTATTTCTTGCAGAGCATATACCCAATGCACACCGCCTGAAATCCCATATCCCTGCGGCTGTATACCTCGCTGTTCATAGAAAGCTCGGCGTGACCGAGTTCCTGAGCGACGCACTGGCAGAGGGCAACGCTGTCCCCGATGTCCCGCTTTACATAAAGCGTCTGATCTTCATTTTTATAAAAAGCGCCCATATCGGGATAAGGCAGCTCACTGGTGCTTTCAATATTGATCGGGGCGCTGTCGATCATAACCGCCACCAACTTTCTCGGATCACGGTTAGCGGTCGGGGCGGCAGGGCGCTTGCCGTTGGTCTGTGAAACATCCAGCACTCTTTTCAAATTGAAATCAATGCCGATTGTCCCGTCCTTCTTGGTGTACTCGTAGGGATCAAGGATAATAAAGGTCTTGGAGCCTTTATTGACCTTTACGCCCTCAGCCGCCCAATCATCAAACTCCTTGATCTGGCTTGCCTGCGGGAATTGCTTATACATCAGCAGCGCATTGTTCGCTGTGTACCTGTCCATACGGCTCTGCACATCAAGGTAGGCTTTGAATTTTTCCGGTGACTGCACCACTTCCGAAGCGGTATTGTCGAGCAGTTGATAAATAGCTTCTTTCTCCGCCTTTTTCTTGGCGGCGTATTCCTCCGGCGAAAGTCTCGGCGGTCTTGCGCCGCTGCTTTGCTTACTCTTAAAATCGTTGGTCATATCTTTTTACCTCTCTTTTGATAGATTTGATTTTTGCTGGTGCGGGACGCTAATCTGCCCCAACGCCTGTGCTGTGCGGTTTTCTTCTTTGGAAGCGGTCGGCTCGCTGCGCTCTGTTCCTTTTTCTGCCTTTGCCGCCGCCCTGTATTTGCTGAGATTTTCCTTTACAGACGATTTCACACGGGAAACTCTGAGCTTATCCGCTGTATTCATCGCCTTTTGCTCCAAAGACGCAAATCCTTTCTGCGCTTTTTCAAATAAACGGGACAGCCTTGATAAAACGCCTTTATCACTCTTGGAATGTTCCGCTTCCTTTGCGGCTTTTCCCATAAACAGCAGCCCCATATTTTTCAAATGCCCTTTTGCGCCCTGAAGCTCCGCCTGCATAGCGGACAGCTTTTTTGTGTCCTGCGCCATCTCCTTTGACATTCTGCCGAACATAGCAGACAGCTTATCCAGCGCTTCAGGGATTTTCATTGCCCTGACCGACTCGGCAAGGGCGTCCCTGCCTTTTTCCCGGAACGCCCGCACAGCGTTCCCGGCTGACTGGATCAGATTATCCTTCATCTTTTTGACTGCGGAAAATCCCTGACGGATTTTGCCCTCCGTTTTTTCCACAAGGGTATGGCACTTGCTCCGCAGCGTGTTGTTGTGAATCAGATTGATTTCACGGCGCATATCCTGAAGCTCGCCGAGCATTTCTGTCAGCGTTTCTTCCATACCTCCGATATAGCTTACCAGCGACTGCACCTCGCTTTTCTCTTTCATCAAGCCGTTTTTATCGAGCGTGTCTAACAGCTCCACGATCTGCGGGTGTTCCTTTAGTTGATCCATTTTGCTCACCTCTCTTTCGGCTTCTTGGATTTCTTCGGCTGCCTGTGAACAGTCTGCCGATTGGCTTCAGGGGTTTTCGGCTTCTCTTTGGAAACCTCCGGCACAGTACGCTCTGCTTCCTTTTCCGCTTTGGCAGCCGCCTTGTATCGGTCGAGCTTTTCCTTGACCGAAGGCTTCTTATCCGCCGCCTTTGCGACACCCTTATCAGTGTGCGTACCTGTCGTTTCTGAGTCTCGCTCGGACAGAGGGCTTTTGTCCGTCTTTGCGACCGAGGGGTTTTGGTGGGAATTTCCCTCCTTCTGCATTGGCTTTCCCATCGCTTCCTCCACGATGATCTCGCCCCTTGATTTCGTAGGCATTTCATTGGCAGCCGCTTCACGGTCTGCCACATCTTTTTCCGCTTCGGAAACAATGGCAGCCTTATCGACTTTACCAAGTTCAAAGCGGTCGGAAATACGCTGGATTTTCGCAGCGTCCTCCGCACGGGCGATAATATCGACCATCGCCGTATCGCTCTTGGTGTTTTTATCACGCAGAACGCAGTAAAGGACGCCGTATCGTTTTGCCTGTTCGGTAAACTTCGGCAGGTCTTTCTGCTGGAATGAAAAGACCTTCAGCTCCTTGCCGGACTTAATCATATTGGTAAGCCGTGCTTTCCCTCGTGTCTTATTCGACTGGCTGATCTCCTGCTTCAGCACGGAAGCTAACAGAATAGCGATATTCTTCGCCGCCGAGCCTGTGAGCCGGACAGCCACTTCAAATCCTTCAAGCGATAGCCTAACGATTTGTTCTGCTGCGTCACCGCCGTTGTTCATAGTTTCGGGACTCCTTTCTTTGAGATTTTTCTTCCTCTGCCTTGACTTGCGAAAGGGTATCGGCAATTACGCCTGACCGCTTTGCAATTCCATCGCAGAGCTTTACTTCTTTGCGAAGCTCTTTCAGGCGTTCGGAGATAGCTGAAATTTTTATCTTTGCCGCCGACAGCCGTTCATCTGATATATCTACCTTTCGTATTTCATTTCGGAGATGTGTTCTGTCGGCGGTAAGGGTTTTGATTTCGTCCTCAACCGACCGCTTATATGAAAAAAGCTGCTCGTCCGTACCGATCTGGTGCTTGCCGAGCAGCGTTACCTGTTTGGTGAGTTCGTCCATCTTCATCAGATCGTCTTTGAGAAGATAGTGAAGCCTCGCCGTATTCTGTTGTTTCTGATTGTGCTTCGGAAGGTAGCCGAGCCGATAGCAGTAGTATAGATACAAGCCATACAGACCGCCGACCTTTTGGATTTTGCTTTCTCTTGTGGGCAGGCGGTACTGCCGGACGATATAGGTCTTTGGCTGGAACGGCTTGAACACGATATTATCCCGGTTGGCAATAAGCCGTTCAAGGATTTTCTCTTTGGTGTATTCCTCGCCGAGCCGGTAAGTCCGTATCGGTTTTTCGCTGCCTTTCGGTGTGACCGTAGCGTACTTACGATTAGGACTGAAATTCGAGTGATAGCCCATCACGCCCAGTTCATATTGGAATTGCCGCAGGTTGCGGCTCATCGCAATCGCTTCGTCAATCGCTTTTTTGGCGTTGTTGTATCGGGTGGGCATACCCGCCTCGTCCTTCATCGTCAGATAGGCGGGCGATCTGTGCAGCTCCGGCTTCTCTACAATGGACAGCTTGTGTTCCAAGCAAATCTCGTCGGCGATATGGCGGAAGTAATACCAAGACTTTTCTTTATCTTTCAGCCGCTTCCCATCGACAAAGGAAACGGAGTTGATGACAAAATGGCAGTGGAGATGTTTCGTGTTCAGGTGGGTAGTAACGACCACCTGAAACCGCTTGCCCCACATCTTTGTTGCGAACTCCATTCCGATCTGCTGCGTCTGTTCGGGCGTGACCTCGTTTTCCTTAAAGCTTAGATACCCGTGATACGCCTGAATCCCGTCCGTCTTGCCGAACTGTTCCTTGACGGTAATGAACTGGTCACGAGCCATCGCCACATTGCAGTTGATCCCGTCGCAGAAAAACTCGTGTTCCGTTTTCTCCTCGTCCTTCGCATAGGCAAGCACATCTTTGAGCGCCTGATAATCTTCGGCAGAATATTCGGGGTTGGCGGTCTTTTCAGGATTGGTCGTATAGTCTAGTACCTGACCGAGCCGGACGCTTACCTTCCAAAGCTTTGTTACTGCCATTTCAATCCGCTTTTTTCAGGGCGCAGAAATTCACGCTCAATCGCCGCCTGAAACTTGCGAATCAGCGCCGCTTCGGTCAGGCAGGCTTTCTTTGCTTTCTTCTGCAAGTCCTGAGCTTCCTGACGGTCAAACCAAATATGTTTGTCTACATTCCGCTTCCTCATTTCTCATCATCCTCCTTTCGGGCGGTAGAGCCGCCGTGGATTCGATTGATCTGCATAAGGCACATTATCGAAATACCGATAACGCCGCCGAGCAGGAAGCCTATCATAAAGAATAGAAATTCGTGCATAGTCAAAATCCTTTCCTGTATTGGGGTATTAGGGGCAGCCCCTAACGAGCTTTTACTGTTTGAATCCCGTTTGGGGATACAAACAGTCTGCTCGCTAAGCTAACGCAGACCTGTCGGGCTGCCCTGTATTTTCCTGATATTTATCGTTCTTTGTCCGCCCTGTCGGGCTTGAACGGCTCGATCTCAATCCCGTGTACGGTTTCGTGGAATCGCTCAGGATACCGAAAGAGCCGTTTGTATTTCAGTAGTTGTTCGCCTGATAAGCTGCTGTATTTCTCATCGGCGACATTGGAACGGGCAATAAAAAAATCGCCGTGAATGATGTCGGCGACCTCTCTTGAATCTTCCATTAAGAAGCATTTTTCAATTTTCCAACCGTCCTTACCGCCCATTTCGTCCGCCATCAAGCCCTCCATTCTCAGGCACGGATCAACACCGTCCAGAGAAGCGCCGTAGATGGAATAGCCGCCCATACGGGACTGGAACGCCTTGTTGTCCGAACTTACTTCGTAAGTCCGTTCAAATTCGCTGTACGGTTTTTTGAAGGTATCGGTGGTAAAAACGATATGTGCGGTAAGGTGCTGCCTGTTGTTTTCCGCTTCCCGAAAAAGGGATTTCAGTTCGCTGTAACTCATCTGTGTGCGCTTCGGCGGCTGATATACCGCCCGATTCATCGGTAGATTTTCCTGCTTTCCATCACGGTTGCAGACGATAGCGGCGTCATCTTCAAAGGGCATATACTCGTCTAAGCCGCCCCCGCCGACCAGTTCTTTCATCGCTTCATAGGTGTTCGGTATCTCTTTCACAATCGGAGATTTGCCGACCGGGACGAGCAGGACAGAGATTTTCTCCTGCTCGGCAAGCGATAGGAAGCGGTCGCTGACCTGCGTCTTTTCCGGCTCAAAATCAACCTTCTGAAAACCGAAGCTGTCGCAAAAATGGAAGTAGCTTTTTCCGGTATTCCCGTCAATGATCTCCACCACATCGGATACGGACATCGACCGCCCTTTATATCCTGCGGGGTGTTTAAGATTGAAAATCTCATAGAGTTTTTCCAGCGTGAAGCAGATTACTTCTCCCTCGAACACCTTATCATAGAGGCTGCTGTCGATTTCTGAGCTGCCCTGAAATTTTGGAAGGCTCTCGTAATTCATAAAGGCGACATTGTTAGCGTCACGCTTCATATTGATCTGATAAATTCGTACATTCAACGCTCATAGCTCCTTTCTTTGGATTTGTAGATTCCAAGCTGTATGCAGAGGTAATCGTTATAGTCCTTGCCTTTCTTCGGCGGCTCGTCAAAGACCTCGTACCGCTTTGGCAAGATGATTTGCAGCGCCTTAGCCGCTTTCCTTCCGGCGCTGTCGTTATCAAAATGGATATGGATTTGCCGGATATGCGGCTTTTCCTCAAGGTATCGCACAAGAGCGGCGGGGGTAGTGCTGTCCTCGATTTTCTCTTTCGGAAGGTAAACGCCCGCAAGGGAAACAAGGTTTTCCTGCCGCCAGTTCCTGCCGGACAGCTTGGAAAGCGTTGCGTAGGAAAGCAGGTCGATGGCACATTCAAAAAGGTGTACCTCGCTGCTTGCGCTGTCTGCTAACCGAAAAGAATAGTGCTTATCGCTGCCAGAGCAGTCGCCCAAAATTCGGCGGCTGTTGGTCGCCCGGAAAGCGGCGTATTTCGGTTTCTGCTTTTCATCAAAGCCGACGAAAACGATATTATGATAAGGCAGGCTCTCAAAGATAACGCCTTTTTTGATACATTCGTCGGTAATGGCTGCGTCAATCCCTCTGCCAAACAGGTACTCCCTGATTTTATCGGTCGTTTTGCTTTTTTCGGGAAGCAGGAGAGTTTTCGGCTTTTCTTCCTGCTTCGGTCTGACGGTCAGCGTGGGCATAACCGCCGCCTTTCCCATCAGGGTTTCGACCGCCTCTACAAAGGAAAAGCCCCTGACTTTCACAAGATAGTCAAGGGCGTTATATCCGCCGATCCGCTGCGACCACCACATCCACTTGCCGTTTGAAATCTTTAAGCTGTCGTGGGTACGGGTAGTGTAGTTGTTGCCTGAAATCCGCACCAGCTCGTGCGGCTCACAGTTTTGCAGATAGGTCAAAAGGTCAATCTGCCGAGCCTGCTCGATTACCTCCGGCGGGATATATGGCACGGCGATCACCTGCTTTCTCGGCTTATATTTCGTTTTATGACCGTATCTGCTCGTGTTTCTATGGAATCACGAATGGTATCCATATGCTCCACTTCCCTATCCCGAAACTCTTTATAGACATCATCAAGAGGGCAAGGGGAACGAAGCAAAGCTTTTGCCTGTTTCGGAGAAAGCTCCAGTTCTTCCATACACATCACGATGTCCTCCTTCATCGTGTACTCGTAGGTATGATTCAGAATTTCCTCCGGCGGCTGTGAAAGCAGCCAGTCTCTGTACTTGTCTTGCTCCACTTTCATCTTGTCGTAAAGCTGGGAATTGTAATCTGTTTCGCCCATAAGCGAACACCTCCTTAAACAAAAATATAGCCGCCTGATTTTTGTAAAAACCAAGTGGCTATGTAAAGGCAATAGATAAAATTTACAAGTTTTTATCTTTTATAAACTTTTTATTTTCTTCAATATTTTTAATGACTTCATCTTTGGTTCTGAAGTCGCATGGTATAGGGGTGTTCACTTCCTTGTAAGATAGCGGAATACTTACGTCGCATTTTTCGTTATAATCAAACGAACAAAAATCTGTTATATCTGTTCCTTCTGTTTTCAAATTTGAGTCAGAATTAACATATAAAATAATTCCTATTGGGAAATCGGCTATCTCAGAGACAAATTTCATAGAACCGGTTAAGATGTTTCCCACCGCACATAAAGGAATTTGTTTAGTCACAGTACCTTTGTATAAATATATGCATATTTTATATTTGGATTTATCAAGTTTTTTTGAATTCTTATCCTTGACAAAATCACTTAATTCTGGAAGTTCATAATCCTTATTTATACTAAGAAACATAGATAAAATTTGTTTTAGTATTCTTAATGGATAAATATCTACTGCTTCAACTTGAATATGTTCGTTTGTAAATTCTTTGGTATGCATAATTGTATTCCCAAGTTTCTGAATAAATTCGCAATAATCCTTTCCATACCAAGCACCAGTATTGTTATTACATTCTCTACACAAAGAATATACTCCCTTACCCTTTTGCATATTGATATATTTTAAACCATCAAACTCCCATGGTTTATTAGTAGTACCTAAAGATTGAAAAGCATTATATTGTTTGGTTGGCTGGCTGTTAAAAGCTGACTTTGGTGGGATATGCTCATATGTGAGTTTTCGTATTTCTCCGCAAATAGCACACTTACCCAAATGTTTATCACGTTTCATAAATCCACCTTACTATCTTTTATAATTATTATATCACAGCAATATGAAGATTTCCACCTTGCCGTGATATGTAAAGGCGGTATGAGATGATTCCCATACCGCAAAAAGGCTATCGCTCGTAGGCTCTTTCCTTTGGAGTGGGTACGCTGTCGCCCTCGTCCGGCGCACCGTCCACCAACTCATTTTCTCGCTTATCCACATTAAGCAGACCATTAAGGACATTGAGCCGATTTGTTTTTTCGGTCAGTTCTTCTTCCTTATCAAACGGTTTCTCAACCTCTGCTTTCGCAGTGGCGAATTGCTGTTCAAGAGTTGAAAGCTCTCTGCTTTTCGCCTCCAGCCGTTCAGGAATTTTCTCAATGGCATTGTCGATTCGGGTAATGTTGCCGATGGCGTCCGTGCCTAAAGAGACGGAACGGGAAAGGCTGCCCTTGATTTTTACCTGATAGGCTTTCTCAAAGGTATCAAAGGAAAGCTCCAAATCAAAGCCTCTGTACTTGCCGAGAGGGACGGGATCAGGCGATGTCATCTCTTTGCAGGCGTCAATGATTTTCTGTCCGCCTTCCGCTTTTTCGGAATAAGAAACACCCTTAACCTCAATTCCCGCAAAGGTATCGTCAAGAGGCTTCGGGTGTTCTTTTGCAAGAGATATATCCTTTTCCAGTCCCGCAATCGTCTCTTTTATCCGGGCGATTGTTGTTGGGTAGTATTTGATGATCTTGTCCTCCAGCTCATATTTTTCGGAAAGATAATTAGACTTCAAAAGACGCAGCTTCTGTACCTGAATATCCAAATCCATTTTCTCCTTGATGTGCGGATTATCCGCCGCAAGCATTTTGATCTCCGCATAGGAAAGAGCAGTAGCGTCCACATCTTCGCAGGAACGTACGGGAGATTTGCTCGTCATAATCTGACTTGCGAACTTCTGCTTGCCCTCTACGAGCTGCCAGCAGTATGCGTCAAAAGTGCCTTCCGTAACATAGCGGTACAAGCCGACCTTCGGATTTTCATTACCCTGACGCACTGTTCTTCCGGCTCGCTGCTCCAGATCGGCAGGTCGCCACGGGCAGTCAAGGTCGTGGGAAGCAACAATTTTGTTCTGCACATTCGTCCCTGCGCCCATTTTCTGCGTACTGCCCATCAGGATTCGTACTTCACCACGGCGTACCTTTTTGAACAGCTCCTGCTTCTTCGTCTCGGTATCCGCTTCGTGGATAAACTTGATTTCCGATTCGGGAATACCACGCTCGATCAGCTTCTGTCGTATATCCGTATAGACGGAAAATTCGCCTGCTCCCTTTGGAGTGGAAAGGTCGCAAAAGAGAAGCTGCGTCAGCTTTTTATCGCTGTTTTCCTCCCATATACGGAATACTTCGTTTACGCAGGCGTTGACTTTACTGCCTTCCTCATCGGGTAACATTGGATTCATCATTCGCTGGTCAAGGGCGAGCTTCCGCCCGTCGTTCGTAACTTTAAGCATATTATCTACGCTGGAATCCACACCGCCGCCCCTTATCTTTTCGGCTCGTTCGCCGAGAGAGGCGACCATTTCCTTCTGCACCTGCGAGGGCTTCACGGCGATATTGTGATACTCCACTTCCGGTATGGGAAGATCAAGCATATCCGCCGTTTTGATGTCTGCCACCTGCTTGAACATCGCCATCAATTCGGGCAGGTTATTGAATTTTGCAAAGCGTGTTTTCGCTCTGTATCCTGTTCCTTCGGGTGTAAGCTCGACCGCCGTAACCGTCTCGCCGAACATCGACGCCCAAGCGTCAAAGTGCTGTAAATCGTGTTCTTGCAGCGTTCGGTACTGCAAATACCGTTGAATCGTATACAGCTCAACCATACTGTTTGAGATCGGCGTACCTGTCGCAAACACAACGCCACGCCCTCCGGTAATCTCATCAAGATAGCGGCACTTCATAAAGAGGTCTGAAGATTTCTGCGCTTCTGTCTGAGCGATACCGCCCACATTTCTCATTTTTGTGTAGAGATACAAATTTTTATAGTAGTGCGACTCGTCGATAAAAAGACGGTCTACACCAAGTTCTTCAAAGGTTACCACATCATCCTTTCTTGATTGATCGTTCAGCTTTTGCAGCTTCGTTTGCAGGGAGCGCTTTGTCTTTTCAAGCTGTTTGACCGAAAAACGGTCTCCACGGTTTCGCTTTATATCCGCAATTCCCTCGACAATATCATCAAGCTGTTGCTGTAAAACAGCTCTTTGTCTTTCAATACTCATCGGTATTTTTTCGAACTGACTGTGACCGATGATTACAGCGTCGTAGTCGCCTGTTGCAATCCTGCCGCAGAACCGTTTACGGTTCTTCATCTCAAAATCTTTTTTCGTAGCGACCAAGATATTCGCCGCAGGATAAAGCTGTAAGAACTCTGCCGCCCACTGCTCCGTCAAATGATTCGGCACAACAAAGAGTGATTTATTGCAAAGTCCGAGCCGCTTGGATTCCATAGCGGCGGCAGTCATTTCATAGGTCTTGCCCGCACCTACGGCGTGTGCCAACAGGGTATTTCCTCCGTAAAGGATATGGGCAACCGCATTTTTCTGATGTTCCCTGAGTGTAATTTCAGGGTTTATGCCACTAAAAACAATGTGGCTTCCATCGTATTCACGGGGCCGAATTGAGTTGAACTTTTCGTTATACAGCCGCACCAGCTTTTCTCGCCTTTCCGGATCACGCCAAACCCAATCCTGAAAGCCTTGCTTGATAAGCTCCTGCTTTGACTGAGCGATAGCGGTTTCCTTTTTGTTCAGGACAGCTTTCTTTTTGCCGTCTGCGTCCTCGATATAATCGAAAACACGCACATCTTTCATATTGAGCGTTTCTTCGATAATCTTGTAGGCGTTTACTCGCTTTGTACCATAGGTGTTGTAGGCTTTCAGGTTGCCCCGGTCGTAGGATTTGCCCTCCACATTCCATTCGCCCGTCAGTTTTGAATAGTGGACTTTGATGTTCCATCTCGCATAAACGGGTGTATCCAAAAACTCATACATAAACTGCTGTGCGATTTCTTCGGGCAGCCAAGTTGTGCCGAGCTGCACAAAAATCTCGCTGGCAGTCAGGTCTTTCGGCTGTACCTTTTCAAGCGCCTCTACATTGATTTTGTAATCTTCGGGGTAAACTTCTGCGGATTTTTTTGCCCAAGCGAGCTTTTCCCTTACATTGCCGGAAAGGTATTCGTCCGCCATCAGGTACTTTTGTTCATCACTGCCGCCGTAGCCGTACATCGGGTTTAAGAAGATTACGCCCTTTAATTCCTGATAGAGTTCTTCTTCGGTTTTTCCTGTGAGAGAGCACATATATTCCATATCCACCTGAGCCTTTTCGCCCATAGATACGGCAAGTGCTTCACTGGCGGTATCCACCGAGGTAACAGGAGTATGCGGCTTGATCGTCCGCTTTGTAAACATATCCGCCTTGCGCTCCAGCTCACCGTTTTCGTCCAGCACCTCCAGTGCGGAAAGCAGGGCAAAGGAGCTATCCTGTGAAAAAGCGGACACATTCGCACGGGAATTGATAAGCCCGTACTTCTTGGAGAAGGTATCGTAAAGTTTATTTAGCTTCTGCTGTTCTTTTTCAACTTCATAATCGGGATAGTCTGCGGTCTGCATTTCAATCAGGCTGCGAACGCTGTCCCGTATGGCAATCATACCCTTGATCCGGTTTTCAGCCGTAGCGGAACACTCCACCGGAGTCATTCGGGAATTTTCACGGTAATAGATTTTATCGTCCACAACCGTATAGGAAAAGTTGCGGACTTCGGGATTGGCGGGAATGGAGTTATCTTCTTCGGTCAGTTCCTCGTCCACTTCGTAATCCGTGATCTCTGCGTGGATATTGGAAATGGCTTCGTCCAAAAGCTCGGCAAGGTCGGCGTTTTCATAAGGGATAACGGTATCTTCCTCGCCGAATCTGCCGGACACGGTTTTCCATTCGCCAAGTACCATTTCGGGATGATCGACAAAGTAGGCGTTCATCTTCACGCCGTTTTCATCGGTGTTCAGGTGTACCCATTCCGGCTCAAGGTCAATAAGTCTGTCTCGCTTCTGTAATATCAAAATATCCGAAACGACCTCTGTTCCGGCGTTTCCCTTAAAGGTGTTATTCGGCAGGCGGATTGCGCCGAGCAGGTCGGCTCTCTGTGCGATATACTTCCGCACGGCTGGATTTTCTTTATCCATCGTGCCTTTGCTTGTGATAAGCGCCATCACACCGCCCGGTCTGAGCTTGTCTAAGGATTTCGCAAAAAAGTAGTCGTGGATTAAAAAGTTATGCTTGTTATACCTCCTGTCATTCACTCGAATATCGCCGAACGGCACATTGCCGATCACGGCGTCAAAAAAGCTGTCGGGGATATTTGCTTCCTCAAACGGCTGCGCTGCTATAGAGGTTTTCTGATAAAGCTGCTGTGCAATCCCCGCCGAAATCTTATCAATCTCCACGCCGTAGATTTTGCTGTCCTGCATTGAATGGGGCAGCATACCGATAAAGTTGCCGATACCGCAGGAAGGCTCTATGTTCCTGCTGATTTTGATACAAAAGAAAAAGCCCTCTCCGGGGCAAAAGCCGCCGAAAAAGGCTTGAAATAAGGGCTTCCGAGGTCATGCTCTGACTTTGGAAGCCCTTGTTTTATGTGTTCATTTGTCCTGCTGCCGCTCGGTAATGTGGCGGAGTGACAGCCTTGCGGTGTAGTGATTTTGGAATAATTAAAAGGTGTGGAAAAATTAAAAGGTTTCCGCAACAGCCCATCTGTCATTCCACATAAGAGACCGTACATTCCTTAGTTACAACTGTTCCTCAGATTTGTTTCAGTCCATAACCATGTTGCCGAACATCCATGCGATACCGTGTACGATGTTTCCCACATTAACTGTTCCATCATATCGGAGATATAGATTAAATGTAAAGCCAAGCGTCTCTACCACAATATCACAGTTCGGCTCATCTGATTTGGCTGATGGATTCCACTCCACATCAAGAACTCTGCCAGAAAACAGGATATGTGGACTCTGCTCAAAATGCTCCCAATCGTTATTCGCTGGGAATGTCCCCATTGGAATCATAGAGATGGATGCCATTTTATTTTTCTCGTCTTTGCAGTAGTCTTCCTCGGAATTAAAAATCCGTATATCGCTCCCCACACCACAAATATCGATGGCACACGAGCCTTCTTTCGCATCCGTGTATTCATCCGCATTGTCAATAAAGATGTTGAATGGTATCTCCAGGCCCCCATCATCACTGGTTTCTACCCTGGCAATTTCCCCATCTTCGTAATCCATAAAATACAGGAATTTCAATTTGGCCATGAGACACCGCCATCCTTCCTTCGAACCGTTTCTGGTAGTCCATGACAGCCGTCATATAGCGGATGTCATTCGAAAAACAGTTTTTATGTTTTGCCGATAGTATTTCCTCGTCATCGAAGATTCAAGTCTTGTATGTCCAACTTAGTGTTTTTGAGGTAGTGTGTAAACACTGTTTTCGCCGGCAAAAGACGCACTTGTATGTCCTCCAATCCCAGCCTTTTCATCATGGCAAGGGAGACAGAGCCCTTTTCGATAATTTCCGACATTTCTGTCGGCATAAGGAAACAGTTTTTTACCGTACCTATCTGGTGAGCATCCACAAAAGGCTGATAGACCAACTGGTACAGATACTGCTTGGTGATGGACTCAATACCAGGCTGACCGCGCAGCTTTTTATTATGTTCCAGTTGAATATTGTAGTATTTTGCATCAAAAATGATAAACTGACAGTGCCCATCGACATTAACGATTGAAATGAGGTCTGGGATGAGCGTGTCCTCGGCCTGCTTAACAAACGGTTCCCCGTTCGGTGCAGTTCCAGACCACTGCGGTTTATCAATCAAATCGATGAGTTTCTTATACCTCATATCGTGATATTGCTCAGCCAATGGTACAGGTAGTCGCAATCCACCGATCGGCTTCTGTAACTGATTGTCCAACACCTCTGCACATACTTTTTCCCACACCATATTAAAACTGTTCGTTCCGAACATGCTGAAGCAGTCCAGATCATCCAGGGCACTGCTGTTGGCAATGTAGGCATACAGCGTTTTCAGCAGAAGCTGTTTGCGAGTATTAAACTGGACATTGAGTTCCTTAATGATACGCACCAGAACATACTCTTTGTCTCCAAAGTCCTCGATCTGCTCATCGGAAATATCTACACCCATGATGTCAAACAGATCTAACAGGTCGGCATCTCTCAATTCCTCCGTGCAACGGGTGAGGATAGACTCATGTAGGCGCTTGAAGAAATCGAAATCGTCATTCACACGCTTCATGGTCAACAATTCCGGGTAGTACGGCCGGTTGTTGCTTAAGAGGGTGAAAGTTTCGTTGATGGTCTTATCCCAAAGAATGTCACCGGCTCCGTTGGATTCGATGATGTCCTGCGTGTTGGTGTAGGCACCGTACTCGAAATAATCCTGGAGGAGGAACAGCATAACAGCCAGCATATTGAATGCGCTGCTGTCACTCGTATCGTTGTACATACGAATAATTTGTTCCTTGGAATTGTACTTTTCCAGAACCTTCAACACCTGTTTCAGTTCTGTTTTGGGAGCCGTGGTATCGAGCAGATATTTTGGATAGCATTTTAGCACACGACCCTCAATGGTAATAACGCCCACAAAGGTGAACACATAAAGATACTCATTTTCGCCGACCTCAACATCGGCGATTTCGATGTCCTCATCTACCAGATCGGTAAGATCCTTTTGGATGTCGTTTGCTTTTACTGCCTTCAACACGCCATATTCTTTCAGACGTTTCAGAATGTGAACAGTCTTTTCCTCAGAGCAATGGAACTCTTTAACCAGGTCTTCCTGGGTATAGCGTTTTTGTTCTCGTAAAAATACTGAAATCATTCTCCATCATCCTCTGGGACACTATCAATAAACTGGCTACTGATTCCCTCGCAGAAAATATATACACCCTTGATGTCAAATTCTCTGCAAATCTTGGAATACTGAGTCTTTGCCTTTTCGTCGCAGCCACCAAACAGCGTAATACGCTTCTGTTTTGCGGCATCATCAAACAGGTACATAATGACTTTGTTCTTAAAGACACGAGTGAAAACAGTGGGATCGATTATTTCACCTTCCGGCAGATTCTTTTTGGAAATGAAATATGGGCCCAGCAACTTATCCTCGTTCACTTTGTAGGTAAGTAGTTCGTTATTGATAGCTTTGCGGAGCGCATTCCATTCCACAATGCGGCGATAATCACCCTGACCGAGAATGACCTTTTTTCCAACGATTCCGGCTTCACTATCATCAATACCCAAGTAGGTAAAATCCCATCTGCGCTTGAAAGCAGTATCCATCGGAAATACACCCTGGTCAGCACTGTTCATGGTAGCCCAGATGAACATATTGTCAGGGATACGGATTTCGGAATAATCGTTGGGATTGCCACCGAGTTCTCCCGCCAGATACTTTTTGATGTCCTCAGATGCCTGGATTGGATATTCACTGACCTCATCACCACCACGGTCAAGCAACTGAAATACATCACCGAACACAGCAGCAACATTGGCACGGTTAATCTCCTCAATTACAAGCAGGAACGGCTTAGGAGCATCAGTCCTACTGTTCTGGAGGGCTTTTACATAAATGCGCATGAATGGCCCCGGTACATAGGAATAAGTAATGGCATCTTTGCCCTCGCTGTCTTTGCAAGGTACCGGCTTATATGTACCGACAAAATTGGCGTAGGAGTAATCCGGGTGGAAAGTTACACGCTCGCATTCGCCGCCATCTGCAAGTAGCTGCTCCTTTTCGTAGTTCAGAGTGAAACTTTTACCAGTACCAGGAGCACCGAAGAGGATGCGGTTCCGTTCAAAAGAGGATAGGTATCCCGTATTGAACTTAATCGGGATATAATCATCAACCAAAATTGGAGACTTCTCCGTTCCTCGCGACCAATAATACTTTTTATACAAGAATAGAAGATTTTCAGGTTTTTTTATCTCATAACATGTAGTTAAGTATCCCTCGTCTTCCGGAAGTCTATCGGATTCGTCAAACGAAGAATGCCACACACCAGATTTTTGATGTGCCATATCTTCATTCTCTTCATAAAAATATGGGGAGAGCGAATCTACAAAAGCTATTAATTGTGAACCATCCATCACAGTAATAACAGAAGTCGATGATGTTTCATAGAAAGCTTTTATTTCTCCAGCTTTTCTTGAGGCTGTTTTTCTATCGTTCTGATAGTAATGCTCTAACAGAGCTTCTGTCACCTTGTCTCTGTCAAGAGAGCCATTTTTGATGTAGTTGAGCAGGTTGCCTGTCTCTTTCCATCCGATGGCTATAATTCCCTTACTCATCCATTTCTCAGCATAGTGTTCAGACTCATCAGAAGAACCAAGCCTGAAGAAATGGCGGATTTCTCCAAACATTGCATAACAGACATCTTGAAAGTTAGGAGACATATAGTTTGTTCTCTTTTTAATAAGTGCAAGCTGCCCGTTCATACCATAGTATTTTTCACTTGGTTTTATTCCAAATCCGAACAAAATATGCTTAAGCCAATCAGTTACATACCAACCGATAAACTGGTCGGGAAAAATCATGTGCAAATATTTCTGCACCCATGCGTAGGTGGCAAATTTACCCATTAATGCGTTCAAATCATCATCCAATTTCTCATAAGCTTCGACAGAGTCGAGTGTTCTGGATTGAATCATCTCACAAGCACTCACAAGGTTGTCGCGGATTGTTTTACCAAATTGCAACGCATCTGACTCTGAAAGAACTTGAGGTGTCTTTGGAGCGCCAGTAGTCCATGACCCATCTTCCTGACGTTGAAAAAGACCGAACTTGAATGATGAGCCGCCTGAAATACTTCCAAAAGTGCGCTTCAACTTCTGATTAAACTCCAAATGGTAGCAAAGACTATCATTAGTTCCATCTGCCGTTAGGAAGAGGTAGCTTAGCAATTCATCGTCACTTAATTTTTTCAAAACGTCAGGGCCGAATTTTTCTTTGAAATCATTAAGCAGACTTGTTATTTCGTCTACAGGAGTATCAAACCTAACGGTGTGAGTCTTGGGATACTCCATAACCAAATTTCCTGCTCGTTCATATATCATAGCTTCGTCTTGCATGACTTAGTCCTCCTCTTTTAGTCCGCCTTAAGGATATATTCAATGCTATTATCATAATCGCCGTAATGAGATATTTATTGAAAACTTGTGTAATAAAATAAAGTTATCTGATTTAGAAGATTACTTAAAACAAAACTAAATACTATTATTCCCTACTTAAGGAATTGACTTTTTATAAAAAAATGATATTATATAAAACCAATAAAGGATGTATCATCTCTAGAAATGGAGGAACATTTATGATAAAATATATACATAAGAAAGAAAATTTATATAATAACTTTTTTGAGGAGTCAGTAGTATTTAGACTTTATTAAATACTATTGTCTCCTCTTTTTTTGGAAATAGACTTAACTTTTTAGATTTAAAGTGCCAAACAATTGAAAAGGAGTTGATAATTTAATGAATGAAGAAAAGAAATTATGCGGAATCTATATGAGAGTTTCTACTGAAGATCAAGCACGTGAAGGATTTAGTTTGCCAGAACAAAAAGAACGATTAGAAGCCTATTGTAAGTTTAATAACTATAAAATAGTAGAATATTATACTGATGCTGGAATTAGCGCTAAAACTGGTAATAAAAGACCTGAATACGATAGAATGCTTGAAGATGGTAGACAAGGTAAAATAAATATGATTATTGCCTTAAAATTAGATAGAATTACAAGAAGTACAAGAGATTGGGAAACATTAATGGATTATCTAGAAAAGTATAATGTTAATATTGCTTTTGTTAATGATGATATAAATACCACTACTGCAAATGGTAAAATGGTATAATAAACAAATAAGAGATGATAGAAAAATAGATAATTACTTTAATAAAATATCTAATGATGATAAACACGATTTAGCTTGTGAGATTATAATTGAACTTGGTGATATGTCTTATTGGGAAAATAAAAATTTAGAAGAAAAATATAAAATGATTAATGTATTTGAAAAACAACTTGATGATTTAAAAGAAATAGTACCAAGCTTTTATGTAGCTAATGCGACTTGTCATTTTGATGAACATTCTCCACATCTTCATATTGTTGGTGTTCCAGTTAAAGAAAATTGTAAAACAGGTTTATCAAAACAAGTTGGTAAAACATCAATATTTACTAAAGAATCATTAGTTATTAT
>PPYE01130065.1_pt1 | contig 42894 bp, 35 predicted proteins | sample 1559881 | NCBI WGS metagenome assembly PPYE01 (sample SAMN08240022, study PRJNA423297) | Human gut metagenome, whole genome shotgun sequencing project. | reverse complement strand
AGAAATATTTTTAGCCAAAAAAGAGAGCCCACGGGGGCTCGCGAAGTTTTTTAAGCTAGCTCAGGTATTGAAAACGGGAGTTAAATGCCCGACTTGCGGGCGTGAATGTGAATACTCAGACAAGAATCCGTACCGCCCTTTCTGCTGCGAGCGCTGCCGCTTAATCGATCTCGGCGCGTGGGCAGAAGGACAGTACTCCATCAAAGATAAACCAATGGAAGGCGACGACGATCTTGATATCTCTGCCGATGCGCTCGCCACCGGCAAAATCGCCGCACACAAGGCCGACTTAGAGAAGTAGGACTACTTTCTCGCCGTCACCTGGGCTAATACCGGTTCCGTCGCCGGCAAAATCGGATGCGGTAAATCTTCTAACGTGCAGAATCGATACGTCTGTCCTTCGAGACATTTCAGCTCTTCGGGATTCAGGCGGCAATGCAAGAAATGCAAATGCACGGTGGCATGAGGATACGTGAACACCGTTGAATAAACCTCTCGGCAGTCGGTTACTTGGACGCCGAGTTCTTCTTTCATCTCACGAGTCAGCGCTTCATCAAGAGATTCTCCGGCTTCGACTTTGCCGCCCGGAAATTCCCAGTATCCTGCATAAACTTTGCCTTCGGGACGAGAGGTCATCAGAAAGCGCCCGTCTTTATCGAAAGCCACGGCGACAACGACTTCGGTCGGTTTAGTTGTCATGCTCTGCCTCTAAATGTGTTCTTCCGGCCCAGTCACGTGCGAACTGGTAGGCGACACGACCGGAACGAGAACCACGCTGCAGTGCAAACTGCAAAGCTTCCGTTTGCCATCTGTCGTTGATTTCTCCGCCGAAATGCTTTGTCCAGCCTTCGGCGACCGCTAAATATTCTTTTTGAGAGAACGGGTAGAAGCTCAGCCAGAGACCAAAACGCTCGGATAACGACATCTTTTCTTCGATCGTCTCAGCCGGATGAAGTTCGCCGTCTTCGTCCATGCTGCTTGCAAGGTTATCCTGCATTTTCTCAGGCATTAAATGACGGCGATTAGAGGTCGCATAAACCAGCAAATTGTCTCCCGTCGATGCGACGGAACCGTCCAAAATCGCCTTCAGCGCTTTATAGCCGCCTTCTCCGAATTCAAAAGAAAGGTCATCACAGAAGACAATAAACTTCTCCGGACGATCTGCAACACGCTGAGCGATATCGATCAGGTCCTTTAAATCTTCTTTATCGACTTCGATGAGTCGCAGCCCATGATCTGCGAACTGATTCAAGCAAGCCCGAATCAGAGAAGACTTTCCGGTGCCTCGCGCACCGGTTAAAAGAACATTATTTGCGGGCAGACCTCGAACAAACTGCTCCGTGTTTCTAAGCAATGCGGCCTTCTGCTGGTCCGCATTCTTAATCGAATCCGGATCTACGAGTGCGACTCGATGAATCGGCTCGAGGACGCCGTAGGACATGCCCAAGTATTGTTTGCGGCGCCACCGAAAAGCCGCTGCGCTCCAATCTACTTCATCCTCGGTCTTGGGAAGAAGAATTTCCAGTCGATCGAGAAGACGTTCCAGTTTTTGTTCAAGTTTTGCGTCTGCCATCTCTGTATTTAGCTTCTGTAATCTGCGTTGATCGAAACGTAATCGTGAGAAAGGTCTGTGGTCCAAACAGTTTCGCAGGCATCTCCACGGCCGAGGCTGATACGAACGGTAATTTCATCCTGGCTCATCACAGCAACGCCCTGCTCCTCCATATATTCAGGAGCACGGCCGCCGTTCTTGGCGACTAAAACGTCGTCCAGCCAAAGAGAAACTTTCGTTGCGTCCAAATCCGGAATCTTTGAGTTGCCGACCGCGGCCAGAATTCGGCCAAGGTTAGGGTCGGAAGCAAAGAAGGCTGTCTTAACCAACGGAGAATGAGCGACGGCGTAGGCAACTTTGAGGGCTTCCGCTTCGTTTTTCGCATCTTCCACCGTAATGGTAATGAACTTCGTTGCGCCTTCTCCGTCTCGGACCATCGCTTGAGAAAGCTTTTGTCCGACTTCGATTAAAGAATCCAGCAAATCATCAAAGCGCGGGTCGTCCATACTTTCGATCGGGCGAGCATTGCTGCATCCGGTAGAAATCAAAACGAACGAGTCGTTCGTGGACGTGTCCCCGTCGACGGTAATACGGTTATAAGAAGCATCGGCCACCATCTTGACGACTTTGCCGATTAGGTCCTGACCGATGGCAACATCGGTCGCAATGAAGCCCAGCATCGTTGCCATGTGCGGCTCGATCATGCCGGAACCTTTGCTGATACCGGTGATCGTGATTTCCTCGTCATCCAGCATGACACGCTGGGAAACGCATTTGGGAACGGTGTCCGTTGTCATGATGGCTTCGGCCGCTGCGATCCAATTGGTTCTCGACAAATGCTTAGCGGCTTCTTCCACGCCTTTAAGCAGACGGTTCATGGGGAGCGGTTCCATGATGACACCGGTCGAGAATGGCAGAACCTGCATCGGAGAGCAGTCGAAGATATCCGCAACCTTTCTGCAGGTTTCCTGAGCGTCTTGGAGACCTTGTTCGCCGGTACCTGCGTTTGCTATGCCGGTGTTGACGACTAATGCTCTGATGTTATTCGTTTCAGCTAAGTGAGTCCTGCAAACCTGAACAGGCGCTGCCGCGAAGCGATTAGAAGTAAACACGCCTGCGACGCGGGATCCTAATGCCAACTCAACCACCAGAACGTCATTGCGGTTGGGTTTACGGATATTGGCTGCCGCAACGCCGAGGACAACTCCGGGAACCGAGTAAATCTCAGACGGTTCGGGCGGGAAGAGATTGACTGCCATATTGCTTTTCCTTTTTTCTCAAAAATTTTTTGATTTAATTTTTCGATTTTAGAGCACGAATGTCGGCCAAAAGAAAACGGCTCAAGGTGTTTTCACCGAGAGCCGTCTTTCCATTAATTCAGATTAACGAAGTTTGCCGTGGCAGTCTTTGAATTTCTTGCCGCTGCCGCAGGGGCAGGGATCATTACGTCCGACATGCGCAAACGGATCTTCTTCCTGAGGAAGGGCTTCTTGCTGAGCGGGAGCCTGAGCTTCCTGCTGAGCCGCTGCGACTTCTTCAGGTTCCGGCTGACGAATCTGAACATTCATCAGAACGCGGGTGACGTCGGCACCGACAGTTTCAAGCAAGTTGGCAAACAGTTCAAAAGCTTCGCGCTTGTATTCCTGTTTCGGCTGTTTCTGAGCATAGCCGCGGAGATAGATGCCCTGACGGAGCATATCGAGCTGGCTAAGGTGCTCTCTCCAGCGCTGATCCAGGAACTGAAGCAGAACGTTGCGTTCAAACTGTGCAAAAGCTTCGTGACCGACCAAGGCGACTTTTTCGTCGTAAACCTTGTTGGTGGCTGCAAGCAGCATATCCAGAAGTTCCTGGTCGTCGGAGCTTTCGGATTTTTCCAGTGTAGCCTTGAGCGGAACATCCAGATTCCACTGTTCTTTCAGTTCTTTTTCTAAGCCTTCAAGATCCCACTGTTCTTCGACGGTATCTGCCGGAACATAGTGGCGGAACAGACTGGTGAAATATCCGTCGCGAAGTTCCTTCACAGGACCGGACACATCTTTGTTTTCCAGGATTTCGTTACGCAGAGCGTAGATTTCTTTTCTCTGATCGTTTGCCACGTCATCGTATTCAAGCAGTTGCTTACGAATATCGAAGTTGCGGGATTCGACCTTACGCTGAGCGGTTTCAATAGAACGGGAGACAATGCCTGCTTCAATGGCTTCACCTTCAGGGAGACGCAGCTTGTTCATCAAAGCCTGCATCTTTTCGCCGGCGAAGATTCTGAGCAACGGGTCTTCCATGGACAGGTAGAAGCGGGAAGAACCCGGGTCACCCTGACGGCCGGAACGTCCGCGCAGCTGGTTGTCGATACGGCGGGATTCGTGACGCTCGGAACCGATAATTCTCAAGCCGCCAAGTTCCACAACGCGATCGTGGTCAACCTGCCACTGTGCCTTGATTTCTTCTTTCTTAGCCTTCTTCTGTTCGTCAGAAAGGGTTTCGTCGTTATCGATCTGTTCAAGAGCCTTACTGATGCCGCCGCCTAAGACGATGTCGGTTCCGCGGCCGGCCATGTTAGTGGCAATCGTAACCATGCCGGGACGGCCGGCTTCCATAACGATCTGAGCTTCTCTTTCATGCTGCTTAGCATTGAGCACATTATGCGGAATGCCTGCTTTAGTCAGCATGTCGCTGATAAGTTCGGAGTTTTCGATCGAGGTCGTACCGACAAGAACCGGCTGACCGCGGCCGTAGCACTCTTTAACGTCATCAACGATGGCTTTGTATTTTTCTTTTGCAGTGCGATAAACCTTATCCTGCTGGTCATCACGAATCATCATGCGGTGTGTCGGGATGACAACCGTTTCCAGACCGTAAATTTCCTGGAATTCATAAGCTTCCGTATCGGCCGTACCGGTCATACCGGAGAGCTTTTCATACATACGGAAGTAGTTCTGGAAGGTAATAGACGCGAAAGTCTGGTTTTCCTGCTGAATTTCAACGCCTTCTTTGGCTTCAACGGCCTGATGCAGACCGTCGGACCAACGGCGTCCTTTCATCAAACGACCGGTGAATTCGTCAACGATAATGACTTCGCCGTTCTGAACGACATAGTGCTGGTCTTTGACAAAGAGCGTATGAGCACGGAGCGCTGCATTCAGATAGTGAAGCAACATGATATTCGTCGGAGAATAAAGGCTTTGGCCGGCAGGCAGCAGACCCATGTCGACCATGATTTTTTCGACTTTCTCGTGACCGGCTTCGGAAAGCTGCACTGTGTGCTGCTTTTCATCAACCCAGTAGTCGCCTTCGCCCTTTTCCTGTTTCTGGCGAACCAGCATGTCGGGGATCTTGTCGATCGCAACGTAAATATCCGTGCTGCCTTCGGCCGGACCGGAAATAATCAGAGGCGTTCTCGCCTCGTCAATCAAAATGGAGTCAACTTCGTCCACGATCGCGAAGAACAGACCTCTCTGGCGGCGTGCGCCGGTCTCGTACTCCATGTTGTCGCGGAGGTAGTCGAAGCCGAATTCGTTGTTCGTACCGTAAGTAATATCGGCAGCATAAGCAGCCTGTTTCTGATCGTTCGGCTGATTGGAAAGAATCGTCCCGACAGTCATTCCGAGGAAGTTGTAAACCTTACCCATCCAAGCCGCGTCACGGCTTGCCAAGTAATCGTTCACCGTCACAACGTGCGCACCTTTGCCGGGCAATGCATTGAGGTAAACCGCCAAAGTTGCGGTCAAAGTTTTACCTTCACCGGTACGCATTTCAGCGATCTTGCCGTCGTTTAAGACCATACCGCCGATTAACTGCACGTCGAAGTGACGCATACCGAGAACACGGAAACTTGCCTCACGCACAACGGCGAATGCTTCCGGCAGGAGAGAGTCCAAGGAAGCGCCGTCGGCTAAACGCTGACGGAATTCAGCCGTTTTAGCTTTAAGCTGTTCGTCGCTCAATGCCTTAATTTCGGGCTCAAGTTTATTAATCACAGCAACTTTACGGCGATACTGCTTAATCAGTCGGTCGTTGCGGCTACCAAAAATTTTTGTCAGGAAACTGGCCATTAATTCTTTCTCTTAATAAAAACGGAGGCACAACGCCTCCCATTGGCAGTTACACCTTGCCAATTTTGAAACTCACTGATTTTACAACACTAAACAGTTTTTGCTCGTCCTTTTACAAGTTAGAAACACATCACGAGGCTTCTCCTGCTCAATCTAGCCGGGAATTGAATTCGCCGCCTCATTTTGCTAACTTAGACACCGAAACGTCTTATTTATTTGGGATCTGAAATGTACCCGCGATCAGCACAAAAACCAATCTCCAAAGTCCTCCAAAGAGGCTCTTTAGCTAAGCATTTCGGATTCCTGAAATTAGCGAAGCGCCTCGCCGCGGTGATTGATCCCGTATGCCAAAGCTACAAATTGGGCGCCTCGGTCACACCGGACTGTCTTAGGCTTACTGTCCAACAGGTTCGCATCAAAGACGAAAACCCATACGACATCGATCCGGACGAAGATCCTCGCGATCTGATCAAAGAAGTTCTCCTCTTGGAAATCGGACTGCCCAATCCGCTTTTTGTCCGCCGCTTCACGATGTTCCAGCCCTCGGTCGAAAAAGCACTTGCCGAGAAAGGCTTCGGCGCCATGAAAGTCAAACCTGTCATTGATCGATGCGGTCTGCATCCGCAGCAGTTTCTTTTTACGGAAACCGGCCCGGCAATCGGGGGTCCCGGTGCGGTTGAAGGTGCTAAAGAGTTATCGGATCGTCTGCCCGAGAGCTCTCCTTTAAAGGAAGCCATGGCAAAACTCGCCGCTACCTTGGAAGAACATCAAGGTCCCGGCCGCAGGTAAGAAAAAGCCCGCGGCTTGCGCGGGCAAAAACAATAAGTTTTCGTTTCTTAGTTCGAAGGTTCTTTTACCGCTTCGGTAAAAGCCTTCGGAGCACTGTGTTCATCCTGGTATTCAACAAACTCCCAGTTTTCGGGATCAGCTAACAGCGTCCGCAAAAGTTTGTTGTTGATTTCGTGACCGGACTTGAAGGCACGGTAGTGCGCCACCAGCGGATGACCTAAAACGTACAAGTCGCCCATGGCATCGAGAAGCTTATGCTTCGCAAACTCGTCCTGAGAGCGCAGGCCGCCGGGATTTAACACGTGGAAATCGTCGAGCACTATCGCGTTGTCCAACGTTCCGCCTTGTGCCAAACCCATGCCCCACAACATTTCCAAGTCGTTCACAAAACCGAAAGTACGGGCATGTGAAACGCTTTCGATGTAGTTTTCTTTATTGAAGTCAACTTCAACAAACTGGGCCGTTTCATCAATGGCCGGATGACCGAAATCAATCGCAAAAGACAGTTTGTAGCCGTCATAGGGTTCAAGAGAAGCCCATTTGTCTCCGACGTGGATGGAGACATTCTTCTTGACGCGGACAAACTTTCTCGGTGCATCCTGTTCTTCGATTCCGGCCGCTCTGATCAAAAAGACAAACGTTGAACCGGAGCCGTCCATGATGGGGATTTCAGGCGCATCGACATCGATGTAGCAGTTGTCGATGGCCAACCCGGAGAGCGCACTCATTAAGTGCTCAATCGTCGCAATACGGGCTCCGTCTTTATCTAAAGTCGTCGCCATACGCGTGTCGTTAACGCGCTCAGGCTCAGCCTTAATCGCAACGGGAGGCTTCAAATCGGTTCGAGTAAACACCAGACCGGTATCGGGAGGTGCCGGGCGCAGAGTCAAACGGACTTTGCGGCCGGAGTGCAAGCCGATACCGACAGTGGAGAAGACCTTCTTAAGCGTTCTCTGTTTGATCATAGATGCGGCCATACCTTAGTTCTTCTTGCGCAGGAAAGCGGGGATGCCGTATTCGAAACGCGGTTTTTCGTCTTCCGCTTTGACTTCTGCCGCACCTTGGCCTTTGGCTTCCGGAGCGCCGTTGGGCTGATTGGCTGTCCACAGTCCGCTGTCATTGCCGTTGCCGGCCTGAGGATTCAGGGTTGCGAAGACATCGCTGGCAGGACGAATATTGTTGCTGGCGTGGAAGTTCCCGAAAATCGTGTTGTCTTTCGGGCCTTCGAAGGCACCGGCATCAGGTGTTGCGATCGGACGGCTGAAAGCCTGACCGAACGGGTTGATGGCTTCAGGCTGCGGTTCCTTCGGTTCGGCCTTCGGAGCAGGTGCCGGCTCAGCCTTTTTCTGAGGCTGCGGGGTATAGCTGCCGAAAGGGTTGACTTCCGCTTTGACCTCTTCGGCTTTCACTTCAGACTTTGCTGCCGGAGCGGCAGGAGCTGCAGAGGCGTGAACCTTAGGCTTAGCAGGCGCATCAATGTTGCCGAACAAATCATTCGGCAGAGAATCCGGAGCGGAGCCGGAAGGCTGCCAAAGGTTAGACGGATTATCGACGGCAGGTTTGCCATTCACGAAGCTTGTTTTAACGATGGAGTCATCGGTGCCGTTCTGATCCAGACCGGTGGCGATAACGGTAACGCGGACTTTGTCGCCCATGCTGTCGTCATAAACCGTACCGAAGACGATAAGCGCATCGCTGTCGGCGTAGTTCTTGATGGTTTCCATAGCGGAACGGACTTCGGACATACGAATGCCCTCCTGAGCCGTAATGTTAACCAACAGACCCTTAGCACCGCGAAGCTCAACACCTTCAAGCAGCGGGCAGGTAACGGCCATGGAGGCAGCTGTAACGGCACGGTCGGGACCTTCGGCTTCGCCGGAACCCATCATGGCGGTACCGCGAGTACCCATAACCGTTCTGACGTCTTCGAAGTCCAGGTTGATCTGACCAACCTTCTGAATCAATTCGGCGATGCCTGCGCAGGCGTTGAAAAGCACTTCGTCGGCTTTTTCAAAGCATTCGCGCATCGTGGCGTCTTCTCCGAGCTCTTCTTCGAGCTTGTCGTTAAGAATAACGATCAGAGAATGGACGCGGTTTTTGAGCTGGTTTAAACCGAGCTCGGCATTTCTCATGCGCTTGCCGCCTTCAAAGGAGAAGGGCTTTGTCACTACGGCAACCGTCAAAATACCCAGTTCCTGTGCGACTTCAGCGATGACGGGAGAAGCACCTGTACCGGTGCCGCCGCCCATACCGGCTGTAATGAAGACCATATCGGCACCGCGGAGCTTCTCTGCGATTTCCTCTCTGGCGTCATTGGCTGCCTGGAACCCGACTTCAGGACGTGCACCGGCGCCGAGACCTGTTCTGCCGAGAGAAATCTTTTCGGAAGCGAGAGAGCGGGTCAGAGCCTGCCTGTCCGTGTTCGCGGCGATGAACTCAACTTGGCAATCCGTCAATTTGGTTACCATCGTATTAAGGGCGTTGCCGCCCGCACCGCCTACGCCTACAACTTTGATCACGGTGTTGGTAGAACCGTCCACGTAGGGTTCAAATGCCTTTTCCATCAACTACTTTATCTCCATTACGCATCTCGAGACCTTCGATCTGCCAAGTTGGTTAATTCTAAATTCAATCGTTTTTTTCTGCGAGGAAAATTCAGAAAATTCCGTGGGTTCTGCGTTTATTTTCAGCATGAGGGGATTTTTTTGTTAGGGGTTTTCACCCGATTCTGTCCCTCAAGCTGTTTTAAGCAATACAAACCCTTAGAAATTTCCGAATATCCACTGTTTAATCATTCCGCCGATGCTCTTTAATCTGCGCTTGGATCCGATGTTGGATCCCTGCGCCCAGAACTTCTGGTTCAGCTGGCACAAGTACCCCAAAACTGCGGCATGCTGCGGAGTGGAATACCCAGCAAACTGCTTCGGGAAACTTTCCGTGTTGTAGAGTTCAGGCGGCACAAATTCCGAGGTCTCGTAGTTCACCAAAGGACGTCCGAGACGCACATTGATTTCGCGCCCTGCCATATGAGAACTGAACACTTCCTTGGCCATGCGCTGAATGCCCGGAAGCGTCGCGCCTCCGCCCGTCAGCACAACGCCGTAACCCAGCTGGGTGTGCAGGCTCTTATCGCGGATGCGGTAGTAAATTTTTTCCAAAATGTCCTGAACTTTGACGTCAATAATCGCAGAGAGCGCCTGTTTACTCAGGATTCTTCCTCCGTCATCGCTGTAGCCCGGAGCCGTCGGAAGGCGGATAAAGCTGTCCTTGTCTTTCCTGGCGTCGTAGCGCACCTGCCCCATCTGCAGCTTGAGTTTTTCAGCGGCATCCTGAGACAAGTGTGTCTTGATCGAGATTTCGTCAGTGATCTGCTGGCCGCCCATCGGATGAACGGCGGAATACTGCACGGCTTTATCGAAGAACACAGCCACGTCGCTTAGGTCGGAGCCGATATCGATCAGCGCCACGCCCAGGTCGATTTCTTCCGGACGGAGTACGGCAGAAGCTGCGGCCAACGGATTAAAAATCAGCTGACTGTCAATGAGCTCCAAGCCGGTTCTGCGGATAACTTTATTGAGGAACAAGCACTGGGCGCTCTGCGCGGTCACGACGTGCAGACTGCCTTCAAGTTTCTTGCCCTCCATGCCGATCGGCGTGCGGATGCGGCGTGCGTAGTCAACGGAATATTCCTGAGGAATCACGTCGAGATAGCGCATCGACGGCGGCAAAGTAACGGACATAGCCGTGTTCAGAAGGTCATCGATATCCTTCTGTTCGATTTCGCCGGAACCCACAATCGTCTGCTGGATGCAGTTATCCGTGCGAATGTGCGGACCGGAAATACCGGCCGCAACGGTTTTAACGGTTGTATTCGCGGTCTTTTCAGCTTCTTCCACTGCCGCGCGGACACAATCAACCGCTTGATTGATATCGACAACTCCGCCCTGCTCAATGCCTTCGCTCTTGCACTCTCCGAGGCCCTCGATCTTAAAAGTGCTCGAACTGACCGGAGACGCGATCATACACACAACCTTTGATGACCCGATGTCCAAGCCCACCAACAAATCGTTTGATTTATCTGCCATTCTTTTTATCCCCGGTATCCTGAACACTGTCTTCAGGAGAAACGGACTCTTCTTCCGGTTCCGGCTTCAGCACTGCAATCCCTTTCTCGTAACGCGCATCCAATTCTGTCGGTTCCGCGCCGATTTGCGCAGAAATCGCCGGCAGAGAATGGATGATTTTGATCAACCGCTCATCCATTTGGGCAGAATTTTCGCCCTTCTTGAGAACCAGTTTGATCACCTTGCCCTCCGGGCGTTTGAAATGCAGTGTCCAGCCGGAATATTCGGAATAAGTTAATGAAGTTACATCATATCCAAGCTTTTTGCATGTATTTTCAAAAGCCTGGTACTGCTTGTAGATTTCCATGCGGCGGTCAACGGGGCCGAAGATCTTCGGAAGCGCCCCTTTGCTCTCCGCAATTTCCTGGTTCGCAACAAAAAGCGTGCCGTCCTCGGCGAGCAGCTTTTCGTCGCCCCATACGGCGATCGGACGATGGAGGTAAAGCGTTGCTTGAAGCTGATTCGGCCATACACGGCTGATCGAAACGTCTCTTACCCAAGGAATGCGCTTGAGCTGCTCGGCGATCTCGGATAAATCCGCGGTGAAGTAATTCCCGTGGATATGGCCGTCGAGCACCTGCGCAACATCCTTGACGTTTATCGCGTCTTTATTGCCTTCAACCTGAACGTCAACTCCTTTCAGCAAAAATACCGGCCGCTGGACGAACCAGTACACCGCCGATGTCAGAATCAGGAGAATAAACAGCACTCCGAAAACATCGGCAAAAAGCGAAAAAGTTGACGCGCTCCAACGTCTCATTGATTAACCCTTCAAAGAAGCGCGCGCAGCGACTTGTTTAACGAGTTCTTCATAAGAAATACCGCTGGTTCTCGCAGCAAGCGGAACCAAAGAGTGCGGCGTCATGCCGGGTGCTGTATTGATTTCAAGCAGCACGAAGCTGCCGTCATCGCGCAGCATCACGTCAATACGGCTCCATGCGTCGGCGCCCACTGCCAAAGCGGCCTTCTCGACAACGGCCTTAATCTTCTCCGTCACATCCTCAGACACTTCGGCCGGGCAAACATAGACGGTCTCGTCGGAGTAGTACTTGTGTTCAAAGTCATAGTCTCCGTCCGGCGCCTTGATTTCGATGATCGGGAAAGCTTTTAAGCCCTCTCCCATATCTAAAACAGCAACCGTGAGTTCGCGGCCGAACACGTATTCTTCGGCAAGCACGGTCATGCCGGCTTCCTGAGACTTTGCAAAGGCCTCTTTGACCTCTTCCGGAGTCGCATTCTTAAGTTTATAGAGACCGAGGCTTGAGCCCTCCTTGCTCGGCTTGATCACGAGATTTCCGTTAAAACGGCGGTGGGCCTCTTCGCAGTCAGCCTCGTCTCTCAGCACCATGCCGCGCGGGACCGGAATGCCTTGGGCTTCCCATACAGCCTTGGTCATTTCTTTATCAATTCCGATGGCGCTTGCCTGAACGCCGCTTCCGGTATACGGAATCTTCAAAAATTCCATCACGCCCTGAATAACGCCGTCTTCGCCGCCTTTTCCGTGCAAAATCAGAAAAGCGCGATCGATACCGGCCAAATCGGATAAAGGCTGCTCTGCCGGATCGAACTTAACCGCATCCGCACCGACGCTTTGCAGTGCTTTGAGCACGCCGCTGCCGCTCATCAAAGAGACTTCACGCTCTCCGGAGGATCCGCCCATCACGACGGCAATTTTTCCGAGTTCCTGAACATTAACGCTTTTCATTCTTTTACTTTCCTTGTTTCATGAGTTCTGCCGGAACTTCTCCGATGTTTCCTGCGCCCATGACGAGTACAACGTCACCATCCTTGACGTTGTTATTAATGAGTTCCATGACTTCATCCGTGTTGCCCGCAAACAGCGGCTCGACCTTCCCGGTCAGACGAATCGAACGGCAAAGGCTGCGGCTGTCGGCGCCGAAGATTTTTTCTTCGCCGGCCGGGTAAACGGCTTCAAGCACCAGTGCGTCCGCATTCGAGAGCACGCGGACCAAATCTTCAAAGCAGTCGCGGGTACGAGTATAGCGGTGCGGCTGGAAGGCGACGAGCAGTCTTCTATCAGGATACGCTCCGCGCGCGGCGGCAATCGTCGCAGCCATTTCGGTCGGATGGTGGCCGTAGTCATCAACCACCAGGAATTTTTCGCCTTTAAGGCTCTTCGTTTCTCCCCAAACGGAGAATCTGCGGCCGACGCCCTTAAACGTTGAGAGCGCTTCCTTAATCGCCTCCATCGGAACATCCAGCGTGAGAGCTACGCCGATGGCGGCCAGAGAATTCAAAACATTATGAACCCCCGGCAGGTTAACCGTGATCTCTTCCGGAGAAGCGCCTTCGCGGATCAGCGTAAAGTGCATCTGCGTTCCGTCGGCACGGATGTTTTCCGCACGGATCTGTGCATCTTCTCTAAAACCGTAAGTCAAAATCGGTTTGGTGATCTTAGGCAGAATGGCACGAACGTTTTCACTTTCAATGCACATGACAGCGCGTCCGTAGAACGGCAGTCTTTGAATAAAGTCCGTGAATGCCTTTCTCAGATTTCTGAGGTCGTGCCCATAGGTATCCATGTGGTCTTCATCGATGTTGGTGACGACCGAGATGACCGGAGAAAGATTCAGGAAGGAAGCGTCCGACTCGTCGGCTTCGGCCACAATGTAAAGACCTTGTCCGAGTTTGGCGTTGGAGCCCGCTGCATTTAAGCGGCCGCCGATCACAAACGTCGGATCTAAGCCGCCTCGCTCCAGAATGCTGGTAATGAGAGACGTTGTCGTCGTTTTACCGTGCGTTCCGGCAACTGCGATACCCTGGCGCAGACGCATGAGCTCTGCAAGCATAATGGCGCGCGGCACCACGGGAATATTTCTGTTTTTTGCCTCAACCACCTCCGGGTTGTCTGCATGGACAGCCGTTGAGGTCACAACCACGCCTGCGTCTCCGACATTGGACGCATCATGGCCGATAAAAATTTCTGCTCCGATCGAACGCAAGTGTTCTACCGCAGCGTTTTCTTTTAAGTCCGAACCGGAAACGTGGTAGCCGAGGTTAATCAGCACTTCGGCGATACCGTTCATACCGGTGCCTCCGATGCCCACAAAATGTATTTTCTTAATTGCGAATTTCACTCTTATTCCTTGTTCGATACGTATTCAATAAAGTCCGCAACCGTGGCGGCGGCATCCGGCTTACCCAGCGCCTTTGCCTTTTTTGCCATCTCCAGCAGTTCTTTTCGGTTGAGGCCTTCTAAAAGCGCAGTGAGTTTACCTGTAGTCAGCTCACTTTGGGGCAGATAGATCGCCGCGCCGGCCTCCTGCATATACTTAGCATTTCCAACCTGATGAGAGGTTGTCTTTGTAACCAGCGGAACCAGAATGGACGGCACTCCGGCAGCGGTCAGCTCGCTCACGGAAATAGCCCCCGCTCGAGCCAGAACGACATCGGCCCAAACATAGGCGGCCGCCATGTCTTCGATAAACGGAATCACTTGGGCCTCGATGCCCAATGCGGCATAGCTTGCCTTAACCTCTTCGACAGCCTTCATACCGCACTGATGAATAATCTCGGGACGCTTTTCCGGCGGAAGTGCCGCAATCGAGGACGGAACATTATGATTAAACACCTGAGCGCCTAAGGAGCCGCCGAAAATCAATAGTTTTAATCGACCTTCTCTGCCCTGATAACGCTCCTCGGGTGCGGGGATCGCCAAAATCTCTTTACGGACAGGATTTCCGGTCACAACACCTTTGTGTCCGGCAAGTTTGGCGGCTTTGCCGTCAAATCCGCACATGACGCCCGCGGCATTTCCTTGCACCATCTTGATCGAGAGCAGGGGATCCGCGTCACTGTTCATCAAGACATACGGGATACCTTTAAGGCCCGCGGCCAAACAAACCGGTACGGCAATGTACCCGCCAGTTGAAAACACGGCATCCGCGTGTTTTTGGGCCAAAATCGTTCGGCTCTGCGCAATGCACTTCAGAAGCTTAAAGCCGCCGAACAGCATCGTTTTCAGACCCTTGCCTCTCAGCCCCTGAAAGTCCAGGGCCGTAAAAGGGATCTTCTGCCGCTCGACAATGCGGCGCTCCATCCCCTGCTCGGTTCCGATCCAGGAAACCGTCCATCCGCGCGAGATCAAAATTTTTGCAACCGCCACGCCGGGCATGACGTGGCCGCCTGTGCCGGCAGCCGCTATCACTAAATGCTTACTCATACTTTTCCTCCCTTCATGGTGACCTTATTCTCATAGTCGACTCTGAGAAGAATAGCCACCGCCGCCGTGACAGCCATGATCGCCGAGCCTCCGAAACTGATAAACGGAAGGGTCAGACCTTTTGTCGGGAGCAAACCGCTCGCCACGCCGACGTTAATAAATGTCTGAACTCCGATCCAGATACCGATACCCTCGGCGACCAGTCCGGAGAAAATATGTTCCAAATGAATGGCTGTTCTTCCGATTTCGATGGCTCGTTTGACCAGCCAGAATAGAAGAACCAAGATCAGCATCACACCGGCAAAGCCCAATTCCTCACCGACAATCGCAAGGATGAAGTCGGTATGCGCTTCCGGCAGGTAGTGCTGCTTTTCAATCGCATCGCCTAAGCCGACGCCCCAGCTCTCGCCCCGGCCGAATGCGATCAGCGAATGCGAGAGCTGATAAGCCTTGCCCTGAGCGTTCGAAATTTCCCAAGGATCCAGGTAGGCGAAAAAACGAGCCGCTCGCCAGCTAGCCGCAAAAATCATAAAGACCAGCAATCCGAGAACCCCGACCAGCACCATGATGAAAACCGTCAGGTTAATGCCGCCTAAGAACAGGATGCCCATGGAAATGGCCAGCATCATGACGTAAGCGCCGAGGTCGGGCTCCTTCAAAACCAGGAAGCCTACGAGCCCCATCACAAGCAGCATCGGTAAAAGCCCTTTTTTCACGCTGTGCATGTAGTTCTGCTTCCGCACAGTAAAGTCCGCTGCATAAATCAGCACGGCAATCTTCATGACTTCCGTCACCTGAAGATTAAACAAGCCGAGCGGAATCCAGCGGCAGGCACCGTTTGTCGACTTACCGACACCCGGAATAAATACTGCACCGAGCAGGAAGAGTCCGAACAGGAAGAATGGGAACGCCATCTTCTTCCAGGCTTTCATCGGAATATGCCAAACAATGTAGGCGCCGAACAGCGCTACCACCAGCGAAATCACATGACGGATAAAAAAGTAGCGCTCACTGATGTGATACTTCGGAGAGTCTCCTAACGAAATAGAAGCCGAGAACACCATCAGGCAGCCGAGAAGCATCAAAGAGAAAACGACGAACAAAACACCGTAATCCGGGGGCACCGGACCGATATCCCGCGGCTCGTAATTCAGCGCGGCAGCATTGTTGTAGTCGCCGACGCGCGTGACGATATCGTCAGCGTCTTCTTTCTTACGTCGTCTGATCAGCACAGCTGTCCTTCCTCTTCGGCGATCTCTTTAGCCGCAGCGACGAACTGCGCAGAACGATCGGCGTAGTCCTTAAACATGTCCCAGCTTGCGCAAGCCGGAGAAAGCAGAATCGTGTCGCCGGGCTTAGCCATCGCACGAGCTTCGCGCACGGCTTCAGCCATCGTCTTGGCATGAGCCTTCAAGAGCCCCGGATAGTCGACTTCCTTTTCAATCAGAGGCGCGTCGCGACCGATGAAGACGGCTCCCTTGGCGTGTGCTTCGATCGGAGCCTTAAGCGGCGCAAAATCTTGTCCCTTTCCGTCGCCGCCTAAGATCAGAACGACCTTCTTCGGACCGAAGCCCGCTAAAGCGGCTGCAACGGCGCCGACATTGGTGCCTTTGGAGTCATCGACATAATCAATGTCGGAGGCTCTGAGAATAAGCTGAACACGATGCGGTTCGCCTTTATACTCGCGCAGCGTACGCAGAATGGAATCCAGCGGGATTCCGACGGCCAGTGTCAAAGCAGTAGCTGCCAGCGCATTCATGGCGTTGTGCAGTCCGCGAATCCGCAGAGCGTTCATCGGAATCAGTAACTCAGGCGAAGCTGAAGCAATGCAGCCGGAGAGCCATACCAGTGCGCCGACGTCCGAGATTCCGAAATCTCCGATTTTCTTGGGCGCATCGGATCCGAAGGTATGTACTAAATCGGACGGAACGCCTTCGGCTGAAAGCATCGAGCCCGGATCTTCGCGGTTGAGCACGCGAACCGTATCGGCAGAAAAAATCTTTCTCTTTGCCGCGGCGTACTTCTCCATCGAACCGTGCCAGTCGATATGGTCTTCGGTGATGTTCAAGAGCGCGGCACTGTCGCAGTGCAGACTTTCCGTGGTCTCCAGCTGGAAACTCGACAGTTCAAGTACCCAAAAATCCGGCAGTGTTCCGGCCAGACGATGTTTTTCCAGCTCGCCCAAGGCATTCGGGCCGACATTGCCGGCCGCAACCACCGACCTTCCGGCCTCTGCAATGATGGCCGTTGAAAGCATCGTTGTCGTGGTTTTGCCATTGGTGCCGGTAATGCCGATGATCTTCGGAGCGTAACCTGACTCGGCTTTCAATTTTTTGAGCTCGCGGGCAAAAAGCTCGATCTCACCGACCACGGGAATACCGTGCTGACGAGCTTCTTTGACAACCGGCGCAAAAACCGAGTATTCGGGAGAAAGTCCCGGAGAAATCATGACTTCGGACACTTCGGCAGCAGTCTCAGGAGTAACCTGTGCGCCAAGGAATCGCAGATTTGCAATCTCTTGCTGAAGCTCTTCGAGCTTCGGAGGCTGCGGTCGGGTATCGGCGGCAAGCACCTCAAAACCGCGGGATGCGTAAAAGCGAGCTGCAGTACGACCCGACGCCCCTAAACCGAGAACCAATACTTTCTGACTGACCGACATGATGGATTACCTGATTTTCAGAGTGGACAGACCGATCAGCACCAAAACAATGGTGATGATCCAAAAACGAACGACAATCTGGGTTTCTTTCCAGCCCTTCATTTCGAAGTGATGGTGGATCGGCGTCATGAGAAAGATGCGCTTCCCGTGCGTGATCTTGAAGTACGAGACCTGAAGGATGACGGAAAGTGTTTCCATCACAAAAACGCCGCCCATGATGAAGAGGACGAGTTCCTGACGCGTAATGATCGCCATCGTACCCAAAGCACCGCCGAGCGCTAAAGCGCCGACGTCGCCCATAAACACCTGGGCCGGATAAGCGTTGTACCAAAGGAAGCCTAAGCCTGCGCCGATCAGCGCGGCGCCCACAACGACCACTTCGCCGGCGCCCGGAACATACGGAAAGTTCAGGTAGGCGGCATAGTCAACACGGCCGACAACGTAGGCAAAAATGCCCAAAGCAATACCGACTAAAGCACTCGGCAGAATCGCCAAACCGTCCAGACCGTCTGTCAGGTTAACGGCGTTGCTCGTACCCACAATCACGAAGTAGCTGAGGATGATGAAGCCCCAGATGCCGATCGGAAGCGACACATTCTTGAAGAACGGAATCAGCAGATTGCTTCTTTCCGGCAGCGGAATCGAGGTAAAGCCGCTTTCCATCCACTGAAGCACCAAGTTCCAGATGTGCTCATTACCCGGCGCCGCAACGGAGAAAGCCAGATAGACGGAGGCAATGATGCCGACAAGAGACTGCCAGAAGAATTTTTCCCGCGACTTCATGCCCTCGGGATCGTGGTGCACCACTTTTCGGTAGTCATCGACCCAGCCGATAGCACCGAAACTCAGCGTCACAAAAAGCACGACCCAAACGAATCGGTTGCTGAGATCCATCCACAAAATCGTGGAGACGCCGACGGCAATCAGAATAAGAATGCCACCCATGGTCGGTGTGCCTTCCTTGACCAAATGGCTCTTGGGTCCGTACTGACGAACCGCCTGGCCGACTTTGAGTTTTCTCAGTTCACGAATGACCGCCGGGCCCAGGGCCAAGGCGATAAAGAAGGCAGTCAGCGCGGCAAGAACCGCACGCAGCGTCAAATAATTAAAAACCCGAAGCCAGCCCAAGGAAGTCGAGTCGGCCAGCCAATGAATCAGAGCGAGCAGCATTTAGTTTTCCTTCGATTCTTTTTCTTCTTGTTTATTCCAGGTGCGGACCAGTTCGTCCGCAAGTTTGAAGAGCTTCATGAAGTTCGAAGCTTTAAAGAGCACAGCATGAGGGCCTTTGGCCATTTCATCTTTCAGCGCAGCGAGCAGCTCTTCCTGTGTCTCGAAGTGGCGTGCACCTTCGCCGTAACCTTCGACAGCGTCGAGCATACGGTTGCCGATGGAGAAGAAATTTTCAATACCGCAGCGGCGCACAAATTCGCCTAACTCTCTGTGATACTGCGGGCTCTGAACGCCGAGTTCTCCCATGTCGCCTGCGACAAAGATCTTTGGCAGCTTGTATTCGCTCAGCATATTGACAGCGGCGTTCATGGAGTCCGGATTGGCGTTGTAGCTGTCATCAATGACCAAGGAACCGTCGTCCAATGTAACGACCTCGCCGCGGTGGCTGACCGCCTCAAAGTTTTCTAAGCCTTTTTTGATGTCGCAGAGGTCGCGGCCCATCGCGAAAAGCACAGCGGCCGCATTCACGGCGTTCACGATATTGTGCTTGCCGGGTACTTTGAGCTCGATGTCAATTTGTCCGATCGGTGTAACCAATCTAAAAGCGGTCCCCTCGACCTCACACGCATAAACGTCGCTGTCGGGTGTCCCAAACGTCACGACACGGTTATTGCCTGCCATCTTGCGCCATTCAACCGCGAAAGGATCGGCGGCATTAATGACGGCTACGCCCTGACGCGGAAGCTGAGCAAAGACTTCGCCGTTTTCTTTAGCGGTTTCTTCCAGGGACGCCAAAAATTCCTGATGGTCGCGCATGGTGTTAGTGACCGTGCCGATCGTCGGCGCGATCGCTGAGACCAGCGGACGCATTTCGCCGATATGGTTCATACCGACTTCGAAGCAGGCGGCCTGATGCTCAGGACGCAGTTTCCACAGCATCAGCGAGACACCGAGTTCATTGTTTAAATTGCCCTCTGTACCGACCCAAGCACCTTCTTGGAAACGCTCCTTGATGATGGACAAAACCATCTGTGTCGTTGTCGTCTTGCCGTTGGAGCCGGCAACCGCGATCACGGGCAGATCGAACTTTGAGCGCCATTTCTTGGCGGAGTCCAGGAGCGCTTCACGCGTGTCCTTCACCAAAACCTGAGGCAGGCTCACAGGCACAAAGTGCGTGACGACTGCGGCAGCAGCGCCCGCATCAGAGGCAGCCTGAACGAACTCATGGCCGTCCCGCTCTCCTTCAATAGCAAAAAACAGCCCGTTGGGTCGGACTGACCTGGAATCAAAACTGACGGAGGAAAATTTAATACCCGGCGCACCCTTAATCTGGGTGTCGGGGCCGAGCATTTCGGCAAATTCCCCGATCGTCATTAACGCTTCATTCATCTTTATTCCTTAATTTCCGCAGCGCCTCGCGCGCCTCTTCGACATCCGAGAAGTGGTGCTTAACACCTTTGACTTCCTGATAATCCTCGTGGCCTTTGCCGGCCACGAGAATGACATCATCGGCAGCGGCGTGTCCCGCGGCATATTCGATGGCTTTTCTTCGGTCTTCAATAACCGTGCAGGGTTTAGTCGTCCCTGCTTGAATTTGTTTCAGTATCTCTTTCGCATCTTCGCTTCTGGGGTTGTCCGACGTCAGGACTACTTCGTCGGCAGCGCATGCTGCCTGTCCCATTAACGGACGCTTACCGTGATCTCGGTCTCCGCCCGCGCCGACAACTATCCAAATTCGTCCGCCGCGCGCTTTAGCCAGCCCTTCTAGAGCGTTAATCGCCTGAGTCACGGCGTCCGGTGTGTGGGAATAGTCCACAGCAAAAATCGGACCTTGGTCTTCACGCACAATCTGCATTCGCCCTGCCGGAGGCATGAGTTTTGCGGCTTCTTTAAGCACCGTTTCTATTTCAAAACCAACGGAGACCATTGCGCCAACAGCGCAGAGGAAGTTCTCCACATTAAAGAAGCCTAAAAAGTGCGCTGCAACCGGGAATGATTTTCCCTTGAAGCAGACTTCAAACTCGAGTCCCTCTCGGGTATGTCGAATATTCCGGGCAGACAAGTCTCCCGGCTGATCTTCTCGTGCAGAGACCGTCAGAATATCTTTTCCGGCAGCCTCTGCCGTTTCCTGGATTTTTTGTGCGGGCGCTCCGGATTGATTAATCACCGCAGTTTTAACAGACGGCCAGCAGAACAAGATTTCTTTGGCTTGGAGATAGTTCTCCATTGTCCCGTGATAGTCCAAATGGTCTCGTGTGAGGTTCGTAAATACAGCCGATTTAATCTCTGTTCCGTCCAGGCGTCCCTGCTCTAAACCGATTGAACTCGCTTCCATCGCAAACGCTTTGCATCCGCGACTCAGCAGCTCGGCAAACGTCGCCTGAAGCGTGAGAGGATCCGGCGTTGTCATCGACACGCTCGGAAGCGCTTTGCCGTTCAGAGTACAGCCCAAAGTGCCGATACATGCACACGGCGTTCCGAGGCGGTTCATCAGATCCGCAATCCAATTGGCCGTCGTCGTTTTACCGTTCGTGCCGGTCCCAGCGATTCCGGTCATCTGAGCGGTCGGATTGCCGTAATAAGCAGCGGCGATGGGACCGAGGGCTCGGTAAAGGTTTTCGATTTCAATGACAGGAACCGAGCACGGGCCAATGCCGCCTTTTTCAGCGACGACACAGGAAGCGCCGGCGCCGCAGGCTTTTTCAATAAAAGTCCGGCCGTCGGTGTGCACGCCCTTCACCGCAAAAAACACATCGCCTTTACGAATTTTGCGACTATCTAAAAGCAAAGCCGCTCCCGCGGGAGCGAAACGCTTAATCTCAGCGGCAACCGCTGCGGCATCAACCATTGGTCTTCCCCTTTATCACGTGATCTTCTTTGGCCGACTTCAGGTTTGTCCTTGAAGGCGCCTTCGCTCGCGCACGGCTCGATTCTTTCAAAGCATGGGTCTTAGCGGGCACCGCTTTAGCCTTGGAAGGCTTCTTATCGTTTTTCGTCACCATAAAGTCTTCCGGGCGGTCCGGATTGATCGCCATCAAACGCAGTGTCTTCGAGACCATCTCAGAGAAGAGCGGAGCGGCAGCTGTCGAACCGAAGTGTTTTCCGACCATCGGTTCGTCGATCATGATGCCCACCACAATCTGAGGATCATGGGCAGGCGCATAACCCGCAAAACCGGCAACGTACTTTCTCACGTACTGGCCGCCTTCGACCTTGTAGGCCGTACCGGTCTTACCGGCAGCGGTGTAGCCCTCAACGCGGGCTCTGAAACCCGTTCCGCCCTTTTCAACAACTTTCGCGAGCATGTCGCGCATCTGATCGGCGGTCTTGGCACTAAAGACCCGCTGCGGTTCGCGGTAAGCACGATCTTTATAAATGGAGAGCTCAATCATGTCTCCGTCACGTGCAAACACCGTGTAGGCGCGGACCTGCTGAAGCAGAGAAACCGTGACACCGTGTCCATAAGACATCGTGGCCTGTTCGATCGGACGCCAGTTCTTTGCAGGACGCAGACGTCCGGCCACCGCACCCGGGAATCCGATCTGCGGAGAATGGCCGAAGCCAAGCTTGTCGTAATAAGACCACATGACCTGCGGCGTCATCAGCAGCGCCACTTTAGACGTACCGATGTTGCTCGAGTGCTGAATAATGCCCGTTACCGTCAGCTCTTTGCTGTAGTGGGAGTCACCGATCGAATGACGACCGAAAGACATGGAGCGGCCGATCTGGAAGAGCGTATTCGGCGTCACTTTCTTTTCTTCGAGGCCGGCAGCCACCGAGAAGGGCTTCATCGTCGAACCCGGTTCATATGTATCCACAATGGCGCGGTTACGAACTCCTGTGCGCGAAATCTTGCCGCGGTTGTTCGGGTTAAAGCTCGGGTAGTTTGCGAGCGCGAGAATGTCGCCGGTCTTCGGGTCGGCAATCACAATGGAGCCGCCTTTAGCTTTCAGATTCTCAACCTGACGGCCCAAGGCTTCATAAGCAAGGTTCTGGAGACGGGAGTCTATCGTGAGCGTAATGTTTTCGCCGTTCATCGGCTCTTTTAACCAAGCGTCTTCCACGATGCGTCCGAGACGGTCCTTCATCACGCGGCGAGAGCCGGGTTTTCCTGCCAAGCGTTTTTCCGCAGCCAGTTCAATGCCTTCAATACCGTTGCCGTCCAAACCGGTCAGACCGACGATCTGAGCGGCCGCTTCGCCGTCGGGATAACTGCGAAGGAATTCTCGGGTGGAGTGCAGGCCCGGAATTTTCATATCCAGTACCTTCTCCGCCGTTTCAATCGGAACCTGACGCTTCAGGTAGACAAATGTGCGTTTGGAGTTAAATTTTTTCCTAAGTTCGGAAAGCGGAATATCCAGCGTCTTTGCAATTTCTTTGAGCTGAGTGATCGTAATCTGAACGTCCTGAGGGATAATCCAGAGCGCTTTAGCGGTCACACTCGTTGCCAGCAGCGTACCGTTCCGGTCATAAATCTGACCGCGCATCGCGGGCACTTCGATCGTGCGCTGGAAACGCATCGCCCCTTGTTTCTGCAGAAATTCCGTATTAAAGCCGAGCTGCAGCCAGCCGACTCGGACGCCAAGCGCAGTAAAGCACAGAAGCAGCATGAAATATACAAACTTGCTTCGGCCCGGTTTGATTTTCAGGCGCAGGAGGTCCTTAACGCTGTCATCGTCACCGCGTTTTTCTTCCGTCGGCATGAAGACATTGTCCCATGCGTCTCTGAGCCACTGCCTGATTCTCATTTTTGGGCTCCGGAGGAAGCGGCGTTCTTATCCAGGATAATCACGCGATCGTTTTCGGCGGGGGCCAGGCCGCCCTCTTTAGCGCGGACTTCGACCTGACGGATTTGCTCCAAGTTGGAGATCTCAAGCTTGAGGCGGGCCTTTTCATCCATCAGTGAATGATGGACCTGCTGTTCGTGCTCAAGTTCGATGAACAGTTTTCGGGCGTTGTGGCGGTTCTCTACGACTTTAAGCCCGCATGCAAAAAGAACCAGCTCCAAGATCACAATTATCCCGACCAGGAAGCGGAACTCATTCATACCCGCACTCCCTGTTCAGGCCAAGGCGCATCCGTCCTGGAAGCGCCGCGAAGCACCGAACTTCTGGCGCGAGGATTTTCCTCGCATTCTTTTTCCGAGGGAAGAATACGAACGGCACGATTAAACAGCGGCTGCGGCAGCTGCGAAGGCAGCAGCGGCAGACGCGGATCGATACCGGAGGCAGGGTTTGCCGCGGCTTCAAAGAATTTCTTTACGATGCGGTCTTCCAGTGAATGGAAGGAAATAACCGCCAGCATGCCGCCGGGAAGCAGCAGGGAGCCGGCAGACTCAAGCGCACGTTTCAGCTGCTCGAGCTCTTGATTCACATGAATTCGAATCGCCTGGAAAATGCGGGTCGCCGGATGCTGTGCGCTGTCTTTTTTATTGCGCGGCAAAGTCGCTGCAATCAAATCTGCGAGCTGCTTCGTGCGGAGAATCGGTTCCTTGGCTCGGGCCTTCTCAATCGCCTTAGCGGCTTTCATGGCAAAGCGCTCTTCTCCGAGATCTTTAAAAACCTTGGCCATCTCGGCAGCATCGGCGCGGGCAATCCATTCTGCCGCCGTTTCTCCCGTGCTCGTGTCCATGCGCATGTCCAATGGACCGTCGAAACGGAACGAAAATCCGCGCTCCGGGTCATCGATCTGAGGGCTGGAGACTCCGATATCAAGAAAAATGCCGTTGACTTTATCAATGCCGATCTTTGCCAATTCCTCTTTCATGGAGGCAAAAGGAGCATGGATAATCTGAAACCTCGGATCTTTGATTTGTGCCGCGGCCTTAACGGCTTCTTCGTCTCGGTCAAACGCGATCAAGCGCCCTTGAGGAGAGAGTTTTTCCAGTATCAGGCGCGAGTGCCCTCCACGGCCGAAAGTACCGTCGACATAGACACCATTCGGATCGGTTACCAGGAGTCGGGGAGACTCTTCAGCAAGTACCGGGCGATGAACCAAGACTTCTGCCTGCACAGAAAACTACCTTATTTTTAAAAATTGAATTGGGCGGCGATATCCGATAGGTTTTCTGTCATTGCTTTAGCTTCGCTTTCCGCAAGCTTCTCTGCGTCCCACAGCTCAAAGTGCGAGCCCAATCCTACAAGAACGATCTCTTTGGAAAGACCGCATGCTTTTCTTAACTCTGCAGGCACCAGCAGTCTGCCGCTGGCATCCATATCCACATCCACGGCAGAACCCATCACGATTCTTTGAAAGACTCTGGCCGAGTATGGAAGTGCCATCAATTCGGTTCTCTTTGTTTCCCAGACATTGCGCGGGTAAAGCAAAGCACACCCGTCAGGATGCCGGGTAAAGGTCATTTGGCCGGAGCACAACTGCGCCAGTGCCTCTCGATAACGAGAAGGCACTGATAGACGCCCTTTGGCGTCAAGATTGATGTGCGGAGAGCCTTGGAACACGACTAAAACGAGACAAAAATCTACCTTTTCTAAGTCTCAATTTTAGCCACTTTTTTCCACTTTCCTCCACCGACTCTCACATTGAGCGAAACTTATTCTTGTTCTTTAGTTTTCGCTTTACTTAATTATTTGAATTTAATAGAAAAGATAGAAGGGCGAAGTCCATCTGTAAGCCGGATTCTGTGTGCCGCAAAAAAGCAGCATGACAATCATTCATCTAGACCCGGAATCACTTCCGGGTTCGAGCCATCTACCCGCAGCCTCGCCGAGCAGGTTCACTAGCTGCCTATTTGATGTTGCTCCCCGTAGAGATTGCCCGTTTCAACCGAACTGAATCGGCTCGTCTCTGTTGCTCTAGTCCTCGCCTTTCGGCGGAGAGGTGTTACCTCCTACGGTGCTCTGTGGAGTCCGGACTTTCCTCCGAGGTCTTTCTCCCCGGCGATTGTCCGACGAACTTCGCGGTGCAACTTTAATTAGATTCCAACGATTCCGCAAGTTCCGCGAGCTTGCTAAAAAGCCTCGTTACACAAAACAGGTATCAAAATTGCGTTAATTGAGCTCGTTCTAATGATCAAACGGAATAAAAAGGAGATCTTTTTCTGTAGAATTTTTCAAGCTTTGCACTCCATTGAAAAAGTCGTGAAAAATAAGATCATTAGAACTATTTTCGGGGCTGGACTTATCGCGATCGCCTCGTCTGCTTCTGCTGAAGACTCCGGTCGTTCGGTTTGGGAAGCAATTGTCGATACCCTCCCCGCCGGCATGGTTTCCGAGGAAGATTCTTCCGGAAGCTACCTCTCCGACACCTGGGTCGGAATGAAGACCATTATTTCGGAAGGCTCTTCCGGATTGCTCCTCCCCGCCTACACGATTCATCCGGGATATGCATACAAAACTGAAAAACGCCACAACGAAAACGGTTATACGTGGGGCGGTGGTATTTCGCGCAACTTTATCGACAGCCGCGGAAACCGCAGAATCATGTACGCCATGGCGTTCTCCGATTCCCACAATAACTTTGAACCGTTCTTGGGCTACGGCTGGCTGTCCCGCTGGCGACTCGGCAGCACACCCTTCTATGCTGAAGCCGGCTACACCATCGGTTTGACGGCCCGCGGCGACTACAAGTGGATTCCGTTCCCGGCGCCGCTGCCTCTGCTCGGTGTCGGCACGGACAACTTCAGCATCTACGGAACCTATGTCCCGTTCTCCGACATCTTTTTCTTCTTCGCCAACATGACGTTTGACGATCGTAAGACTCGTCATATGCCGGATACGCCGAAGTCGCTCTTCTCCAATAAAGTGCTGATTTATGCAGGCGGCGGATGGCAGAAGACAACGCTGAAAGGCACGCCGAAACCTTCTTCTATTTCTTCTGACGGCTCTTACTCTGCCGGTGTTCGCTACTTTGTCACGCCGGAATGGGCCTTGGATTTCTCCGTCAACCGCTCCGGAACACACAGTATTCATGCCAACGGCAGCAAGGTCGGAAGCTACAAACTTACGAGCTACAGCCTTGCCGTGCAGTATCACTTCAGAGCCGCCGAACGCGTGAAGCTTTACGCCGGTGTCGGTGCAGGATACTTCAGAAGCGACCAGCAGGACTTCAAAGAAGGCTGGGGTGCCAAGAAGGACATTTTCACTCCGGTTATTCAGGCCGGCGGAACGGTCGCCGTCACACGTAATCTTCATGTGACCGGCGGTATGGATTTAGGCTTCCCGCGCTACAAAGCGCACAGCCCGACGGACGACAGCTTCTCGATGCGCCCGTCTCCGGTGACCTTCAAGCTGGCGCTTGGCTTGGCCTTCTAATTTTCGGCATCTGCTCTTGGAGAGCCGCATCTTTTAGGTGCGGCTCTTTTGTCTATTGTTCCGACTCGAATACTGGATTGTTCTGCTTATCCAAGGAGAGAAGACTGCCTCGTTCAGGAATTAAGTTCAGCAATTATTTAAAGCTAGCAATCTCATCTGTAGGGACTTTGAGATCCCTGAGGACGACCACTTTTTAGAAGGGTCCTAAGAGAAGTAACAACCGATGGGATCACAAATTGTTTAGACGCACAATGGGCAGTTAACTACTCAAATTATGCGAGCTTCTCGTTTTGATAAGTAAAAACCCTGTATAAAGTAAGGTTCACTTATAAGGAGAACGTATGAACTTCGGAAAAATTGCCTGGATTTCGGTCCTAACAGCTTGGGTTTTGGCAACACTCTATGGCGCGCTGCTCGCCACGTCTGCCGGCAATGCGGAATCCCAGGATTTCGGCCAGCTCTTGACGTCCTTCGTCAAGAAAATTTCCACTGCGGAAAACTAATAATCGTCTAGGAACCACGAAATCGCTGCATCTTGAACTTGGCACAGATGCATGCACCGCATACGTCTGCGGTTTCAATCCTCCTTATCTTCGGCAAAAAAATTTGTGTTCTGTCGCCTCGGTCTTTTTTGAATGACTGAAACCAGCCTTTATCGCGGGGAGCTTTTCACAAAGCTCTCTGCTTTTCTTAATATATCCTCCAAAAACCAATTCTCGTAATTCGCAGATATCGTCGGAGAAATCTTCTCGAATCTCAGTTTGTTAGTCCTCCAACATAATCCTTCCTTCTTAAACGAAGAGGTTTTGCCTCTATTTTCCGCGCCTCTTTCAGTCATCCTTCGCACAGCCTCGTCTGCATTCTGCGAATTAATCTATCCTTTAGTTTTTTCCTTTAGCATGAGCGGATTAACCTATCCCGCTTGAAATTACTATTTAATTCATTTCTAGGAGTTCTTTTCATGGATCAGAATGAAGTACTTTTTGACAGAGCCCAGAAGTCCATCCCCGGCGGTGTGAACTCCCCGGTTCGTGCCTTCCGTTCTGTCGGCGGCGCTCCCCGTTTTATCAAAAAAGCATTAGGGCCGCATATGTACGACGTCGAAGGTAAGCAGTACATCGACTACATCGGATCTTGGGGTCCTATGATCCTCGGTCACAACAATCCTCACGTCATTGAAGCCGTTAAAGAAGCCGTCGACAACGGCCTAAGCTTCGGTGCTCCGACTGTCGGTGAAATTGATATTGCCGAAGAAATTAAGCGTCTCATTCCTTCCGTTGAAGAAGTCCGTCTCGTTTCCTCCGGCACCGAAGCCGGCATGAGTGCCATCCGTTTGGCTCGCGGCTACACCGGCCGCAACAAGATTGTGAAGTTTGAAGGCTGCTACCACGGCCACAGCGATTCCTTGTTGGTCAAAGGCGGTTCAGGCTTGCTGACCTTCGGTACACCGAGCTCTGCCGGTGTTCCCGCAGCTGTCACAAATGACACGATCGTTCTGGAATACAACAATCCCAAGCAGCTCAAAGAACTCTTTGACAAAGAAGGCGACGAAATCGCCTGCGTGATCGTTGAAGCAGTTGCCGGCAATATGAACATGGTTCCCGCTACCCAGGAATTCCTCGAAACCATGAGAGAAGAAACCGCTAAGCACGGTACCGTCCTCATTGTTGACGAAGTCATGACCGGTTTCCGTGTTGCACTCGGGGGAGCCCAGTCTCTGTATCACATCGATCCGGACATCACGATGTTCGGTAAAGTCATCGGCGGCGGTATGCCCGTTGCAGCTTTCGGCGGCAAACGCGACATCATGAACTGCGTTGCTCCTTTGGGCCCCGTCTATCAGGCGGGTACCCTCTCCGGCAACCCGGTCGCCGTTGCCTGCGGTCTGGCTACTCTTCATGAGATTCAGCAGCCCGGTTTCTACAAGCGTCTTTCCGAACAGACTGCCAAGCTCGTCAAAGGCTTAGGCGCGATGGCCAAGAAACACGGCGTGGCCTTCTCTGCCCAAAGCATCGGCGGCATGTTCGGCATTTACTTCCGCGGCAAATGCCCGACTTCCTTCAAAGAAGTCATGGAATGCGATGCCGATCGCTTCAAGACTTTCTTCCATGCCATGCTCGATAACGGTGTTTATCTGGCTCCGAGCATTTACGAAGCCGGTTTCGTCTCTATTACTCATGACGACTCCGTCATCGCACGCACGCTCGAAGCGGCTGACAAGGCTTTTGCCGAAGTCAAACGCGTACATGGTTAATTTGTTTAGTTAGAAACTTTTTGTTATGAGATTTGCTTGGCTTTTGCGCTTCCTTTTACTTTTCTTTGCCGTCCTTGCTCTAAACGCACAGGCTCTTCCATGGAAGAAAACCGAAGCGGTCAGAGCCGAGCTTATCTCTCAAACGACTTCGGTCCGGCCCGGAAGCTACATCCGCCTAGGCGTGCTGCTGACCCAAGAGCCCGGCTGGCACACTTATTGGAAAACGCCCGGAGACACCGGGCTTCCGACTGCCATTGACTGGACGCTCCCCGAAGGCTGGAAAGCAGGCCAGATTCAATGGCCCACGCCGAATCTTTATGTCGTCGGCGATCTCACCAACTTCGGATACGAAGACTCCGTTCTTCTTCCGGTTTCAATTTCCGTCCCGGCATCTGCTAAGGAAGGTGAATACGTCGCAAAGGCAAATGTCTCCTGGCTGATGTGCGCAGAACAATGCATTCCGGGAAGCGCTTCGTTTGACGTTCCTGTTAAAGTCTCGAATGCCGAGCCGGCAGCTTCTTCGAACGCCGGACTCTTCCAAACAAATGACGGCTTAACGCCTGCCCCTTTAACAACGGTTTCCGCGAAGCTCGACACCTCCAATCACGCTTTATCCGTCACATTTAAAACTTCAGAACCGTTCAATCATTTTTATGTATTTACCGAAGGCGAAGGAGCTGTTGACTACAAAGCACCTCAATCTGTATCTAAAACCGGCGATGAAGTCACCGTTCGCCTTCAAGGCACGGAAGAACTGAAAGTCGGTGACACGTTATCCGGCGTCTTTGCCGCTGACGGCGGCCCCGCTAAAGGCGGCTGGTCCGGCAGTTTCTCTCATGTTTTAGTCAAGGGGACCGTGACACCCCCGTCGGCTTCCTCTGATAACACGGACGTCAACTTAACCGTTTGGCTCGCAGCCGGCATGTCTTTCCTCGGCGGACTGATCCTGAATTTGATGCCGTGTGTCTTCCCTGTGCTCTCTCTTAAAATGCTCAGCCTCGTTGAGCATCGCAGAGACGGAAAGCTGGCACTGCACGGTCTTTCTTTTACTCTCGGCGTCCTCATTTCCATGACGGTTTTAGCCGGCGCCTTAATTGCTGTTAAGGCTGCAGGCGCTTCCGTCGGCTGGGGCTTCCAGCTGCAGTCTCCGTGGTTTGTCGCATTACTGGCGCTGCTCTTTGTCACAATCACCATGAACTTAGCCGGAGCCTTTGAATTTTCCGGCGTAAGAATCTCCTCTACAGGTCAGACGTCCAGTGCATCGCTGGCCGGCAGTTTTGCCACCGGCATCTTGGCCGTCGTCGTTGCCTCTCCATGCACGGCACCGTTCATGGGCGCTGCCTTAGGCTACGCGCTCTCTGCCTCTGCACTAGAATCTTTCGTTGTCTTTATCTGCCTTGGGCTAGGCATGAGTCTCCCCTGGCTCCTGCTTGCCCTCTTTCCATGTCTTACCGCGTGGCTGCCGCGTCCGGGACGCTGGATGGGCATCTTCAGAACGGTCATGGCAGTTCCGATGGCGCTTACTGCACTTTGGCTCTTCTGGATTCTTTGGCAGCAAGTTTCGCTCTCAGCCCTCGGTGTCTATCTCTGCGCCGCTGCGCTTTTGGCTTTAGCTTTGATTTTGTACGGTCGCCTTCAGTTCGGTAAAGCAGCCTCCAAAGGAATCATGACCCTTGCCTTTATCCTCGGCGCAGGCGCATATGCCGTCGCGGCTTCTCCGCTGCTTGAGCGTGCTCCTGTTGAAGTGAGCACTGCCGACGCTTGGTCTCCTGCAGCAGTTCAAACTGCTCTTGATGAAGGACGCCCGGTCTTTGTTGACTTCACTGCCTCGTGGTGTGTCACCTGTCAGGCAAATAAGCTGGCGGTACTGGATAGAGAAAATGTGCAGCAGGCCTTTAAAGAACACAACGTTAAATTCCTCATTGCCGACTGGACGAATCGGAACGCAGAGATATCTAAAACATTGGAATCCTTCGGAAGAACGGGCGTCCCGCTTTACCTGCTTTACGCCCCGGACGGAACGGCAAAAATTCTCCCCGAGCTTCTGACACAGGACATCGTGATCGACGCGCTGAAAGCCCTTCCGAAAAGCGCGTCAAAGTAGGCATTAAACCTCACCATATTGAGTAAGAATCAATAAGTTAAGTACAGTACTAAGGGTTTTTACGGAGTAAAGTTTCTCTAGCTTTTGAAGTGGAGAAATTACATGATTCTTAGAAAATTAACCCTTGCTCTCAGTACAGTCGCACTGAGCTTTTCTGTATCCGCATTCGCCCAGCAAGCTGCACCTCAGCCCGAACAACAGGCTCCTACAAACCCTGCCGGTGAAGTCATCGGCAAGTTAGCTACGATGGGCCATATGCAGTTTGGTGACTTCCCGGTCACACAGACCGAACTCGACAGAGCTTCTGAATTCGTTCAGGCTCGCGCCGCCCAGACCGGCAAGACCATCACACGTGACCAGTCTCTCGTTGCTTTAGGCTACATCGCCGGCCAGCTCGGCGTCTTCATGCAGCTCCAGGGCAACGGCCAGCAGCAGGCTCCCGATGATGACTTAGGCCCGACACTGCAGGCTGTTCCTGCTCCTCAGGCAGCTCCGAAGGCTGCACCTCAGCCCGCACCTCTGCCGGTTCCCCAAGCAGCTCCGGCCGCTCCTCAGCCTGCCCCTCAAGCCAACAACCAGCTTCCTCCGGGAGCAGTTCAGGCACAGCCGATCGAAATCGTTCCTAACGGCATGATGATGGGCAACGGTCAAATGATGGGCAATGCCCCGATGATGATTTACGCTCCTGAAGTCGGCGCTACCGGCCAGGCTCCTGCCGCAGCTCCTGCACAGGCTCCGGCCCAAGCTCCTGCTCAGGCCCCTGCCCAGGCTCCGGCTCCCCAGTCTGCACAGCAGTAATTCATTTCAGGCTTTTTAAGAGCCTATAGTAGTAAGCCTCCGTCCGTCGCGGAGGCTTTATTTTTGGGATAAGAAAATGTCTGACATCGAAATGGATCCGCTGGCCAACCGGTCTTCCTCCGGCTTGGATTACAGCACCCTCCTGCAAAAACTCCTGCAGCAAAACGGATATACCTCCGACAACAGCAAGCACGGCGTAAAAAGCGCGCTCAAAGATTATGAAGCAGTGTTTCACAGCGGCGCACCAAAATGGCTCGACCTCGTCTGGCCCTCGATCGCCGTGAGCCTTCTGCACCTTGCCCTATCCTTTAAGCAGCCCCTGCCGGAGAAAGTCGATCTTCCGCAGGAGGCATTAAAAAACGGCCTTCGCTAAGCTAGTTAACGAAGACCGCAAGAGGTAAAGAATTCGATTTCTTACTTACTTATTTTTTCCAGCCATAGAAGTCTGTGAGAACATCCCAGGCAAGTTTCTGAAGGAATTTGGCATCCTCGGGTTTCAGCGGCTTTTCGCATTCACCTAAATAAGTCATGCCTTCTGGGCTCTTTTTAAAGAGCAGACCGTACAGCATCGCACCGTAGAGATAAGAGCCGGCCGCTGTCGGGTGGCTCTTGTCCTTCTGATGCATCAGAAGGTCCGGGCGCTGTTTCAGGCTTTCTGCAAAGGCCAAACCGACAGGAAGCACAATCGCATCATTTTCATTAGCAGCCGTAATAATGGCGTCTGCCAGTTTCTTTGTGTCCTCAGGCTTGTTTTGACGAGCCCAGGTATCAACAACAATCGGTTCGGCGCCTTTAGCCTTAACAGTGGCGACGTGTTGCTTTAAGAACTTCTTGAATGTCGGAATGCTCTTTTCTGCGATCGGTTCGGTAGACATACCCTGCAGAATGACGACATCAAACATCGGATTGATCAGGTTGCCCTTCTCGTCCTTTTTAGCATAGGGATCCATTTCGTGCGGACCCATGTACTGTTCGACATCATGATAAGAAAGGCGGCCGGAACTGATCGTAATGATGCGAGCTTTCCAATCCTGTTTGTTTTCGCGTGTCAGGCCTCTTAAATAGCTGTGGACACCGCAGTTATAGAAGCTGTAGGAGTTGCCGACGATCAGGCCGGTTTTAGGGGAGTGATTTTTGATATCGGTCACTTTCGGAGCAACCGAAGTTTCCAAAGCAAAGGCGGAAGAACACAACAGCGCCGCTGTTAAAGCGGGGATGAGGATTTTTTTCATTTGATTCTCCGACGGGCCCGCAAGGGGCCCGTGTGTTCATAAGGATTAGCCTAAGAAGACAACGTTGGCGATAAGGACGGTGATCATGCCGGCAATCATCGGAATCCATGTACGGCGGACGATAGCCATCGGAGAGACACCGGCTGCACCGGCAACTGCAATGATGACGCCTGCGACAGGAGACATGGCGCGGAGCATACCGGAGGCAAACTGCATCGGAGTAACGAAGGCTGCAGCTGTACCGCCGAGACCGTTGGCAACTTCAGGAGCCAGGGCAGCGAAGCTGGAGAAGGCACCGACACCGGAACCGGTCAGGAAGGTAACGATACCGACAACACCTGTAAGAACAGCAGTCATACCGTTGAGGCCTAAGCCCATGCCCTGAGCGTGTGTAATCAGTGCGGAGATCAAACCTGTAACTTTCAGACCGGTGGCGAAGAATTCAGCGCAGATAATCAGAGCAACGATGGAGGAGAACATACCGCCCATGGCTTTGAAGATGAAAGCACCGTCGGCAAGAACCGGCTTAAAGTCACGGCGTCTGATGAGTTCAACGATGATTGTGAAGACCCAAACGAGAAGAAGAGCGCTAATGGTGTTGAGTTTGACGGCAGAGTAAACGAGCTTACTGAAGACGATCATTAAAGCGATCGGCAGAACCGGGAGAATGGCGTACCAGGCAGGAACATTGCGAAGGTCGTCTTTCTTGGTCAGGATAGCGTCGGAATAAACGTCGTCATTCTTCTTGTCGTAGTACTTCTGAACGAAGTAGTGGCAGATGGCGACAACAATCAATGTCGGAATAGCAACCGGCAGCTGGCACTGAACGAAGTAGATAATCGGTTCTAAGCCGGCTGTCTGAGCAGCAAGGTTAGCAGTACCGGAGGCCGGCCCTAACGTCATACCGGCAGATGTACCGATAACAGCGGCAGAAGCAGCGGCGGAACATCCGACAGCACGGAGAATCGGGAAGAGAGCAACCAACAGCAGCATAGCTAAACCTGCGGCACTCGGAATCACTGTAACCAGAGCCTGACCGATGAGATAGCCCATCACCAGGACGAGGTACGGAGAAGACAAAGCGTCCAAAGGTTTAACGCAGACACGAACCAGAGCGTGAGCAGCGCCGATTCTGTCCATGTAAGCAGCGTAGCCGCCGGCAACCATAATCAGAAGACCGATGCCGGAAGTCTGTTTAGTTGCGATCGAACGCAGCAGTTCAAAAATATCAAACCATACGAATCCGGAAGGTTTGACGCCTTTCGGCAGGAAGCCGTGAACACCGCAGATCACGGCAAAGCTGATCATGGCCAAGCCGGCAAACAGCAGGACCATAGAGGTAGACAATCTTTTAATGATTGCCCAGCCCGCCAGAATAGTGACGACCAGGGCAAACCAAGGCAGAAGTACTGTCATGATTATTCTCCTAAGGTTTCAAATTCTTTATTTAATTTATCGAGGGAAGATTGGATGAAAGCTTTCTTATCGGCCACCCATTGTTCGTTGAGGTGGTTTTCGGCAGTCTGCTCTTTGAGCATTCTTTCCAGCTCAGCCGGCTGAGGTCCGCCAAGCGTCTTACGGTTGTGAACGATAGAGACAGGATTTAAGGCTTCTCTGAACTCTTCTTCGCTCATCGGGAACTTCGGATCGCCTTCCGGGAATTCTTTTTCGATTACTTCCTTGTAGATTTCCTGCATCTTGGCGTACGGGAAGTCGAGCGGAAGGATGTTGTGAGCGCGAGCATAAGAAACGATGTGGCTGGCAGCGTGATGGCCGATGCGGAACGGAACACCGTATTCCTTCATCAGGCGATCGGCAACTTCCTGGCTGGCTGTCCAGTCGCTGTTGAGTTCTTCCAGTGCGCGGTCCTTGTTAATGACAAGTGCCTTGAGAACTCGATTGAACATGGTGAGAACCTTGACGGCATGCAGGGCCAAAGCGCTATTGAGCGTTTGGTTCTTCGGGTCGATCATGCCGCTCTGCAGGTTATGAGCGCGGAAGAATTCTGCCTGGGCTTCGCCGATCACGGAAGAAGATTCCGTTCTGCAGTTGTTGACCAGACCGGGATTGCGTTTCTGCGGCATGGCGGAAGAAACATAGGTGTTGTCGCCGCCTTCCTGCAGAAGAATCCAAGGACGGGCCTGAGCATACTGAACCATCAGGTCTTCCAGGAACACATTGATGTGCAGGCAAATGCCGGTAAGGATCGAAGCAAACTCGACGGGCAGATCGCTTTGACCGATCTGTGTTGCGTCGTAAGCATTTTCTGCAATCGCTTCAAAGCCCAAACGTTTGCACATAGCTTCACGGTCCAGCGGCCAGCAGGTCCCGTTCAGAACGGTACTTCCCATCGGGCAGCAGTCGAGACGAACGTAGAACTGACGAAGCTTCTGAGCATCACGGCTGAAGCCGGCTAAGAACGCGAGAAGATAATGTGCGAGGCTGTTCGGCTGAGCAGCGACACCGTTGGTGTAATTGGGGACAACCGTTTCGCGGTTTTTATCTGCCAAGTCTGTCATGGTTTCCAGCACGGCGTTTAACGCATCGCCGACGTCAAGAACATGGTCGCGGAGGATGGCGGAACGATAGGTGGCGTGCATGTCTTGGCTGGAGCGTCCTGCATGCATCAGCGTGATCACGGGATCAGCCTTCTTGAGCATTAAAGGTTCAAACGTGATGTAGGTTTTAGCTCTCTTTGTCGGATCAGCCTCTCCGTCGGCTAAAACTTCACGAAGTGCCTTGGCCGCTTCTTCGGCGATCGGCATCGGCAAAAGACCTTGACGAGAGTTGATCACGAGGGTGGCTTTATTGATTTCGCCCAACCAGAAGAACTCGTCTCTGACTGTCATCTGTTTTTCTCCTATGTTTTGAGGTTGTTTTTCGTTATTTTGATTGGCCGGCCTCAAAACCGACAGGCAAAATCGGAAACGCTATTTTGCGTTTTGCGCAAAGTACTTGCGTATTTGTCGTTTTTGTTAGAAAGTATGTACAGATCCTCGATTCCTTTTTCGCATCATGTCAAAACTAGACGACCTAAGTGCCTGGCGCCTTTTTTGCAGTTTGTGCAATACCCGAAACTTCTCCGACACCGCCGGGGAATTTGATGTAGAAGTCTCAACCGTCTCCCGAGCTTTAACTTCTTTAGAAAATGCTTTGGGGCAGACGCTCATTCTTCGCGTAACGCGGCCGCTGCAGCTCACGGAATCAGGCCAGATCGCCTATGAACACGCATCCAACATCCTTCTTCAGCATGAAGAAATGGTCAAAGAGCTGACGCAGAGCTCAGCAGGTATGGCAGGAAAGATCCGACTGTCGCTCGCGCCCGGATCCGTCGCGGTCTACATCCCGATGCTGATGGAATTCAACTCTCAGTACCCTGAGATTGTCTTTGATATCGTCGGCGGCGGAAACGTCCAGGACATTCTTCAGTACAAAGCAGATATCTCCGTAGCTAGCTTTAAATCCAAGGACCCGCGGATTGTGTCCTATTCAAGAGGGCGCAACGTCTATGTTCCTGTGGCTTCGCGCCGATACATCGAAGAGCACGGAATGCCTCTGCATCCCAAGGATTTAGCTGCCCACACAGTTTTGGTCTATGACGGTTCAGTGCGTTCCGCGACGCGTTATTTAGAAAACGGAGATAAACGCGAAGAAGTGAAGTGGAAACAAGTACTCAGAGTTTCCAATATTCTCGCGATTAAAAAGTCTGTCATTGACGGGCTAGGCATCTCGGTGGATTTGCCGCTTTTTCATTGTGCACAGGAAATCGCTTCCGGCACTTTGGTGCCGATTCTCCCCGGTTGGGTCCACCCGCCGGTGGAGTGCTTTGTGTGCACCTCAAAAACCAACTGGCGCATTCGGCGCCACCGCGTATTCCTGCAGTGGTTCCAATCGCGCCTGGTTCAATTTTTCCAAAGCAAAGAAGACATGGTGGCGCCTTTCTGGGACATCCCGCAGCGCACCATCGTCAATGAAATTTAGAGTCCTCTTGCAGCGTTGATCGCATCGCGGGTCTGTATCGCGACTGCTCTGGCTTTTTCCTTAAAGTCCTCTCCGGAAGACGCATAGAGAATGGCGCGGCTGGAATTGATCACCATACCGGTCTTCTGCGCATTCATGCCGCTCTGTACACAGGCATTGATATCTCCGCCCTGTGCGCCGATGCCGGGAACGAGGAAATTCAATTCCGGGGTCAGAGCACGGACGCTCGCGAGTTCTTTCGGATAAGTGCCTCCGATCACAAGGCCGAGCTGACCAGTGGTGTTCCACTGCTCTACTTTTTTCGCGACTACGTGATAAAGAGGCTGGCCGCCGCAGTCGAGCATCTGGAAGTCATCGCCGCCTTTGTTGCTGGTGCGGCAAAGAATGAAGGCTCCCTTGTCCGGATATTCGAGATAAGGCTCGACAGAGTCGAAACCCATGTAAGGAGAAAGCGTGACGCAGTCGGCGCCGAAACGCTCGAAAGCTTCCTTCGCATAATGCTTAGCGGTCGAACCGATATCCCCGCGTTTCGCATCAAGAATCACGGGAACCTCCGGATATTCGCTGTGGATTCGAGCGATCAGTTCTTTGAGCTGATCTTCGGCGCCGGAAGACGCAAAGTAAGCAATCTGCGGCTTAAACGCGCAGACCAGATCTCCGGTCGATTTAACGATGTCCCAGCAGAAATCCAGAATGGCGTGCTTATTGCCTTCAAACTGCTTCGGAAAACGTTTGGGATCGGGGTCTAAACCGACACAAAGTAATGATTGGTTGACATCCCAGCAGTGCTGAAGCATATCGGTGAATTTCATATGGCTTTCTCCAAACGTTCGAATTGTGTTTGAGCACGAATTTTAGCAATCCGCTCGCTGAAAATGATGAAAACGTCCGTCGCATGTTTAGCTGGCGGACGTTTTGCAAAAGCCACACGAACTTGAGAAGTATTCCTACACCAGCGGTGTTCCGGTACCTTCCGTCTTAGCCGGTCTCTTGAGGAACAGATAAAGGACGAGCGGCAGACAGATAAAGCCGGACATTCCGATGATGAACTTATAAGAGAAGTACGCAGTCATTGCACCGCCGACAATCGGGCCCATCACCGCGCCCAACTGCTGAGCCAAATACGAAAGTCCGAAAACGCGTCCCTTGTCATTGGCATTCGTAGAAACCGTCAGCACCGCGTTGATGGCCGGGAAGATGCCGGCAAAGGCTAAACCGCCGACAAAGCGCCAAATCGTGAACCACTCAAGCGAGTTCGGAAACACCTGCACAATTCCGAATATTCCGGCACCGAGCAGCGACAAATAAAGCACGGGACGGTAACCCCAGTTCTGTCCCAGGATGCCCCAGACCGGAGAAGCGAGGACTCCGGAAATACCTGTCACGGAAAACACGATGCCGGAAATCAAAACGATGCGTTCCATCGACCCCTGCAGCTCCGCCACATACAGCGGCATGATCGGCTGCTGCATCAAAATCGTCAGCTGAACCACGCCGGCGCAGATCAGCATGCGCTTAACGGCCGGAATCTTGCACAAAGAAAAGTCCCAAATCTTGACCGGTTTGGCATTCGGATCCGGTTTTCTCGGCTCTTCTTTAACGAAGAAGAACAAAGCCAACGTGATCAGGAACAAAGCGGCGGCCGCGATAAAGAACGCCATACGCATGCCGAATTGATCCGCCAGCAAGCCGCCGAATAATGGTCCGAGCACGCCGCCGGCTGTCATGCCGCCCTGCATGACGCCCATGCAGAAACCGAGCTTAAGTTTCGGGGATTCAACAGAAATGATCGCAAGCAGTGCCGGCCACAGCCCTGCGGACAGGCCCTGAATAAAACGAACGCCGAGCAGCTCCCACGGATTGGATACCAGGCCGCCTAGGAAGTAAGTGATCGCCAGGCAAAAGCCGGCGCGAAGCGCCATGAGCTTGCGGCTTTTCTTATCGGCCAGCGCCCCCCAGATGGGCGCCATGATGCCGCTGACAAGGAATGTGATGGCAAATATCGCTCCCGACCACATGTCCACGTCGGCTTTTACGACACCTAAATCCTGAATGAGATACATGGGCAGGAAGGGAATGAGCATCGTATAGCTCATGGACATTAAAACGGCGCATGTGGTCAGAAGACCGAGTATGAACTTCCATCGCATATCTACACTTCCTGTCCTTCTTATTCGTCTTCCTTTGGATTGTATGCCAAATATCTTTCTACAGAGAATGCGGTTTACCGCTAGGCGGCGACTCAATAAGCCTCCTCGAAAAGAAGACTTTTCGCCGTCTGTACATAAGAAAAACACCCGTCGGTGCGAGACCTCCGGGTGTTTTGTTAGCTTAACTCAGCGGATGATTACATCATGCCGGGCATTCCGCCCATTCCGCCGCCCATGCCCATCGGGGGCATTGCAGGCTTGTCTTCAGGCATGTCAGCAATCATGCATTCGGTTGTCAGGATCAGGCTGGCAACGGAAGCTGCATTCTGCAGAGCTGTACGGGTAACCTTAGTCGGATCCAGAACGCCCATTTCGATCATGTCGCCGTATTCACCGGTCTGAGCGTTGAAGCCGAAGTTGCCCTTGCCGTTAGCGACACGGTCAACAACGACGCTGGGTTCGTCACCGGCGTTGCGGACGATCTGACGCATCGGTTCTTCCATAGCGCGGAGAACGATCTTGATGCCGGCGTCCTGTTCGGGGTTGTCGCCCTTGATGTCTTTGATGGACTGTTTTGCACGGATCAGAGCAACGCCGCCGCCGGCAACAACGCCTTCTTCAACAGCAGCACGTGTGGCATGCAGAGCATCTTCAACACGGGCTTTCTTTTCCTTCATTTCAACTTCAGTAGCAGCACCGACCTTGATCAGAGCAACACCGCCTGCCAGTTTGGCAACGCGTTCCTGAAGTTTTTCACGATCGTAGTCGCTGGAAGTTTCTTCCATCTGAGCACGGATCTGTTTAACACGAGCTTCGATCTGATCTTCCTTGCCGGCGCCGTCGATGATCGTGGTGCTTTCTTTGTTGACTTCAACCTTCTTAGCAGAACCGAGTTCGGCAAGTGTGGTCTTTTCAAGGGTCAGACCGACGTCGCTGGAAATAACGGTACCGCCTGTCAGAATAGCGATATCTTCGAGCATGGCCTTACGGCGATCACCGAAGCCCGGAGCCTTAACGGCAACAGTCTTCAGAACACCGCGGATGCTGTTGACAACCAATGTGGCCAGAGCTTCGCCTTCGATGTCTTCTGCAATGATGAGCAGAGGACGGCCGGACTTAGCAACCTGTTCAAGGATCGGGAGAAGATCGCGAATGTTGCTGATCTTCTTCTCAACCAAGAGGAGGTAGGGGTTCTCAAGGAGAGCTACCTGCTTGTCAGGGTTGTTGATGAAGTACGGAGAGAGGTAGCCGCGGTCAAACTGCATACCTTCAACAACTTCGAGTTCGTTGTGCAGGCTCTTGCCGTCTTCGACAGTGATAACGCCTTCCTTACCGACTTTTTCCATGGCTTCGGCAATGATGTCGCCGATTTCATGATCGGAGTTAGCGGAAATAGCGCCGACCTGAGCAACTTCCCTGCTGGTAGTTGTCGGCTTGCTGAGGGAGTGGAGCTGTTCGATGGCAGCGGCAACAGCTTTGTCGATACCGCGCTTCAGATCCATCGGGCTCATACCGGCGGCAACATACTTCATGCCTTCGTCAACGATAGCCTGAGCCAAAACGGTAGCTGTCGTCGTACCGTCACCGGCGTTGTCGCTGGTCTTGGAAGCCACTTCCTTAACCATCTGAGCGCCCATGTTTTCAAACTTGTCTTTCAGTTCAACTTCTTTTGCAACAGAAACACCGTCTTTGGTGATAGTCGGGCCGCCGAAAGCGCGTTCGAGAACAACGTTGCGGCCTTTCGGTCCGAGAGTTACTTTAACGGCATCGGCAAGAACGTTAACGCCGTTGACCATACGGGAACGAGCGTCATTGCCGAACAAAACCTGTTTTGCTGTCATTTACTTAATCTCCTATTTCTAAATTCTGTACTAGGTCGTCTTACTCGAGGACACCCATAATGTCTTCTTCACGCATTACGAGGTATTCGTCCCCGTCGACCTTCACGTTCTGGCCGGAATATTTGCCGAACAGAATGCGGTCGCCTACCTTAACATCCATAGGGATGAGCTTGCCTGCTTCGTCACGCTTGCCGGGACCGACAGCGAGGACAACACCCTGATCAGGTTTTTCACCGGCTGCTTCAGGGATATAAATACCGCTGGCTGTACGTGTTTCGGCGTCAACACGTTTAACAATAACGCGGTCGTGCAAAGGACGAATCTTCATCTTTAAAACTCCTATTTGTGTTTATCAAAGCGCTAGGCTTTACCAATATTTCCTTATATGAGGCTATGCAGTCTTTTTTCAAGGCCGTTCTCAAATAGGTGTTTATACTAACAAACTCTGTAAACAAATGTGTTTCAAATGCGACGTTTTGTTAACAACATGTAATGTCGCGTAAAAATGGCATCTTTGCTCGAGTTTTACTGATGTTTTGTGAGGATTGAAGTGGTTAAATTTAGCGTCGTCGCCCTGTCTTTTTTCATTTTTTTCTCCCCTTCCGGTCAGGCAGCCTCCCAAAAATCAGCACCCTCCCTTCCGGCGCCCATTCAGAAGGCCCTGAACTCATGCAAAGTCCCTAAAAGCGATTTTTCGCTCTCCGTCATTCCGCTCAGCGACAAAGGAACCACCTTAAAGTTCAACGGTTCTACACCTCGAGTGCCGGCGTCCAGTGCCAAAGTCATTACTTCAGCTGCGGCGCTGCAGCTTCTGGGACCCGCAAAAGTCTGGACGACCCGATTCGTTTCCTCTGAGGAACCGGATAAAAAAGGAGTGCTCAACGGAGATCTTTATTTAGTCGGGCACGGTGCGCCCTCCTTGACTATCGAGCGCTTCTGGCTTCTGGTCGACAATCTCCGCGCCCGCGGCGTCAAAGAAATCAAAGGAAATATCATTGCCGACCGCTCACACTTTGATGTGACGCCTATTGATCCTTTTGCATTCGACGGAGAAGGCAACCGTCCTTACAACCTGGGACCTGACGCCTTGATGGTGAACTCCCGCTCTTTCTTCATTAGAATCCGCCCTGATAAAGAAGCCGGCGTCGCCTACCTTTATCCCGAGCCGAGAATCGCCGGTGTGAAGCTTCCCGAAAGCATTCCTTTAAGCAAAGAAGGCTGCGGAGCATGGAGAAAGCAGATCAATCCGGATTTCTCCAATCCGCTTAAACCTGCCTTCAAAGGAAAATTCCCGCTGAAGTGCGGCCCTAAGGACTACTTCTACACCAGCCTCTCAGCCGACCAGTATCTTCAGGTCGTCTTTGCCGACATGTGGAAAAAAGCCGGAGGCTCCTGGAAAGGCAAAGTCGTTCAAGGCAAACTCCCCGAAGACTCTGAGGATTACAAAGTGCTTGCTTCTTCGTACTCCGAGCCTTTGACGAAACTTGTCTACAACATGAATAAGTACAGCGACAACATCATCGCTCGTCAGCTCTTCCTCGCGTTAGCCAAAACTCAGAAAGACGAACCCAAAAACTTAGAGGGGGCCCGAGCCGCCGTCTATGAATGGGCCGCTTCCCTAAAGATTCCTGCCTCCTCGCTCAAAATCGACAACGGCAGCGGTCTTTCTCGTACCACGTCCGTTTCTACAGATGCCTTCGTGACGGTCCTGAAACATATGTGGAACTCTCCGCAGATG
>PPYE01046434.1_pt1 | contig 42916 bp, 48 predicted proteins | sample 1559881 | NCBI WGS metagenome assembly PPYE01 (sample SAMN08240022, study PRJNA423297) | Human gut metagenome, whole genome shotgun sequencing project. | reverse complement strand
ACATATCCAGTTACTTTCTGTGCCACGAATGAGCACCTCCATATGAAAAAATGTGGTTGGGTTGGGCGCTAGGCCCAGTTTGGCGGAACGGACGGTGCCGTCCCTCCCACGTTTTGCGGCCTCAGGCCGCGGGGTTGCAAAGGTTTGTTGCCGGGATCACTGCTCCATGGGCTCGACCTGGTCCAGCTCCAGCTCCACGGGAGTCTCGCGTCCGAACATGGACACCACCACCCGGACTTTGCCGCGCTCCAGATCCAGCTCCTCCACGGTGCCCAGGAAGGATTCCAGAGCGCCGTCGGTGATCTTTACGCTGTCGCCCACCTGATAACCGACGACCACCTCGCGCTTTTCCACGCCAAGGGAGGCCACGTCGTCCTCAGAGAGGGGGATGGGCTTGTTGCCCTCGCCCAGGAAGCCGGTGACGCCACGGATGTTGCGCACCACGTGCCAGGTCTCGTCGTTCATGACCATCTTCACCAGAACATAGCCGGGGAAGACCTTACGCTCCACTTCCTTAGGACCGTTGTCTGTGATCTCGGTTACGGTTTCCAGAGGGATGCTGATCTCATGGATCATATCCTGGAGATGGCGGTTTTCAACATACTTCTCGATGGTGGCCTTCACGGTATTCTCATAGCCGGAATAAGTGTGGACCACATACCAGTTCGCGTTGTCAGCCATATCCGTCTCCTTTAACCTGCCACCAGGTGGATCAGGGCCTGAATCAGGCCGCCAGCCACCGCGTCGAAGATCCAGATGAAAACACCGACGAACACCACGCAGGCGATCACGATCAGCGTGTTGTTCAGGGTCTGCTTTCCGGTGGGCCAGACCACCTTCTTCAGCTCGACCTTCAGTTCCCGAAACCAGCGGCCGATGCGGGCGAAGAATCCGGGCTTGGACTTCTTGTCGGACTTCTTGTCCTTCTTGGCCTTCTCAGCCTTGTCGGAAGCAGCCTTCGCAGTCTGCTCCAGCTTTTCGTTCTCAGCCATTCTGATTACCCTTCTTTCCTTTTAGCCTCATGCGAGAAATCACTTCGTCTCGTTGTGGACAGTGTGCTTTCTGCAGAAGGGGCAGTACTTGTTGAGCTCCAGACGGTCGGGGGTATTCTTCTTGTTCTTCATGGTGTTGTAGTTTCTCTGCTTGCACTCAGAGCACCGCAGGGTGATCTTAATGCGCGCGCCGGCCTTGCTTGCCATACGTTCGGCACCTCCTTATTGTGTTGCGGGAAGAAAGACGTCCCGCTTGAAACGCCGCAAAAAGCAAAAACGCTGGATGCGGCTTGCTGCCGAATCCAGCGACGTACGGACGCGAAAAACTCCGCGTCTAATCCGTTACGGTGGGACCCGGCGATTGCCTCCCTGTGTTCCCGATGGGAGAAGGGGTCACAGCCATTACACCGTAAAAATGCCCGCGACAAAAAAGCCCCTATTCACAGGTAAAATCTAATCTAGCACAATCGGGTCTGTCCGTCAAGTGTTTTTTCAAAAAAATTCAAGATTTCCCGCCCCCGGGGAACACCCGGAGGCGGGAGAAGATTCAGCGCAGAGTAACGGCGGTGCCGCTGACGGTGACCATCAGCATTCCATTGTTGGAACCCAGCACCTCATAGTCCACATCGATACCCACCACCGCATCGGCGCCCAGACGGGCGGCACGCTGCTCCAGCTCCTGGAGCGCCTGTTCCCGGGCCGAAGTCAGCTCATCCTCATAGGTGGCGGAGCGCCCGCCGAAGAAGTTGCTCAGACCGGCGGTAAAGTCTTTGATCACATCCACGCCGGAAATGACCTCGCCGAAGACGATGCCCTTGTACTCGGCAATGGAGCGGCCTTCCACACTGGGAGTGGTAGTGAGGATCATAGCAATCTTCCCTTCTTTTTATATGTTGTGGATCCGATCAGAAATCGCAGCAGCGGCGGTCACAGAAGTTTTCTTTGATCAGGGGGAGCACTGCCTGGTGGGCGGGGTGGTTCTGATAGGCGGGCAGATCCTCCGGGTAGGAGACCTCAGAATAGAGAACCAGGTCGCAGTTGCTGCTGTCCATGGGGGTGCAGTGGGCCTGAATGTGGACAAGACCCGGGATCTGTCCCTGGAGAGCGTTGAGCTGCTCCACGACCTGGACAGCCAGCTCCTTGCGCTGCTGCTCGGTCAGTTCAGGCTTGAAATTCCAGGAAACAATGTGACGAACCATGATGGGACATCCTTTCATTTCTCAAATTTAGATGGCTTTATTATAAAGGTATGGAGAAGGTTCGTCAACGAAGAATCTGGGAACGGCTGGGGAAAGAAGAGGACAGTCCCAGAGCCGGGACGGCGTCCTGTAGATCGGACCACGCACCTAAAATTGTGGGGATGGACAGCTGCCGGGCGATCTCCACCTTTTTGGCCATGGTCTGAGCATCGTCAAAGAGGACGAAATGCGCCCCTGAGTCCCGGCTCATGTAAGTAAAATAGCGGGCGCACAGCTCCCGGGAGAAAAAGACAGAGGGACTGCGCTCCTCCATCAGCTGGTGCAGCTGCTTTTGGGTCAGCGGACGGCCGCTTCCGGTAGGGGAGGGGAGAAAGAAATCCTCTGCCGTCCTCTGAAGAGCCAATACGACCCGCTCCCGGCCAAAGCGCTGCTGGGCCTCCTCCAGCCGCAGTTCCAGAGAGCCTCCGGACAGGGCGGAGGAGATCATCACCTGGGTGTGGGGAGAGCAAGAGGCGTAGTGCTCGGGCACAAGCAGGGCCCAATTCCTTCGGGCGCACTCTTTGCCCAGTTGGGCCACAGTCTCTTCCAGTGGGGGCAGCCGGCCGGCCTCAAAGTCGCATACCACACCGGTAAAATTCCGGGCGGCACACTCCCGTATCACCTCCTGACAGAAGGGGCCGGGACGGCCCAGACCGTCAAAGTCCCGGCAGTCCAGTACCATCCATCCACCGGAAGGGGCCGAACTGCCTCCGGTGCGGAACAGGTGGGGCCCCTGGCCCATACGGTAGGCCAGGTGGGCGGGGGTGACAGGCAGGCCCCGGATCTCCCGGAGTTGGTCCGGTGTGACAGTGATGGAAAAGCGAATGGAAGACATGGTGACTCCCCCTTGTCCAAATTTTTCGAACGTGATATGATAATGCTTGGCGCATTATGATATGCCCTGCACGGCCGAAACGGCCGCAGGCCGGTCCGGTCTTAGACACTCTATGAGACCGGCAGGAAAACTAGAACAAAGGAGGACACATTCGTGCCCTTTTCACCGATTCCCCGGGGGGTCTACCCCTCGGTGACCAGTTTGGACCCGAAAAAGTTAAAGGAGAAGGGAATCACCCTGGTGCTGGCTGATCTGGACAACACCCTGGTGCCCTACAAGGTGCTGGAGCCTTCCCCTGAGGTGGCTGCCTGGATGACAGCGCTGAAGGGGGAGGGGATCGACCTGTTCCTTCTGTCCAACAGCCGTAAGCCCGGCCGGGCTCAAAAGTTTGCCCAGCAGGTGGGAATCCCCTATCAGGGACACTCGGGCAAGCCCAAGAAAGCGGGCTACCTGAAGGCTATGGAGCGCATGGGCCGCACCCCGCAGGAGACAGTGATGGTGGGGGACCAGATCTTCACCGACACCCTGGGAGCCAATCGGGCGGGGGTGACTCCTCTGCTCATCCAGCCTATCCGTCTGGCGGGCAATCCCGGGCGGTATATCCGCTACGCGGCAGAGACCCCCTTCCGCCTGCTGGGAGGAAGGAGGCCCTTCCTGTGAGTGCACAATTTGGCCCGGCGGGCAATGCGGAGAGCTTTTCCAAGGTCCACAAATCCTCCCTGGCTGCTCCGGCCTGGATCGCCCAGCAGGGACTGGACTGCTACGAGTACCAGTGCGGTAAGGGAGTCCACGTGGGCGAGGATACCGCCCGGAAGCTGGGAGAGAAAGCACGTGAGGCAGGCATCGCCCTGTCTGTCCATGCTCCCTACTTTATTAACTTAGCCAACCCCGACCCGGAAAGCCGGGCAAAGACCACCAATTATGTGCTGGAGAGCTGCTTTGTAGCCCAGGTGATGGGAGCGGAGCGGATCGTGATCCACTCCGGGGCGCTTATGAAGCGCAGCCGCCAGGAGGCCCTGGACATCGCCAAGGAGACCTTGAAGCAGGTGCTGGAGGCCTGTGACCGGCAAGGGTATGGGAACATTACCCTGTGTCCGGAGACCATGGGCAAGATCAACCAGCTGGGGGACTTGGACGAGGTGCTCACGCTGTGTACCCTGGATGAGCGGCTTATCCCCTGCATCGACTTTGGCCACCTGTACGCCCGCTCGCTGGGTGAGCTGGAGGGAGAGCAGGCCTGCCGGGAGATGTTGGACAAGGTGGAGCGGGTGCTGGGTGAGGAGCGGGCCAGCCGTTTCCACAGCCACTTCTCCCGCATCGAGTTCACTCCCAACGGCGGAGAAAAACGCCACCGTACCTTTGCAGACCACGGGGGCTTTGGGCCGGACTGGACGCCGCTGGCCCGGGAAGTGGCCCGCCGGGGCTGGAGTCCCACCTTCATCTGCGAAAGCGCAGGTACTCAAGCGGAGGACGCGGTGGAGATGAAGAGAATTTACCAGGGCTTTTGCAGCTCTGAGGAGGCATAAGCATGAATCACATTGAAAAAATCTCCAGATCTCTGGAGGAACATAACCTGGACGCTATGCTGATCACCAGCGAGCCGGGGGAGCGCTACGCTCTGGGCTTTCAGGGAGAGGGCTGGCTGCTGGTAGGCAGGCAGGGGGCTCACTACTCCACCGACGGGCGGTATATCGAAGCCGCGCAAAAACAAGTGAAGGGGGTTCAGCTCTCCCTGATCTCGGCCCAGAAGGGACATCTGTCCCTGGCTCGGGATTATATCCGTACCCAGAGATTTGAAAGGGTGGGCTTTGAGAGCGGATATATGAATGTGGAGCAGTATCAGCGCCTGTGCGACGCGCTGCCCTGCCAGTTGGTACCGGCCCAGAAGCTGCTTACCCAGCTGCGGGCTTCCAAGGACGTGGAGGAACTGTCTGCCATGCGCCGGGCCCAGGAGATCACCGACCAGGCGTTTCGGGAGATTTTGAACTTTATCCGTCCGGGTATGACCGAGCAGCAGGTGGCTGCCCGGCTGGTGTATGAGATGCTGCGCCGGGGCGCCCGCAAGGTGTCCTTTGATCCCATCGTAGCGGCGGGAGCCAACGGCTCCATGCCACACGCGGTGCCGGGAGAGACCGTGATCCAAGCCGGGATGTTCGTTACCATGGACTTTGGCTGCATTTGGGACGGCTATTGCTCCGACATGACCCGTACCGTGGCGGTGGGTCAGCCTACGGAAGAGATGGAGAAGGTGTACCATACCGTCCTCCAGGCTCAGAAGGCGGGGATTGCCGCTGCCCGGGCAGGGGTGACAGGCAGCGAGATCGACGCTGCGGCCCGTCAGGTAATCGCTGAGGCGGGGTACGGCGAGTACTTCACCCACAGCTTCGGCCACTCTCTGGGACTGGAGATCCATGAGGCGCCCAACGCCTCGCCCTCCCAGCAGGAAGCGATGCCTTCCGGTGCGGTGATCTCCGCCGAGCCGGGGATCTATCTGCCGGGCAAGTTCGGCGTGCGCATTGAGGACGTTCTGGTACTGCGTGAGGGAGGCTGCGAGGACCTGACCCGCTCCCCCAAAGACCTGATTGTTCTGTGATTTGCCGGAATTTTAGCAAACCCCCTTGTCAAAACAAGGGAAACAGGGTAAAATAAATTAGTTCATTAAAAACACAATGGAGGATGATTCCTATGGCAATGATTTCCGCCAGTGATTTCCGCAACGGCGTGACCTTCGAGATGGACGGTAAGGTCATGCAGGTCGTCGAGTTCCAGCACGTAAAGCCCGGCAAGGGCGCCGCCTTTGTCCGTACCAAGATGAAGAACATCATCACCGGCGGCGTGACCGAGACCTCCTTCAACCCCACCGCCAAGTTTGAGCAGGCCTTTGTTGAGCGCAAGGACATGGAGTACAGCTACAACGATGGTGATCTGTACTACTTCATGGACATGGAGACCTTCGACATGCTGCCCATCAGCAAGGATCTGCTGGGCGATTCCTTCCGCTTCGTGAAGGAGAACATGAGCTGCAAGGTCATGTCCTACAAGGGCAGCGTCTTCGGCGTGGAGCCCCCCACCTTCGTGGAGCTGGAGGTCACCGAGACCGATCCCGGCTTTAAGGGCGACACCGCTACCAACGTGACCAAGCCCGCTACCCTGGAGACCGGCGCTGAGATCAAGGTTCCCCTGTTCATCAACCCCGGCGACAAGATCAAGATCGATACCCGTACCGGCGAGTACCTGGAGCGCTGCAAGGGCTAAGCGTCCGAGCCGTTGCGAACAGCGCGGATGGACCGGAGCGAGGAATACAAACCAAGAGCCGCAAAGCGGGTCTGTTTGTGTTCCGAGACGAAGGGAAGCCGCGCGTCGTGAGCAGGCGAGGCGTGATAATGCTAAGCGCCCGAGCCGCTGCAACTATGCCGTCCCCTGAAAAAAGTAATCGTGTTTGAGGCTGCGCCTCAGAAAGGAGTACCCCATGACCATTTCTGAAAAAGTCGCTTATCTGAAGGGCTTGGCTGAGGGCCTGAATCTGGACACTGAGAAGTCCAAGGAGGGCAAGCTGATTTCTGTGATGATCGGCATCCTGGAAGAGGTGGGCCTGTCCATCGAGGATCTGGAGGAGAACGCCCTGGCTCTGGGTGAGGAGATCGATGTGCTCTCCGACGACCTGGCCGACGTGGAGTCCGAGGTGTTCGGTGAAGACGAGGAAGACGATGACGAGGAGGACGACTTCTTTGAGGTCGAGTGCCCCAACTGTGAGGAGCCGCTGGTCATTGATGACGAGGCCCTCGCTGCCGGAGAGATTCAGTGCCCCAACTGTGAGACCCGCTTCTCTCTGGACCTGTCCGACGACACTGTGGAGGCGGACGAGGAGGAGTAAGCACTCTTCCGTCAATCAATCGCATAAATGCCGCAAAGCGGAAGCTTTGCGGCATTTTTATGCCAAATGTGTTTCCATTGCGTGGCTGTCAAGGTTTTACCCGCATGTCTGGATCTATCCCGACCATACTAAATGCCGGATGGCACATCCAAATCATCGGATGATGGGGAGGAAACAGCGATGAATGGGAGATGGCTGGGCCTGTGCGGGGCCGTGGTGATGACAGTTTCTCTGGCCTCCTGCAGCGCCAAGGGGCAGGAGAACGGGGTGGGTATGCTGAACAATACCGGCATGTCCGCCGCGGGCTACCGGACCTCAACATCGACTGGGCGGCAGTATTTGCCGGACAGCCGATACTATGCTGACGGAGATGGTACCGTGAAGCGCTATCGCCAAGCGGGCAGCAGCGAGTGGGAGCAGCTGGGCAAGGCCTTGGAAGATAGCTGGAACGAATTGATGAAGGGTACGGAAAATACCCTGAAAGACGCAGGCAAGGATACCAAAAATGCTGCCAAGGACATTGGGCAGGGGGTAGAAAATGCCGCCAAAGATGCCAAGACAGATATGGAAAAGATGACCGGGAAATAATCTCTGCCAGCACTGCGGCGGCGCACCGGAACTGTTCCGGCGCGCCGCCGCGTGTGTTCTGTGTTATCCCTGTGGCATGGATAGCCCGTGGACAAAGCCGTTCATCTGGGGAGAGAGGACTTCCCCGCCCACCACTTTGTCCCGGTAGATCAAAAGGTTGGCCTGTACGCCCGTTTCCCCAGAGGGATAATTGGTGATTTCATAGGTGTACCGCTTGACCCGTTTTCCGGCATATTTGGTCAAATCGAATCCCTGAGCGGTTTGCAGCTCCAAATATTCGTCATAGCTCTCGTCCATCTCTTTGGGGATGGTAAGCTCCTCTGTGACCAGAGGGTCCTGGTTTACCTGCCAGCCGTATTGACTCAAAAACGAGACCCGGTCTTCGTTGGAACTGATCCCTGTAGTGTCCGGGGCGGTACTGGCGGCCACCGTGGGCAGGGCGGGGGGATCGAGATTCATCACCAGTCCGGCGCAGCACAGCAGCGCCGCGGCGGCCACGCTGATCGCCAGCTTTCGCCTTGGCAGTCTGGCGGTAAGAATAAACACAGCGCATTCTCCTTCCACATCCAGCATCTTGGTGCAGTTTATGTACCAAAGGGCCGGAATATTCATGGCTGGGGAGTGCTTTTGTGGGAGAGAATGGGTTTTGATTGAAATTTTTTCTTTCCCTTGGTAAAATGAACCGAAACATACCACATAAGCGAGGAGGTATCAACCGTGGCGATGGAACGTCTGGATAAGCTTCTGGCATCCACAGGACGTTGGTCCCGCAAGGAGGTCAAAGAACTCATTGGCCGAGGACGCGTACTGGTAGACGGACGCCCCGCGGGACGGCCGGAGGATAAATGCGAGCCCCAGAGCGTCTGCATCCAAGTGGATGGGGAGATCGTGGACTGCGCTCCTTGTGTGTACATCATGCTGCATAAGCCCGCCGGACTGCTTTCCGCCACTCAGGATAAGAAGCAGGCCACCGTGCTGGATCTGCTGCCAGAGCATCTGCGCCGCCGGGGACTGTTTCCGGTGGGACGGTTGGATAAGGATACGGAAGGGCTGCTGCTGCTCACCGATGACGGCCCTCTGGGCCACGACCTGCTCTCTCCCCGCAAACATGTGGATAAGGTCTATTATGCCCGAGTGGATGGACAGATTGATAAAGAGGATGTCCAGGTCCTGGCTCAGGGCATGACATTGGGAGACGGTCTGGTTTGCCTTCCTGCCGGCCTAGAGCCTCTGGGCGATGGAAGTGAGTGTTTGGTCACTCTCCGGGAGGGAAAATATCACCAGGTCAAGCGGATGCTGGCTGCCCGGGGCAAGCCGGTACTTTACCTCAAACGGCTGTCCATGGGGCCGTTGAAGCTGGATGAAAAGCTGGAAAAAGGCCAGTGGCGGTTCCTGACAGAGCGGGAAGTACAGGGCCTCAAGGCCGCTCGAGGATGAAGAGACAAAAAATTGTGCGTTTTGAACAAAAAAATGGGACAACCCCCTTGCCAAAACCGGGGGTGTACCGTTATAATGTCAATAGTGTTATGAGAATAACTTGGGAGGGATTATCGTGTCCAGCAGGATGTTTCAAGGAGTCGTGCTCCAAATGAAGGACAGCATCGATCGCATGGTAGGCGTGATCGATGCAGACGGAATCGTGGTGGCCTGCAGTGAGCTCACTTGTATTGGAGAGCATTGGTCTGGCGCTGTCGCCGCGGTCAACTCCTCGGACAATGCCACAGCCCATTTTGAGGGCAAGACCTTTAAACCCCTTGCCGGTTGGGGGGCCCAGTTTGATTATGCCGCGTTTGTAAAGGGCGAGGATGATCTGGCCGGGGCGCTGTGCGCCATGGCGGTAGTGGCATTCAACGGCGCCAAGACTTATTATGAAGAAAAGCATGATAAGGCTACTTTTGTAAAGAATATTATCTCCGACAACATCCTGTTGGGAGATATTTATACCCAGGCCAAGGAGCTCCACTTTGTCTCCGAGGCTCCCCGTGCCGCCTTCCTGGTGCGCCAGCTGGGTCCCGCCGATGTGACTACCATCGATGTGATCCAGAACCTCTTCCCGGACAAGCAGACGGATTTCGTCATCTCCATCAACGAGACTGACGTGGCCCTCATTAAGCAGCTGCCCGAGGGAGCGGACGCCAAGGAGCTGCAGAAGATCGCCAAGCAGATCGCTACTGCCGTGACCCAGGAGCTGGGTATCAAGGTTGTGATCGGTATCGGTACAGTGGTCAACCATATCCGCGATCTGGCCCGGGCCTATAAAGAGGCCGGAGTGGCCATCGATGTGGGCAAGGTGTTTGACACCGAAAAGACGGTCATCAACTATGAGAATCTGGGTATTGGCCGTCTGATCTATCAGCTGCCCACCATCCTGTGCCAGATGTTCCTCCAGGAGGTCTTTAAGAAGAATCCCATTGACGCCCTGGATCAGGAGACTCTGCTCACTATCAACAAGTTCTTTGAGAACAACCTGAACGTGTCCGAGACAGCCCGTAAGCTGTTCGTACACCGCAATACGCTGGTCTATCGTCTGGAGAAGATCAAGAAGCTGACTGGGCTGGATCTGCGTGAGTTTGACGATGCCATCACCTTCAAGGTGGCTCTGATGGTCAAGAAGTATCTGATTTCCCGGGGAATTGAGTCCTGATGCACTGATTTTCCGGCGGTCTCACGCCCTTTCTTAAAGACAGGACGAGGCCTCCGTCTGCCCTGAGGCAGGCGGAGGCCTTTTTGTATTTCCTGAGGGAAATCGGAAAAGGTGACATAAAACCGCAATTTCCCATTGACAAGGGAAGGGTTACGGGTGTAACACTAAATAGTGAAATCTTTCCCGGGAAATGTGCTCCAAAGAGGGAACAAACTTTCCTGGTTATCGTCAAAAATTATGACAGCTATTTTAAGTATACGAGGGTTTACATATTATGATACGTTTTATTGACGTCTACAAAGAATACGACAACGGAACCAAGGCCCTGAAGGGGGTCAATATGCGCATTGACGATGGTGAATTTGTCTTTCTGGTAGGCCCCTCTGGCTCTGGAAAGTCTACCATCATTAAGCTGATTACCGGTGAGATCGCCCTGACCCAGGGCAAACTCATGGTCAATGGATACAGCATGAGCAACATCAGCCCCAAGCAGGTGCCTCTGATGCGCCGCACGCTGGGCATCATTTTCCAGGATTTCCGTCTGATCGAGAAAAAGACAGTATACGAAAACCTGTCCTTTGCCATGCGGGCGATCGGCGCGTCCAACCGGGACCTGAAGCGGCGCATCCCCTATGTGCTGCAGCTGGTGGGCCTGGAGCAGAAGGCGGACCGGTATCCCGGACAGCTCTCCGGCGGTGAGCAGCAGCGTGTGGCTATTGCCCGGGCTCTGGTGAACAACCCCAATATGATCATTGCCGACGAGCCGACCGGTAACCTGGACCCCAACCGCTCGCTGGAAATCATGATGCTGCTGGAGCGCATCAATGAGTTAGGGACTACCGTGCTGGTAGTAACCCACGAGAAGAATCTGGTCAACCGCTTTGGAAAGCGGGTCGTGGCCATCGAGGATGGCCGAATCATCAATGACGAAACGGGTGGGTACTACAATGGCGAAAAAATTTGATCTGGGATATTATTGCAGCGAAGGTGTCCACTCTATTTTTACCCATGGGTTTATGTCTTTTGCTGCCGTATGTATGATCGTGGCTTGTCTGCTGATCATGGGGTCTTTCTCCCTGGTTGCAGTCAACCTGGACAACATGCTGGGTGATCTGGAAGCGGAAAATGAGTTTCTGGCCTACATCGACGAGACCTATACGGAAGATCAGGCCAAAGCCCTCCAGTCTCAGATCGAGGCGATTCCCAATGTGGCTGAGGTGACCTTCGTCAGCCGGGACGAGGCTCTGGATGACTTCAGAGCTGGTCGCGAGGAGAACCCGCTGCTCAGCGATCTGGATGGGAGCGTGCTTCGGGATCGTTATCGGATCCATGTGGACGACATTGAGCAGCTGGAGCAGACCGTAAAGCAGGTAGAGCAGGTGGAGGGAATTGCCGACACCAACGCCGCCTATGAGATCGCGCAGGGCTTCGTCACGGTGCGCAACATTGCTGCCGGCGTAGCTATTGTGCTGGTCAGTATTCTGGCGGTAGTCTCCCTGTTTATTATTGCAAACACCACCAAACTGGCCTTCTTCTATCGCCGGGAGGAGATCGCCATTATGAAGATGTGCGGTGCCACCAATGCTTTTATCCGCTGGCCTTTCATTGTACAGGGTATGATCCTGGGACTGGCCGGTGCAATTGTGGCATTCTTCCTCCAGTGGGGTGTGTATGAGCTGGTAGGCAAGGCAGTCATTCAGTCCGACGGACTGTCCCTGGTCACCATCCTTCCCTTTACCTCGCTGATTGTTAACATCCTGCCTGTGTTTTGCGGTGCGGGACTGCTGATTGGTGTCGTGGGATCGGTGTTGGCCATCCGGAAGTTCCTGCAGGTTTAACGGGAAAGGAGTATTGCAGTGCGGCCGAAAAAGCAGCGTATTTTTATGGGTGTGATGGCAAGTGTATTGGTTGTCTTGATGCTTCTGCCCATGCTGGCAAATATTTTAGTTCGATAACAGGAGGCAGGCAATGGAACAGAAGAAAACCAAAAGCTGGAAAACAATTGTAAAGCGCCTGCTGGTAGTGGCTCTGGTGCTGTCCCTGGCCATTCCTCTGGTGCCCCAGACTATGGTAGTTCCCGCTTCGGCTGTGACTCAGGCCGAAATTGATGAACTGAAGGATAACGCTTCTGATCTGCGCGATCAGCAGAAGGAGCTGCAGAATCAGTTGGCAGCCATCAAGGAAGATAAAAACAAGGCCCTGGAGCAGAAGACTCTGCTGGAGCAGCAGATCAATGCCACGCAGGCAGAAATCGATACCATTCAGACCCAGATCTCCAAGTACGACGAGCTCATTGCCCAAAAGCAGGTGGAGCTGGCCGAGGCGGAGGAGAAGGAGAAGGCCCAGTATGAGCTGTTCTGTGAGCGTGTGCGCTACATGGAGGAGCAGGGCGAGGTTTCTTACTGGTCCATCTTGTTTTCCTCCAGCGATTTTGCCGATCTGTTGGGCAATGCGATGATGGTGGATGAGATCATGCAGTATGACAACCAGGTCATGGATGAGCTCATTGCTATCCGGGAGCAGATCGCGCAGGATAAGGCGGATTTGGAGACTGCCCGCCAGGAGCAGCAGGCGGCCAAGGACGAGCAGGAGGCTGCCAAGGCCAGCCTGAAGACGCAAAAGTCTGAAGTTGACGCGCTGATCGATCAGATCAGCAGCCAGCAGGCTGAGGTGGAAAAGGCAGAAGCTCAGCTGAGGGCGGCGGCCGATGCAGTGGATAAGGAGATTGCGGCTGCGGAGAAGGAACTGGCCAGCCAGATCTCCAACGTAGTCAGCGAATCGGGCTTTATGTGGCCTCTGCCTGGCTATAATACCCTTTCTTCCCTCTTTGGAGGCCGGACCCACCCGGTGACCGGACGGCCCAACAATCACACCGGCATTGACATTCCTGCTCCGGCTGGTACCTCCATTCTGGCGGCCAAGAGCGGTGTGGTAACCACCTCTACTTATAACAGCTCTTACGGCAACTACGTAGTGGTCAGCCACAGCGACGGTACCTCTACCCTGTATGCCCACATGAGTCGCCGTGGCGTGTCCAAGGGACAGACGGTGTCTCAGGGCCAGGTAGTGGGCTATGTGGGAACCACTGGTTCTTCCACCGGTAACCACCTCCACTTCGAGATCCGTGTGAACGGCAGCCGTGTGGACCCGGTGAACTACTTCCTGGGCAGCATGACTTTGTATGCCACCAGCGGCGGCGTAAAGAAGAAACTGTAACGAACACATAATATATCCCCCCTTCCGCATAACGTTGCGGGAGGGGGGATGCGTTTTGTTGGGACAGCTGGTGTTCAGTCCCGATGGCCGGGAGCGGGCAGAGCGGCATGACCTGTATGGACTGGGTGTGCTCCAGGTCCGGGTGCGGCCCGGCGGCTGGCGAGAGAAGGGACGGCTGCGCCGCGGCGGAAAACGGCTGGCTCAAGGCGGAGTGCGGCGAGTCCTGGTTCCATGGGGCTTTGACCAGTGGCCTGTGCTGGAGCGCTGGGGGCTGAGCGGCGTAGATCCTGTCCCGTTCCTGCGCTTTTATGCCCCGCAGATCGTACTGGCTGCGTTGAAGCGGCGGGGGATCCCTCCGGAGGGCGCTACCGTAGCCCTTCGAAGCCGGAGCGTGGACCGGGACATGGCCCGAACAGCTCAGCTGTTGTGTCCGTTGGTACGTCAGGTAGCTGTCAACGCGCCCCAGGGCGGGGAGGAGCTGTCTTTATGGCTTCGCAGGGAATACGGCCTGCCGGTGCAGCCAGATGGGACGGAGGTATCCCTGGCGGTCTACTTTGACGGAGAGGGAGCGGGGGAGAAGGATCTGCTGCTGTGGGGGACAGCGCCTCAACTGGGAGAGGTGACCCCTCAGGCTGAGGCGTTGGCTCCTGAGGACCGGCAGGATCTGTGCCTCTTGGCGGCTCTGTGGGAAACGGGAAAAATTGGTAAATTTGAGCTAGAATTTACTTGACACAGGGCGGAAAAGTAACTATAATAACACAGACTGTATCCTTATAACTTTTTATAGTTATCCTGTATATTTGACCGGGTCCGGAGGCGCTGTCCTCCGGCCTAAGTTTGGAAAGGTGTGCGAGATATCATGGCGAAAGAATATAAACTGACTCCTCAGCGCCTGCAGGAGCTGCAGGACGAGCTGGTCTATCTGAAGACGGTGCGCGAGAAGGAGGTTGCGGAGCTGATTAAGGAGGCCCGCTCCTTCGGCGACCTGAGCGAGAACAGCGAGTACGATGAGGCTAAGACCGAGCAGGGCAAGCTCTACTCCCGCATTGCTGAGGTGGAGGAGATTCTGAGCAACTATGTGGTCATTGACGAGAGCGATGACGGCGGCAACTATGTGCGCATCGGCTCCACCGTGACCGTGCTGGACAAGGAGTTTGACGAGGAGCTGGTCTATAAGATCGTAGGCTCCCAGGAGGCCGATCCCATGAACGGGGTCATCTCCGAGGACTCTCCCTTTGGCCGTGCCCTGCTGGGTAAGAATGTGGGCGACGACGTGGTTGTGGACGCCCCCGCCGGCAGCGTGGAGTACAAGCTGCTGAAGGTAGAGCGGTAAGAATACAAACTCCGGAATCCCGGAGAGAAAGAGATAGGAGTGCGCGCATACATGGCCGAGAAGAATAACAACGCGGTTCCCCAGGAGGAGAACCTGTCCCAGCTGCTTCAGATCCGCCGGGACAAGCTGAAGGACCTGCAGGAGAGCGGCAACGATCCCTTCCAGATTACCCGCTATGCGGTGGACAACGATTCCGCCAATATCAAGGAAAATTTTGACGCCCTGGAGGGTCAGCCGGTGTCCATTGCCGGCCGCCTCATGTCCAAGCGCGGCATGGGCAAGGTGTCCTTCTGCGATCTGCAGGACAAGTCCGGCCGCATCCAGCTCTATGCCCGGAAGGACGAGATGGATGAGGAGGAATATAACCGCTTTAAGAAGTACGACATCGGCGATATCGTGGGCGTGCAGGGCGAGGTGTTCCGCACCCAGCGTGGCGAGATGTCTGTCCGTGTGCAGAAGGTGACCCTGCTGAGCAAGTCCCTGCTGCCCCTGCCTGAGAAGTTCCACGGCCTGACCAACACGGAGCTGCGTTACCGCCAGCGCTATGTGGACCTGATCGTCAACCCCGAGGTGAAGCGGAATTTCATCATCCGCTCCCAGTTTATCAAGTACGTCCGTGACTTCATGGATGCCCGTGGCTTCATGGAGGTGGAGACCCCTGTTCTCAACACCATCTCCGGCGGCGCCACTGCCCGGCCCTTCATCACCCACCACAACACCCTGGATATCGACATGTATATGCGTATCGCCACCGAGCTGCCCCTGAAGCGGCTCATCGTGGGCGGCATGGACCGGGTGTACGAGATCGGCCGTATCTTCCGCAACGAGGGCATGGACCCCAAGCACAACCCTGAGTTCACCACCATCGAGCTCTATCAGGCCTATGCCGACTTCAACGACATGATGGACCTCTTCGAGGACCTGCTGTCCTCCGCTGCCCAGAAGATCCTGGGTACCTATCAGGTGGAGTGGCAGGGTGAGAAGATTGACCTGACCCCCGGCTGGCCCCGTATGCCCATGCACGAGGCGGTCAAGAAGTACTGCGGCATCGACTTTATGGCCATCACCTCCGACGAGGAGGCCGTGGCTGCCGCCAAGTCCATCGGCGTAGAGCTACCTGAGACCGCCGACAAGACCTGGGGCAACGCTCTGTACGAGTGCTTTGACCAGAAGGTGGAGGAGAAGCTCATTCAGCCCACCTTTATCACCATGCACCCCGTGGACGTGTCCCCCCTGGCCAAGCGCTCTCCCAGCGATCCTTGTCTCACCGAGCGCTTCGAGCTGTTCATCTGCCACAGTGAGATGGGTAACGCCTTCTCCGAGCTCAACGACCCCATTGACCAGCGCCAGCGCTTCCAGAAGCAGGTGGAGCTGCGTGACAAGGGCGACGACGAGGCCGGTATGATGGACGAGGACTTCCTCACCGCTCTGGAGTACGGTCTGCCTCCCACGGGTGGTCTGGGCATCGGCATCGACCGCTGCGTCATGCTGCTGACCAACTCCGACTCCATCCGTGAGGTCATTCTGTTCCCCACCATGAAGCCTGAGGGCGTGAAGAAGGAGGAGAAGGCTGCGCCTGCTTCTGCCCAGGCTCCTGCGGAGAAGATCGACTTCTCTAAGGTGGAGATCGAGCCCCTGTTTGCCGACTTTGTGGACTTTGATACCTTTGCCAAGTCCGATTTCCGGGCCGTGAAGGTAAAGGAGTGCGAGGCGGTCAAGAAGAGCAAGAAGCTCCTCAAGTTCGTCCTGGATGACGGCACTGGCACCGACCGCGTGATCCTCAGCGGTATCCACGATACCTATGAGCCCGAGGAGCTGGTGGGCAAGACCCTGATCGCTATCACCAACCTGCCTCCCCGCAAGATGATGGGCATTGACTCCTGCGGTATGATCATTTCTGCTATCCACCACGAGGAGGGTGTGGAGAAGCTCCACTGCCTGATGGTGGACGACCACATCCCCGCCGGCGCCAAGCTGTATTGATTTCCGGTATTTTGGGGAATCAAATAAGACAAAGTAGAGAACAGAGCTCTGGGTTATCCAGAGCTCTGTTTTTTGTCATTATCAAGGGGTTGACAAAGAAGCTATGAAAGCTATAATAAGTAATTGGTTACGTATTTGCGGGAGGTGAGACAATGCCGGGTATGATGCCGTTTGGATTAAAGATTGCCATTATTAATCGGGCGTTCCGAAAACGGATGGATGAGAAAGCGGCCGACATGGGGCTGACCTCTGTGCAGCTCCGAGTGCTGGGGTCTATCAGCCGATTGGAGGCCTCTGGTGAGACAGAAGTTCATCAGAATGATTTGGAGCGAATCGAGCATGTGACCCATCCAGCGATGACGAAGCTTCTCCAGCGCTTGGAAAGCAAAGGATTTATCCAATGCGTTCCCAGTGCGAAGGACCGGCGCTATAAAAAGATCACCTGTACCGAGAAATCCACAGGGATTTATAAGATGATCCTGGCGCAGGATCAAGAGGTCCTAGATGAAATCTGCAAGGGTTTTACCAAGCAGGAGAAGGAGGCCTTGCTTCAAACCACCGATCTTATACTGCGCAATATTGATTCTCAATGATCTTTTTAGAAAAATGAATTCCCCAGGCAGTGAGCCGAGGAGAACACTCGGATTCACTGCCTGCTTTTTTGTACAAATAGGTAACTAGTTACTTAATTAAGGAGAGAATGAGAATGGAACAAACAATATCATCAACCAGTAAAAGTCCCTTTGCAACCGAACCTATCGGGCGTTTGATCGTCAAATTTGCAGTTCCTTGTGTAATTTCTCTGTTGGTAAACTCGCTTTATAACATTGTGGATCAAATTTTTATCGGATGGGGCGTAGGTTACTTGGGAAACGGAGCTACCAACGCCGTTTTCCCCATCACGATTGTGGCCCTGGCCTTATGCCTGATGATTGGCGACGGCGGTGCGGCCTATCTCAGTTTAAAGCTGGGCGAGGGTGACATTGCCAGTGCCAAACGGGGAGTGGGCAATGCTATCGTAATGGTGGTGGTAGTCAGTATTGTGCTGGCCTCAGTGTTCCTGATCTTTATTGATCCCATCCTGACCCTGTTTGGTGCCACAGACACTTTGCGGGAGTATGCTTTGCAGTATGGTACTATTATCGGAGTCGGACTGCCCTTCATGATGATCCCCGGCGCGGTCAATTCCATGATCCGGGCCGACGGAAGTCCCAAGTATGCCATGCTGTCCATGGCGCTGGGTGCTGTGGTCAATACCATCCTGGACCCTGTCTTTATTTTTGTATTCCATATGGGAGTGCAGGGGGCAGCTATTGCTACGGTGATCGGACAGGTGGCTACCTTTGTTATGGCCGTCACCTACCTGTTCCGGTTCAAGACCTTCCGCATTGACCGCAGTGCTTTCCGAATGAAAGTAAAGACCTGCACCACCGTGCTCAGTCTGGGTGTCAGCAGTTTTATCACACAGTTTGCCATCACCATCGTCATGGCACTGACCAACAACCTGCTGGTTTCTTATGGAGCCCTGTCCATCTACGGCTCTGAGATTCCCATGACTGCCACCGGTATTGTTATGAAGGTCAATCAGATCCTCATCTCCATCCTCGTTGGTATTGCTGTGGGTGCACAGCCTATCATTGGTTTTAACTACGGCGCCAAAGATTTTACTCGTGTAAAAAAAGCGTTGGATATTGCCCTTGTGGCCTCTGAGATCATTGCCATCATTGCCTTCTTGATCTTCCAGTTTGCTCCCATGTCTGTGGTTTCGCTGTTTGGATCCGAGGAGGGCCTGTATAACGAGTTTGCGGTGAAAGCATTTCGTATTTTCTTGATGTTGTGCCCTCTGACTGGGTTTCAGACCGTGGTTGCCGTATATTTGCAGGCAGTGGGCAAGCCACTCAAGTCGGCCATCTTATCCCTGGCCCGTCAGATTATTCTCTTTGTACCTGCTGCCGAAGTTCCTGGGTGTGGTAGGTGTGCTTTGGACAGGGCCTGTGGCCGATGGCCTGGCCTTCCTGCTGTCGGTTGGATTGCTGATTTATGAGAGAAAGCAGTTAAAAGAAATTGAACAGGCAGAATAAGCAAAGACTGATTTGTGTACTGCGAAAGGAGCGATCGTATGAAAAACCGGATTATTACCATCAGCCGTGAGTTTGGAAGTGGTGGACGTACCATTGGCAAAAAAGTAGCAGAAGAACTTGGAATTCCCTGTTATGACAGTGAACTGATTGAGAAAGTGGCATCGGAGAGCGGATTTGATGCCAATTACATCAAGGATGCGGGAGAGTATGCTCCTGGCGGATTTCTCTCCTCGGCGTTTTCCCACCGCTCCTCCGGACCCAATAATGCGGATTATTTATGGAAAATCCAGTACAAGATCATTACTGAGTTGGCGGAGAAGGGACCCTGTGTCATTGTGGGACGGTGCGCGGACTATATTCTTCGAGAGAGAGCAGACTGTCTGCGAGTGTTTATCCACGCAGATTTAGCCTTCCGGGCGGAGCGGATCGTCAAGGAATATGGAGAGCGGGAGGAATCCCCGGAGCAGCGCTTGAAGGACAAGGACAAGCGCCGCGCAGCCTATCATCGCTTCTATACTAATATGAAGTGGGGACACGCACAAAATTATGATGTTACTCTGAACAGCGGGACGCTTGGAATTGATAAGTGCGTGGATATTATTAAAGATCTCTATTGAGGTGATGTACAGGGAAGAGAACCGTAAGGTTTGTTTTCATGTCCAATCATCCTTTTCAGAAGAAAAAAGAAGCCGCCCTTCCCAAAGCGGGAAGGGCGGTAAATGTTTAGGCGGTGTGATGGTCGTGGCAGTGACAGCCGCTTCCGCAGTGGCCGGGGCAGCCTGCGCAGTGCTTGCCTGCCTTGTGATCTTTCCACATGGCGCGGCCGGCCAGGCCTGCGCCCAAAATTACGATTGCTAATACAATGAAAGTTCCCATAATAAACTCCTTGATCTTATGCGCGGCTGACCGAGCGGCGGGCGGAGAGCTGCTCCTGCTCACTGGGACGGTAGCCTTTGCGCACCAGCAGATAGATAATAGCGGCCAGAGCCAGGATGGCGGCGATGGTGCCAGCGCCAAATGCCACTTCACCAAGGGCCAGACCCACCAGCTGATAAACAATCAGAGAGACCACATACGCAAAGCCACACATGTAGCCGATAGCAGCCAGAGTCCACTTGGGGTTGTTCATCTCCCGTTTGATGGCGCCCATCGCGGCAAAGCAGGGGGCGCATAGCAGATTGAAGATCATGAAGGCGTAGGCGGCGATAGGCGTGAAGTGTTCAGCCATCTCTAACGACAGATTGCCCGGGAACGTAACACCGAAGGTGGACACCACTTCCTCCTTGGCAATGAGGCCGGTGACAGTGGCCACAGTAGCCTGCCAGGTGCCGAAGCCCAGGGGAGCGAAGATGAAGGCAACTGTCTTGCCGATGGAGGCCAGCAGGGAATCGTTGTTGTCGGCTACCATGCCAAAGCCGTCAGCGGTGAAGCCAAAGCCCTGAAGGAACCAGAGAATGATGGAGCTGAGCAGGATGACGGTGCCGGCCCGCTTAATGAAGGACCAGCCGCGCTCCCAGGTGGCGCGAAGGACATTGCCACGGGTGGGGACATGATAAGCGGGCAGCTCCATGACAAAGGGAGCGGGCTCGCCGGCGAAGGCTTTGAACTTCTTCAGCATGACGCCGGAGATAATGACTGCTGCCACACCGATAAAGTAGGCGGAGGTAGCGACCCAAGAGGAGCCGCCGAACAGAGCGCCGGCAAACAGGGCGATGATGGGCATCTTGGCGCCGCAGGGGATAAATGCGGTGGTCATAATGGTCATCTTCCGGTCGCGGTCCTGTTCAATGGTCCGGGAGGCCATGATGCCGGGGACGCCGCAGCCGGTGGCCACCAGCATGGGAATAAAACTCTTGCCGGACAGGCCGAAGCGGCGGAAGATCCGGTCCATGATAAAGGCGATACGAGCCATGTAGCCGCAATCCTCCAGCAGAGCCAGCAGGAAGAAAAGCACCAGCATCTGAGGCACAAAGCCCAGAACAGCGCCCACACCGCCCACAATGCCGTCCAGCACCAGGCCGGAGACGACCTCGTTGCAGCCGATGCTGTTGAGGAGGTTCTCGACCAAGACAGGGATGCCAGGTACCCAGGTGCCATACTCCGTGGGATCGGGCTCCTCAACGGTAAGGGCCTCTTCAAAGTGGGAGAGGTCCACGGCCTCGGTGGTGGTGACGCCGGTCTCATCGTCATAGAAGTAGACGTCGGTGGTGAGATCAGCGGTCTGAGCGGCAAAGGCCTGGATCATAGCATCGTCCAAGGTGCCATCTTCCCGGGCGGCAGTAAACTCACTGGTGTCCACGCCGGCCTTTTCCGCCGCGGCCAGGAATCCCTCGATCACAGTATTGGCTTCCTCGTGAGCACCAGAGGCTTCTTCCCAGGCCTCCGTGTCTGCGGTGAAGGGGACAAACCAGCCGTCTCCAAACAGACCGTCGTTGGCCCAGTCGGTGGCGTGAGTGCCAATGGAGACTGTCCAACTGCCCATGGAGATAGCGTAAACCAGAGCCATGACCACCACAAAAATGGGCAGGGCCAGGATACGGTTGGTGACGATCTGGTCAATACGGTCGGAGGGAGTCAGGCCGGTGCGGGCCTTTTTTACTACGCTGCCAATGATGGAGGTGATGTACTGATAGCGCTCATTGGTGATGATGGATTCACCGTCATCGTCCAATTCTTCTTCGCAGGCAGCGATAGTTTCCTGAATCTCAGTGGGCAGCTTCATGCGTCCCTCAAGGGAAGCCAAGACCTTTTCATCTTTCTCAAACAGTTTGATAGCGTACCAGCGCAGCTGGCTGGCATCCACATGGCCGGAGATATTATTTTCAATCACTTCCAGTGCCTGCTCCACCCGCTTCTGGAACGAATGAACCGGACGGAAGGGCTCCTTTAGAGAGGCCACCTCAATCGCCTTGTTATACAGCTCCTTCAGTCCGGAGCCCCGCAGCGCAGAGACCTCAATGACCGGGCAGCCCAGCTTTTCTGACAGCTTGATGCTGTTGATCTGGTCGCCACGCTTTTTGATGACATCCATCATGTTCAGCGCGACCACCACAGGGATCCCCAACTCCAGGACCTGAGTGGTGAGGTAGAGGTTGCGCTCAATGTTGGTAGCGTCCACCAGATTGATGATCACATCAGGATGTTCATTGAGCAGGTAGTTTCGGCTGACCACCTCTTCCAAGGTGTAAGGGGAGAGGGAGTAGATGCCGGGCAGATCAGTGACAGTGACATCGGGATGTCCTTTCAGTTTGCCTTCCTTCTTTTCTACTGTAACGCCAGGCCAGTTGCCCACATATTGGTTGGCTCCGGTCATGGCGTTGAACATGGTGGTTTTGCCGCAGTTTGGGTTGCCCACCAGTGCCATGCGAATGGACATGATTGCTTCCTCCTTTTAATTAGCTTATGCTAATCCATAGACAAAAATAAAAGCGGTCAAACAGAACCGGTGGAATTACTCCACCAGGATCATATCTGCATCCGCCTTGCGCAGAGAAAGCTCGTAGCCTCGGACGGTCACTTCGACCGGATCGCCCAGAGGAGCCACCTTGCGCACAAAAATGCTGGTACCTTTGGTGATTCCCATGTCCATGATCCGGCGCTTGACGGGGCCTTCTCCCTGCAGCTTTTGTACGGTGACGGTTTCACCGCACTTGACCTGCTTGAGTGTCTTACTCATCGCTGTGTTCTCCTTTCCAACCACATCCAAAGCACGTCATACCATAATGCGGTTTGCCATGCTCTGGCTGATAGCCACCCGGCTATCCTTTACATTAACGATCAGATTTCCATTGAGCTGAGCGATTACTGTAACGGGCTGCCCAACGGTAAAACCCAGATTCTCCAGAAATCGACGGGTCTCATCCTTGCCGCGAATGGCCTTGATATTGGCCACGCAGCCAGTTTGCGAGAGGGAGAGGGGCATAATAGGAATCACTCCTTTCTCAGTATAGATATTTTAGAGTTTGCAATGTCTAACCAATTAACAGGGTAAGTTTACCACCGCTAACCATGGTTGTCAATAGCTAACTGAATTTTAAGTATCTGTTTTCATTGACTTTTTTTCTGCAGTTGGGTATGATTATATGTGCTGAGTATAGGGGTCAGCAGCTGTAGAATATCATCCAAAGGAAAAGTTGATATGCGGGTATGGCGGACTTGGCAGATGCGCAGGATTTCGGTGCTGTCACCTCAGTGGAGAATTACCGTTCCATTTCTGGTGCCCGCGATCTTTAAACTGAATATGCGCCTGTGATGGAATTGGTAGACATGCGAGATTTAGGTTCTCGTGCAGCGATGCGTGTGGGTTCGAGTCCCTTCAGGCGCACCATGACGAGTGTTCTTATAGCATTTGAAGCGCTGTAAGAACGCTTGTCTTTTTTTGTTATTTTTATTCAGCAACTTTGGCTAGGATGTAGTTAACGAATGCGTCTTTTCAGACCGGATTTTAGAGAGAACTTGGTTTACAGTACGTCTGAGAAATGTTTTGGCTGGTCAATCAATGTGAATATCCATTTCAGTCTAATCGTACCGAGACGGGTGTCTGCATTCGTAGTAAGTCAATTTTAAGCTCTATTTTATGGCCCTATTTTTCCAAATAATATCAAGAAAAATTATTTCGCGCTGTATGGTAGGAAGTTTCTCCAAAGCTTTTTGGATAGAAACGGCATCAAGAACTATGTCGTCAAGCTATGGAGAGAAATTGCTTTGCTCGTTTGATATGGTATCAACCGATAGAGTTCGGTTGTGAAATCTAAAGTCGCCCATACACTTATTGTGTGCGATCGTAAAAATATTGCTATTGAATTTTTCCAAGGATGATAGCTTCCTATGTTTTGTATCACAGCAACAAACACATCTTGGATGATATCATAAGCATCTTGTTCATGCCCAATCATTTTAAAAGTATATCCGTAGATACGGGAATACCAACGCCGTATCAAAATATCCAGTGCACTTCTGTCACCAGATTTGATGCCACGTATTAAATCAAAGTCGCTGTATTCCATCGACTCACCACCTTGTACATAAGTATAACGAAATGGTGCTAAGAAAAGGATGAACACTTTTCAGAGAAATCCAAAATAGAAGGTGACCGTAGGACAAGGGCAAATTACCTACAACACGCCTTTGCAAAGTTGATTCTGTCATGGCGTTTGTGGTATAGTGAGACAATAGGACGGCCTGCGGGTCGAACTGTCAGACCAATGGATGGGCGGGATCATGAAGATGAGCGCAGAGATCATGATTGTGGACGATGAGGCAGCCATTGCCGACTTGGTAGATGTCTATTTGAAAAATGAAGGATACACAGTCCACAAATTTTATACTGCCACACAGGCGCTGGAATGTGTGGAGCAGAAGCGGCTGGATCTGGCCATTCTGGATGTGATGCTTCCGGATATGGACGGATTTACGCTCTGCCAGAAGATCCGAGAGAGTCATCTCTTTCCTATCTTGATGCTCACCGCGAAGGTGGAGGATATGGACAAAATCACCGGCCTCACCCTGGGGGCAGATGACTATATTACAAAGCCCTTCAATCCTTTGGAGTTGGTAGCGCGGGTCAAGACCCAGCTGCGGCGCTACACCCGCTACAACCCAAGTAGTGGCTGTGGAGAGGAGGTCCCCCAGGAGTACGACATTCGGGGACTGCAGATTTCCAAAGCCAATCATAAGTGCTTTCTTTTTGAGGAAGAGCTTTCCCTTACACCTTTGGAATTTTCTATCCTTTGGTACCTGTGCAGCCGGCAGGGCCAGGTGGTGTCAAGCGAGGAGCTTTTTGAGGCAGCTTGGGGCGAAAAGTTTATGGACAGCAACAATACTGTTATGAGCCACATCGCCCGCTTGCGGGAAAAGATGCACGAGAACAGCCGCAAGCCGAAATTTATCAAGACGGTTTGGGGGGTGGGATATACCATTGAGTAAACAGCGGATTCAAAAAGAGCGGGAAGAGCGGGGAAAACGGGCTGGCCTGCGTACCTGGGCGCTTTACCTGCTGGCTCTGGCTGCCTGGGTGACGGCGGTGATCGCCCTGGCTTTGCTGGGCTTCTTGGTGTGCTCCCGATTTACCTGGTATGAGAACAATCCCCTCTATCAATTTCTTGACTGGGTGCGGGATTATATCATGTTCGTCTGCATCGTGGTGGTATTGGCGGGTTGGGTGGTCATCAGCTATTATTTTATTGCACGCTCTGCCCGGGATTTGGAGTGGCTGCTCTCCGGGGCGGAGGAACTGGCCCATCCTACAGATGCTCCGATCCGTCTGCCGCAAGGACTAAAAAATGCCGAGGACCAGCTGAATCTGGCCCGGGAACAGGCTCTGCGGGCCGCTCAGGCGGCCATAGATGCCGAGCAGCGGAAAAGCGACCTGGTGGTCTACCTAGCCCACGACCTAAAAACGCCCCTTACCAGCGTCATCGGTTACCTCACCCTTCTGCGGGACGAGCCAGAGCTCTCCCCGGCCATGCGGGCGCGCTATACCGGTGTGGCTCTGGAGAAGGCCGAGCGGCTGGAGGACCTCATCAATGAATTCTTTGATATTACCCGCTTCAGCCTTACCCATTTGGAACTGGAGAAGGGAGACACCGATCTGAAGCGGATGCTGGAGCAGATGTGCAGCGAGTTTGGACCGGTCCTGGCCCAGAGGGGGATGACCTGCCAGCTGGACCTGCCTGGGGAGCTGCGGGCGGTCTGTGATCCGGACAAAATAGCCCGGGTTTTCGACAATCTGCTCAACAACGCCTGCCACTATGCCTACTCCGATTCAGTTCTTCGAGTGGCAGCCCGGGCAGAAGAGACAAAAATCGTGATGACTTTCTGCAACGCCGGCCCTACTATTCCCCCGGAAAAGCTTGCCCGGATGTTTGAGCAGTTTTTCCGTCTGGATACCTCAAGGGGCACCCGCACCGGAAACGCCGGACTGGGTTTGGCTATTGCCAAAGAGATCGTGGAGGCTCACGGTGGCACCATTACCGCCCGGAGTGAGGGAGAAGAGATGCTCTTCACGGTTACTTTGCCTCGGTAAGAAAATCGTAAGAATTTCCACAAGAAATTGCAGTAATTTTAAAAGAGAGTGTTCATACACGCGGCGCCTTGTTTTGTTACCATTTTGGTAGCGAAACAAGGCGCTTTTTGATAGGAGGTTTTTGTGTATGAACCGTATTTTGATTTTCTTTGGCGGTTGCTCCACCGAATACGGTGTGTCTCTCCAGTCGGCCCATGCGGTACTGACCCACCTGGATCGGAGTAGATTTGAGCCCCTGCTGGTGGGCATCACTCAGAGCGGCGGCTGGCTCTATTACACTGGCGCACCCGATGCCATCCCCGCTGATCGCTGGCAGGGAACTGAATGTGTCCCTTGTACCCTGGTCCTCAGCCGAGGAGTGTCCCACCTGCTCCTGTTGGACGGCAGTGGCACCCAACTATCTTTTGACGCAGCTTTTCCGGTGCTCCACGGCAAGAACGGGGAGGATGGCACCCTCCAGGGGCTGCTGGAGTTGGCAGGGATCCCGGTTATCGGCTGCGGCGCGCTGTCCTCTGCCTTGTGTATGGACAAGGACCGGGCCCACAAGCTGGCCGCTCTAGCCGGAGTGAAAGTGCCCCGAAGTGTAGTCTTCCGCCGAAGTGCGGGGATGGATGAAATCAAAGCGGCAGCAGCGAAACTGGGCTATCCCCTTTTCGTGAAGCCCGTCCGGGCTGGGTCCTCTTTTGGTATCACCCGGGTCACCGGCCCAGAGGGGCTGCCCGGGGCGGCCGCCGCCGCTTTTGCCAACGACCGGGAACTGCTGCTGGAGGAGGCTATCCCAGGTTTCGAGGTAGGCTGTGCCGTACTGGGTACCGATGAGCTCACTGTGGGCGCGGTGGATGAGATCGAACTCTCCCAGGGCTTCTTCGACTTTGAAGAAAAGTACACCCTGAAAACCTCCGCCATCCACTGCCCCGCTCGCATTCACCCCCTAAAGGCGGCGGAGATCCAGGCGGCGGCCAAGGCCATCTACCGTGCACTGGACTGCAAGGACTTTGCACGGGTGGACCTGTTTCTTACACCGGCAGGGGAGATCGTATTCAATGAGGTGAATACGATTCCCGGCTTCACCGCCCACAGCCGCTATCCCAACATGATGAAAGCGGCGGGGCTGGATTTCACCACCCTCATCACCCGCATCATCGAGGCGGAGGTGGGCGTATGAGAACTCTTACACGGACCACCGGTGCTCTGTTGCTGGTAAACGCTGCCCACTCCATGGTAACCTCCGCCTCGCCGGACTTGGTCTGCGTGGATCCTCGTTGGCCGGAGGTTCAGCTGGAGCGGCGGGCGGCGGGGTTCCTCAACGCCTGCATCCGGGCCGTGGGAGGAGAAAAAGACATCGTCCCTGTTTCCGGTTGGCGCAGCCAAGAGGAGCAGCAGGCCATCTGGGATGATACTCTGGTCAAGGAAGGAGAGGCGTTTACTCGGCAGTATGTGGCCCTCCCCAGGTGCAGCGAACATCAAACCGGTCTGGCCATCGATCTGGGCTTGGCATCGGAGGAGATCGACGTTATCCGCCCCAATTTCCCCTATAGCGGTGTGTGCGCTGCCTTTCGGAAGCAGGCGGCAGATTATGGCTTCATTCTGCGTTATCCCGCCGGAAAAGAGGCGGTCACCGGTATTGCCTACGAGCCATGGCATTTCCGCTATGTGGGCGTGCCCCATGCGAGGTTCATGGCTGAACAGGGGATCGTTCTGGAGGAATACATGGAGATACTGCGTCGGGATTATTCCCAGCGGCCTCTGACTGTCTGCGCAGCCTCCCACATGTTCCATATCTGGTATTGTAACGAGGCAGTCCGTGAGGATCTGCTCTCAGAACTCGGAAGCTACTGTCAGGTGTCGGAGGACAACTGCGGCGGCTTTGTGGTTACCACTTGGAGGTGAGAGGTCGTGTCTTTGCGGGAATTTTTTACTGACTGGTCCAAAGGAGACCGAATGACGGGCTTCTGGTGCCTTTACCGCCTGCGGAACCGGGCAAAGCGGAAGATGATCCGGGATATTTTAACTTTTTTCTACAACCGCAGCGCCCGACGGCACGGAGGCTATGTGGGGCCCGGCGCTGTGATTTTGGGAGAACCGCTGCTGCCACACGGACTCCACGGAGTCTATATTTCCCGTTTCGCCACCATAGGCGCGGGATGTCGGATCTATCAGAATGTCACCATCGGGGAGGTAAAGCGTCGTGCCCCTGTTGTGGGAAATGGGTGTCTCATCGGAGCGGGTGCAGTGCTGGTGGGGAATATCCGTATCGGCGACGGAGTAAAGATCGGCGCAGGAGCGGTAGTGTGTCAGGATATTCCGGCGGGATGCACCGTAGTGGCCCAGCCGCCCCGGATTTTGGAAGGGGGAGCGGGATATGCGTGAGGAAACAAGTCGGGCCTGGCGGGAAGTGGATCTGAACGCTCTGGCCCACAATGCCCGGGTGCTTCAGGGTGCACTGGCCCCTGGCTGCCGTTTAATGTCGGTAGTGAAGGCTGATGCATATGGACATGGGTCAATCCCTGTGGCCCGGCGGTTGGAAGCAGAGGGAGTGAAAGCATTTGCAGTGGCCTGCCTGGAGGAAGAAATCGCTCTGCGGAGGTCGGGTATCCAGGGAAAAATCCTGATTCTGGGCTACACTCCGCCGGGTATGGCATTCCAGATTTGCCGGTGGAAGCTCGTCCAGACGGTAGCAGATGAGGATCACGGCCGAGCGCTGGCCGCCCAAGGTGTGCCGCTCTCAGTCCACTTGGCTTTGGATACCGGTATGCATCGCCTGGGGATTCCGGCGGAGGACCATAAGGCTTTGCAACATTTATATGAATTGCCAAATCTGAATATCGAGGGGGTATTTTCCCATTTGTGTGTGTCGGACAGCCTGGAAGCGGAGGATATGTCCTTTACCTGCACGCAATTAGAACGATTTTACGCAACAGTTCGATGGCTCAAGACCCACGGCCTGGACACGGGAGCAATCCACATCCAGGCAAGCTACGGCATCTGGAATCTGCCGCCTCAGCCATGTTCCTGGGCACGGGCAGGAATCGCCCTTTACGGTGTCTTCAGCAATGATGCCCACACAGAACGAAAGCTGGATCTGAACCCAGTGCTTTCCCTGCGCGCCCGGGTAGCTTCGGTGCGCACCCTCCTGCCCGGCGAGGGAGCAGGATACGGCTTGGCCTTTTGGGCGGATCAAATGCGGAGGTTGGCAGTGGTTACCATCGGCTATGCCGACGGCCTGCCTCGCAGCCTGTCCCAGCAAGGGGGAGAGGTACTGCTTCACGGAACGCGCTGTCCTATGGTGGGGCGAATGTGCATGGATCAGCTGATGGTGGATGTGACCGATGTGCCTTGCGTGAAGCCCGATGATGTGGCAACAATCATTGGAACAGATGGAGGAGAAGTGATCCGGGCAGAAGATGTGGCTGGGCAATGCGGTACGATCACTAACGAACTCCTTTCCCGACTGGGACAACGTCTGCCGATTGTTGCAGACTGACGGAACCATATCGGTTCATAGAATTGTTGTTTGTCACTGGGGTGACATCACCTTTAGGTTCCTGTGAAGCGATTCGTGTGGGTTCGACCCCCACTACCCGTACCACGTCGGAGCAAGCTTTATAGCGCTTGCTCCGACTTTTGTTACAAAAGTCAGAGCGCGCTCATGCCGTTGCTCTTCCTTTCCAAATCGAACCCGCTTCGCTGGGCTTCAATTTAGTTTTGGGTGCAAACTTGGAAACTGCGGCATCTATACTGTTTCAATATTCCAAAAAGAGAGACACACCAAGCGGTGTGTCTCTCTTTTTGGTGATGCAGATCCCAACGGGATCTGCATCACCTGCGGACAGGTTTTGTCGAATGTGAGAGAGACTTTGGAGGAAGGTGAACTGGAGCCGCAAATATATTGACACAGGTACAGGTTTCTGTTACAATATCGTGCGTTAGGGATAGCTAACCGCGTTGCGGTTAGCTATTATTATGATTATCAGTTAGCTATCGCTAATGAAATGAGGTCTAAACGGATGATTAACAACCGGCTGATACACATCATGGGTAAGAGCAGAAAATATGTGTCGGCACAGGTGCTTTTCCAGTGGATTTCTTTACTTTGCAATATTGTATTGATGTCTGGAATTGCGCTTTTCTTAAGCCAGCTTTCTGCTGGGGGAAACCCGGAAGTGTGGAAAAAAATGATATGGATTCTTCTGTCTGCCCTGGTCATACGGTACGCATGTACAACCCTGGCAAGCCGGATGAGTCATCGCGCCGCAAAGCAAGTAAAAGAACAGCTGCGTATCCCTATATGATCTTTGCCAATATGCAGAAGCTGGGTGTTACCTCAGTTCGAACTGTGGTGAAGGTGGGAGATACCATCTCCGACGTGAAAGAGGGCGTCAACGCCGGTGTTTGGACGGTGGGCGTCGTTGAGGGCAGCTCGGAGCTGGGGCTGAGCCAGGAGGAATTTGAGGCTCTGACTCCCCAGGAGCGGGAGGCTGCCTGCCGGAAGGTCGAGGAGAGCTTCCGGGAAGCGGGAGCCCAGTTTGTGATCAAAAATTTGTCTCAGCTGCCGGAGCTGATCTGTGCTCTGGGAAATTAAAAAACAGAAGTAAGGGCCGCATTGCAGTCGGAATGTTCCGGCTGCAATACGGCCCTTTCGGCATTTGCATGGGATAACGTTTAAAGACTATTTCAAATTGACACGGAACCCAATCAAGCCCTCTTTTTTATAGGCGGTAATAGTTCCACGATGGCTTTTGACAATGGATTGGGCGATGGACAGACCGACCCCAAAGCTGCCGGAAAAAGTACGTACCCGATCGGCGCGATAGAATCGGTCAAACAGTCGCTCCAGCTCCAGATTGTCTACCTCAGCGTAGGTATTCTCCACCGTCAGGATGGGGTGCCGCCGCTGGTAGAGCCGGACTTGGATTTTGCCGCCGGCGTCGCAGTATTTTATTGCGTTGTCCAGCAGAATGGCAGCCAGCTTGCGAATGAGCGCTTCATCTCCGTGGTAAGAGAGGGAGGGGGCAATGTCGCTGAAAAGGATATGGCCCCGCTCCTCAGCCAGATATTGAAATTCAGAGACGGTATCATTGATGGCACCACTCAGATCAAAATCAGCATAGAGAAGGCGGGCGTCGCTCTCATCCATACGGGACAGAGTAACCAGTTGGTTGATGAGCAGGCCCATACGCTCCCCCTCGCTGCGGATATCATCCAACCATTCATTTTTTCCATATTCCGCTTCCAGAATATCCAGATTGGATAAGATCAGCGTAAGAGGAGTTTTCAGCTCGTGGTTGGCATCAGTGATAAACTGCTTTTGTTTTTCATAGCCTTCCGCCACCGGACGTACTACCCGCTTGGAGATGATGACCGTCAAAGTCAGGATCAATACGGCACTTCCCAGCAGGATAAGAAATATCGTGAACAACATAAGGTTTGTTGTATTCTTGTACATGGTCCCGTTGACGAATACCAGAATCGCTCCATCTTCCGTAGAGGTGATTTTATAGCGGTATTCTGATACCCAGCCCCGCTCTTTTGTGCTGTTCATTGCCTGCGATGCGTAGTGCTCCACTTCCGACTGGGAAATCGTAGAAACGGAATCTATATTGACGTCGGTTACTTCATGCTGCTCGTTGAGCCAAACCGTAAAAAAGCGGGTGCTGAACCGGGTCTCTTCCGTAATGGCGTCGGTATAGAAAAATCGGGAAGGAGTATGCGGTTTAGAGGAATCAAACTCTGGGAAAAAACCGTTGTTTGCTGCGATGGTATCGGTGAGCGTGTCCAAAGTCTGGTTCATCTGGACCCGGGTAAGCACTAAAAGCAGAGAAAGGATGATGGAAAACACCGCGAAAATGGAGATGGTGCTGATGCATATGAATTTTTTGCGCAGACCTCCAATCACGGCTTGACCTCCAGTACATAGCCGGCGTTGCGTATAAAGCGGATCTCCATGGGCGCTCCAATGGCGCTGATTTTCTTGCGCAAATTAGAGATGTGGACCCATACAACGCTGGTGTCGACATTCGTATCCCATCCCCAGAGATGGGTGATAAAACGATCTGTTGGAATAATGGTCCCGGGAGCCTGCATCATCATTCCCAGGATTTGAAATTCCTTGCCGCTGAGCGTCTGGATCTTGTCCTGAAAGACCAGCTGGTAGGTGGAGCGGTTCAGGATAACGGAACCAATAGCAAGCAGATCGGGCAGATAGGTGTCCTTTCGACGGAGCATGGCCCGGATCCGGGCCAAAAGCTCGGCGGTGGAAAAAGGTTTGGGCAGGTAGTCGTCTGCTCCAGCATCCAGACCCTCTACCCGCTGCGAAATTTCTGTGCGGGCGGTCAGAAACAGAGCTGGGGTTTTGATTCCGTTCCGACGCAGAGTTTGCAGTACCTGCAGCCCGTCCAAGCCGGGCATCATAATGTCTAAAATCAGTCCGTCATACTCGCCGGTCTGTCCGTACTCCAGGGCGTCTTCTCCGTTAGATACGCCGTCTACACTGAAGCGATTGTGTTCCAAAATATGGACCAGCGATTTCAAAAGCTTGGGATCGTCTTCTGCTACCAGCAACTTCATGTTCTTCACCTCCGGTTGATAATGACATATAAACATACTCCGCTAAAGACAAACTAAAGATGGGCACGGAGAGGAAGCTCCCAGGACAAAAATCATGCAGCACCCGAGGCAAAAATTTGAGGGAATCTTTAGCGGCACTTTAGGTTCATTTGATATTTTGAATAAGCGGAAATGGGCACCCTGGCCGGAAAGACATAAGGCGGGGGCGGTAAAACTTATGCCTATTATATCTGCAAACGCGGCGGCTGTGCAACCAGGAACGAAACGTTGATGCCATATCTTCTGTATGAAGCGGACATGCATCGGAAGAGGAAAATAATTGGCCCCTGCCGCGGCAGAAGGGAGAACCGTGATTTGAGTGAGGTCTGTTTTGAAATTCTGATCTGTTTTTTGGCCGGAGCAGGCGCAGGGTTGGGAACCGGATTTGCCGGACTGAGTGCCGCCACAGTAATCACCCCGATGCTGGTGGCTTTTTTGCATCTTCCCGCTTACCAGGCCATTGGAATTGCGCTGGCCAGCGATGTGCTGGCCAGTGCGGCAAGTGCCCGAACCTATGCAAAAAACGGCTGTGTTGACATAAAAAACGGAATGGTCATGATGGCTGGGGTGCTGAGCATGACAGTAGTGGGAAGCTGGTTGTCCTCCTATGTGGAGAGCGGTACTCTGGGGGGCTTCTCCATTTTATGACCTGGATTCTGGGAATAAGATTTTTGTTCTTTCCCATCTTGGAGCCAAAAAATACCATGCTCCGGCGTTCCAGTATGCAGAAAGTATGTGCGGGGGCAGCCGGAGGGGCGTTGGTGGGATTGATTTGCGGCTTCTTCGGAGCGGGCGGCGGAATGATGATGCTCATGGTCCTAACCATGCTGTTGGGATATGAACTGAAAACAGCGGTGGGGACCAGTGTGTTTGTCATGACATTCTCTGCGCTGACAGGAGCAATCAGCCATTTTGCACTGGGGGATACTCCGCCAATCAGATTGCTGATTTTATGTATGATTTTTACCTTGATCTGGGCGCAGGCATCTGCTAAAATTGCGGCCCGGTCCAGTCCTCTTGCACTGAACCGGTGGACGGGAATGATCCTGACCTCGTTGGGAACGCTCCTTCTGGTAGTCAATGTTCTTTAGAGTGAAGCGAAAGGTGAAGCTTATGTTGACAAAGAAAAAGAGAACCATCTTTCTGGTGGTCATTGCAGCTGTGGCATTACTGGTCGTTTTGATTCCTTTTTTGGTCATGAAGATCTCCAAGGCCTTTACCGCACAGGAACAGGCGGTGCGTACAGACTGGTCCTTTGATACCGGCAATGTGGTCGACCAGAGCGCAGAGTGGAATGTTGACATTACGCAAGCCAATCTTGGAGACGGGCTAAACGCCCTTCAGCTGGTGCCTCAGGATATCCAGTCCGAAGGATTTACTTACTATGACCTGGGGGTGCAGCAGCGTCTGCACCAGGTAATTGAAGAACTGAAATCTTTGAACGATGTCACCTGGTCAGCTTCCCAGCCCTTGACCATCTTAAATCCCTATGGAACTGGGAGCAATGGCCTGTATTTCTATTTTGAAACGGAAGTGGAGGCGAAAATCAACTATACCATTCACGTGCCGGACAGTGATGTCCCGGACTATACGGCTCAGGCGGCCGATATATCCGGTGAGGAATACTCCAAGACCCATGAGTTTCAGATGATTGGGCTTGTGCCCGGAGAGATCAACGAGGTTACTCCCAGGCCCAGGAACAGTTGGGATGGCAGATGGAGCAGTTTGAACAATACCAGCAGATGTTCCCGGATGAGTTTCCAAATCAGCAGACACAGCCGGATGAGGACAGGCCGCAGGAGAATGACACAGCCCAGGACGGTGCAATGGGAGAGAGACCGTTTATGCCCTTCCAGGGAACGGAGAATCTGCCGTAATACACCTTTGGCAGAGGACAAAATCAAAGGACAAAGGAGCACAGTAATATGGCTAGAATCATCGGGATAGATCTGGGCACCACCAACTCTTGCGTGGCGGTATGTGAGGGAACCGAGCCGGTCATTATCCCCAATGCACAGGGAGGACGGACTACACCTTCCATCGTTGCCTTTTCCAAGACGGGAGAGCGGCTGATCGGTGATCCGGCAAAGCGGCAGGCAGTAACCAATCCGGAACGGACCATCCAGTCCATCAAACGGGACATGGGAACCGACCGAAAAATCTATGTGGACGGGAAATGCTATACACCGGAACAGATCTCTGCCATGATCCTGCAGCAGTTGAAGGCAGATGCGGAAAGCTATCTTGGCGAGCCGGTGACAGACGCTGTCATCACAGTGCCCGCTTATTTTACCGATTCACAGCGGCAAGCGACAAAAGACGCCGGGACAATTGCCGGACTCAATGTGCAGAGAATCATCAATGAGCCCACTGCCGCCGCGCTTGCCTATGGGATCGATAAGGAAGAACCCCAGATTATCATGGTATATGACCTGGGAGGCGGGACCTTTGATGTATCCATTCTGGACATCGACGGCGGAGTTATCGAGGTCCTTGCCACTTCAGGCAACAATCATCTGGGCGGCGATGATTTTGACCAGTGTATCAGTGACTGGCTGGTAAAAGAGTTCAAGAAAGAACATAAAATCGATCTCTCAAAGGATATGCTTGCCATGCAGCGCATCCGGGAAGGGGCAGAGAAAGCAAAGATTGAGCTGTCCAGCATGGTAACCACACAAATCAGCATTCCCTTTATCGCCACGGGAAAACAGGGACCGGTCCATCTGGAGCAGACTCTGAGCCGGACAAAATTTAATGAGCTGACAGATCATTTGGTTCGTCAGACGATGGAACCTGTGAAAGCGGCTCTGGCGGACTCCAATCTGTCTGTGCAGCAGATCAGCAAAGTGTTGATGGTGGGCGGTTCCAGCCGTATTCCTGCGGTGCAGCAGGCAGTCAAAGATCTCATTAGGAAAGAACCATTCCGAGGAATCAATCCGGATGAGTGCGTGGCGATGGGAGCCTGCCTGCAGGGCGGCGTGCTGATGGGGGCGGTGAAGGGACTGCTGCTGGTAGACGTTACGCCCCTTTCACTGGGAATTGAAACAGTGGGCGGTGTGTGTACCCGCTTGATTGAGCGCAATACCTCCATTCCCATTACCAAAAGTCAGATTTTTACCACGGCAGCCAGCTTTCAATCCTCAGTAGAAATCCATGTTCTGCAGGGAGAGCGGCCCATGGCCCGGCAAAATAAAAGCCTGGGAAAGTTCAAGCTGCATGGTATTCGCCGGGCTCCGCGGGGAGTTCCACAAATCGAGGTCACTTTTGCTATCGATGCCAATGGAATTGTCAATGTGTCGGCAAAAGACCTAGATACCGGGAAGCGCCAGGAAATTACCATTCAAGGGTCGGGTAATTTGAGCCGGGAAGAAGTTGAGCGCTGCGTCAGAGAGGCACAGCGCTATGCGGAGGATGACGCCCGGGCCAGGACTGAGGTTCAAGCAGCTGAGCATTTGGAAACATTGATGTATCGCAGTCAGGAGATTCGGAAGAAGGCTGATAAAGAGCAGAAAAAGCGGTTGGATGAATTGGTAAAAAAAGAAAAACATGCGTTAAAGCATAAAGATTCTCAACAGATCAAAGAAATCGCTTGTGAACTGGAAAAATTTTTGAATGAGGTAGGCCGCGCTTAGAGGTCTCCGTTCCTGTAATGCGATTTAAAGAGGGCCGCACAATTTGTGCGGCCCTCTTTAAATAAGTGGTCAAACGGTCTTTTTACTTGTGGGCAGACCAATGGTCCAGAATGGTCTGCTGGATACCAGAGGCGGAGATATCTCCCGCCATCAAAGGAGGCGTGCTGCAGTGGGGGGCCAGAGCTTGGGCGGTGACCGGACCGATGCACACACAAGCGGGACCCTCTGGGATGGAACCAAAGGTTTTTAGAAAGAAGTCCACCCCGCTGGCACTGGAAAACACAAGATAGTCACTTTGTTGGACCTGTGAGCACAAAACAGTACAGTCCAGCTCCGGGGCGCGGAGAGTGTATAGGGGGATGTCCTCTGTGTGGGTGTGCTCCGCGAGACGGCGGTACAGCTCCGGAGAGCCCAAAGCAGAGCGAAACAGATATACCGGCTCACCCTGGGGGACGGTGTCCACCAGAGCCTGGGCCAGAGCCTGCGTGGTGTGGACCGGGGGACAAAGGTCAGCATGAATGCCATGGCTAGCCAGGGAGGCTTCGGTAGCCTTGCCAATGGCGGCAAAACGGCAGGCGTGGAGCTTTCTTAGATCGATGTTCTGTTCCTCCAAACGGCGGAAGAAACAGTCCACTCCGTTCTGGCTGGTGAGCACCACCCAGCGGGGGGCGCCGTCACACAAGATGTTCAGGTCAAACGAGCAGGGCAGTTCCTCCAATTGAGAGGTCAGAGCAGCAAAGGAGCGGGCACCCAGTGGAGAAAGAGCGTCGTTCAGCCGCTGCTGAAGAATGGGAGTGCCTACCAGCGCCACCTGCACTCCCTCCAAAGGCCGGGCGGAGGAAAAAGTAAGATCCAGTGCGGCGGTTTCCCCTACCACGATCACCGCTGGAGGCTGGACGTTTGCCTGTTCCGCGGCCGCAGCAAGTTGTCCCAGCGGGGCACGGACCGTAGCCGGGTGAGGCGCGCAGCCGCCGGAGACCACAGCGGCAGGAGTTTCCGGAGAGCGGCCGGCAGAGATGAGTCCCTGAGCGATCTCTCCAAGGTGGGATAGTCCCATCAAAAACACAAGGGTGCCCTCCAGATTGGCCAGACGGTCAAAGTCATCCCGACCTCCCTGGGCGGTATGGGCAGTGACCACGTGGAAACCGCGGCTCATCCCCCGGTGGGTCACCGGGATACCTGCCAGGGCGGGAATGGCGATGGAGGAGGAAATACCAGGCACCACCTGGAAGGGGATGCCTGCTGCCTGGAGAGCCAGCGCCTCCTCACCGCCCCGGCCAAAGACAAAGGGGTCGCCTCCCTTGAGCCGGGCCACCCGCAGGCCCTGTTTGGCCAGTTCCACCAGAGTTTGAGAAATCTCCTCCTGGGGAGCGGAATGGCGGCCAAGCCGCTTGCCCATGTAGATGCGCCGGGCCTGGGGCGGAGCGGCCTGAAGCAGCTCGTCAGCAATGAGATCATCGTAGACCACTGCATCGCACTGGCGCAGCAGTTCCAGTCCACGCAGAGTGATCAAGTCGGCCTGGCCGCAGCCTGCGCCGATGAGATAGACGCAGCCGGTAGATTGGCTCATGGAAGTTCCTCCGTTTCAAAGCTGAGTAAAGATTGCGTCTCTTCCCGGGTGAGTGGACCGCCGGCCTGGAGGGCGGCGGCAAAGAGCCGGGAGAGGCAGGCGGAGCGCTGAGGTTGGGACAGTGCGCTGCCTTTCAGTTCCTCCCGGACACCATCCATCCAAAGAAGAATGTCCTCCAGATTGCCGGGAAGCAGCCCTTCGATCTGCTCTTTCAGATAGTGGGCTGCGGAAGGACTTTTGCCGCCGGTGGAGATGCCCACGGTCAAAGGTCCCCGCCGGACCACAGAGGGGAAGAGAAAGGTGCTCTCCGTTCCAGGGTCGGCCACATTCACTGGAATATTCCGCTCTCGGCACAGTTGGGCAATGCGGCTGTTTAATTCCCGGTCATCGGTGGCGGCAATCACAAAGAAAGCACCCTCCAGCAGGGCAGGGGAGAAGGGTTCCCGCCGCACGGTCAAACCGGGCAGAGCCTCCAGCTCCGGAAGAACTGAGGGAGCGCACACGGTGAGGTGAGGGCCGTAGGGCAGCAGGGTGCGGATCTTCCGGGCAGCTACCGGACCGCCTCCCACCACCAGCCCGTGTTTCTGGTTCAGGTCTATGAAAAGTGGAAAGTAGGCCATGGACGGGCCTCCTTTCAGTCGTAGTAATAGCGCCAGCCGTTCGGGGTATCCACCCGGCGGATATGAGCCTGGAACACCTGGTCCAGGGCACCGGACTGGAAGACTTCCTCCGGTGAGCCCTGCTGTACCATTTGCCCTTCCTGGAGCAGAACGCAGCAGTCGGAGAACCGCAGGGCCAGACACAGGTCATGAAGGACCAGGACCACCGCGGTGCCCTGCCCGGCCATCTGTTGGGCTACGGCCATAAGACTCAGCTGGTGCTGAATGTCCAGATAGGTGGTGGGCTCGTCCATCAGGATGGTCTGGGTCTCCTGGGCCATAGCCATGGCCAGATAGACCTTCTGGCGCTGGCCGCCGCTGAGACTCTGTACGGGGCTGTCCGCCAGTTCCCAGGCGTCCGAGCGCTCCATGGCGCGCCGGGCGGCCTCATAATCTTCCTTGCGGTAGCGTCGGGGATAGGAGAGGTAGGGAAAACGGCCGTGGAGCACCATCTTCCGGGCAGTGATGTTGGGGATGGTGCGGGATTGAGGCATATAGGTGATTTTCTGGGCCATCTGGCGGCGGGTCAGCTCCTTGACCGGTACACCGTCCACGGTGATCTGACCGCCGGCCATGGGATGGAGCCCGGCAATCGTGCGCAAAAGGGTGCTCTTCCCGCTGCCGTTGGGGCCAAGCAGAGTAAGCACCTGACCGGGGCGCAGGGCGAGAGAGATGTCCTCTACTACCAATTTGGAGCCGTACCCGGCGCTGACATGTTGAAGCTCAATCATGGATGCGGCCTCCTCTCTGCCGAAGAAGCAGCCAAATAAAGAATGGCCCTCCTGCCAGGGACAGTACGATGCCTACCGGGACCTCAAAGGGGGCAAAGAGCAGCCGGGCGGCCAGGTCGCACAGGGTGAGCAAAGCCGCACCTCCCAGGGCACAGGAGAGAAGCAGCGGACGGCTGTCTTCCCCGATACAGCGGCGCATGATGTGGGGCACAATAAGTCCCACAAAGCCTAAAAGGCCGCAAAAGCTGACAGCAGCTCCTGCCAGGGCGGCAGCCAGGGCCAGAAAGAGCAGACGAAGCTGTTTGACCGGAAGTCCCAGGCTGCGGGCTGTATCGGAACCCAGGGCGAGAATGTCCAATTCGCTGGTCAGAGACAGCAGCAGGATCATGGCAACCAGGATGACCCAGAAAGCGGGGCGCAGCTTGTCAAAGGACAGATTGGTCAGGCCGCCGATGCGAAAGTCGGAATAGCCCAGGACCGCATCGGGAAAGAAGGTGATCACCGCGTCAATGCCTGCGCTGAAAATGTTGGATACCGCCACACCGGCCAGTACCAGGGTGATGCGGCTGGCTCCTGTGCGCTCTGCGATGAACAGAACCACCAGTACCCCCACCAGGGCTCCAAAAAAGGCGGCCAGAGGGGTCAGCCACAGGGCATAGGGGGCCACAGCCCCCACCAGTACCACCATGAGCCCGGCCCCGGAGTTTACCCCGATAATGTTGGGGGCGGCCAGGGGATTGTGCAGTACGCTCTGGATCACGGCACCGGACACCGCCAGGGCCATCCCAGCCAGCAGGCACCCGGCGGTGCGGGGCAGGCGGGCCAGCAGTACGATTTTGGCCTCCGTTGTACCGGTCAGCTGTCCCAGCAGGATTTTGGGCAGCAGAGCAGGGGAGACAAACACCGGACCAAAACAGATGCTGGCCAGAGCGGTCAGCACCGTGAGCAGGATCAGAAATCCAAATACCTTGACGGTACGGGAATTACTGCGGATAGAGAATGTCTGCCAGTTTTTCATAGGCTTCCCCCCAGCGCGCGTTGGGTTTCAGATTGTACAAAGAGTGCTCCAACGTATAGAACCGTCCCTCCTGTACCGCACGCAGGCTCTGCCAGGCGGGATTGGACAGAAGCGTGCGTTCCAGAGTCTGCTGGGCGTCGGTGGGATCAGAGCCCTGGAGGACTACAAAGATGTAGTCGGGATCGGCGGCCATAATGGCTTCCAGGCTCAGGTCCTCCAACAGAGCGCTGTCCTGGTCGGCCACATTGATGCAGCCCAGGTCGGCCAGCATTTCGCCCAGCAGAAAGTCCGTGCTGCCCTTCACTTTACAGCTGGAGCCGGTGGCGCGCATACAGAGAATGGTGGGCTGAGAGCCGTCCTGACGGGCCACCGCCTGATCGATTTCCTTGCCGATCTCCTCGCCGTACTGGACATACCGCTCTGGGCATCCGGTGAGCTGGGTACAGATCTCCAGCATGCGCAGATAGTCGGTAAAATTCTGAATGTCAAAATAAGCAACCGGGATATTGGCCTTCTCCAGGGAATCCTTCATGTCCACATTGGCCGTAGTGTTGCAGCTGGCCAGGACAAAATCGGGCTGGGCAGAGAGAAGCACTTCAAAGTTTGGCTCCTTGATGGCACCCAGGTCCAAAACCGACTCATCCAGTCCCAGGTCAAAGGAAGTCCAGGCGTCGTTGGCAGTGGCCACCAGGGTGGATTGTCCTCCGGCCAGACACCAGATATCGGCGAAGCTGCCGATGAGAGCGGCCACTCGCTGGGGATGATCCACCGTGACCGTGCGGCCCAGATCATCGGTAAAGGTGACAGCCTGGGATTGAGAGGAAGAAGTATTGGAAGTGGAGCTGTTGCTCTGGGCGCTGTTAGATGAAGCAGGAGCGCAAGCAGTAAGGGAGCAGACTAACAGGATAGCCGCCAGGGGGCGAAGTACAGTTCGATTCATGAAGAGGCCTCCTAATGTGATTTCGGTTCATTTGATCACAGTGGGAGCATGGCCCCCTCTTCTGTGTCACTCACAATACTACTATATTTTTGTTTGGTTCGTCAATTTTTCTTTTCTAATCAGTAGGATTTGAATTTCAGAAGGAAACAAAAATCCCCGGAAGATACGAAAACAGTATCTTCCGGGGACAAACAGATTATTTCCGAGCAGAGTGCTGGTAGTAATTGATGAGACAGCCGTCGGCTAGGATCTGGCGCTCGGGTGCCGTGAGATGGCCCAGGGAGACGTGGAAGGAAGTAACCGTTCCGTCATGAACGGCGTAGGCGGTGGCCTCCTCGCCGCCCTCCAGCAGTACTTTGCGGATACCGGGGACAAAGACCCAGTCGCCGTTTTCCACCACATCGGCGGACTTGACCAGGAAGGGCAGCATGCCCCAGTTGATGCAGTTGGAGCGGTAGCGCTTGGTAGCGTACTCCAGAGCCAGGTTGGCTCCGGCGCCCAGCACCCGTTGGCAGGAGGCAGCCTGCTCCCGGGCAGAGCCGTCACCGGGCTTGTTGGCATAGATGGTGCTGGCGATGACGGTGTTGGCGGGATCGACATTGAGACCAGAAGTTTTCAGGGCCTCGTAGACAGAGGCAACCTCGTCGCCCGTGGCCTTGCCGGCTTCCCGGTTTTTTTCCAGAGCAAGGATAGCCTTGGCACGGCCTACATACTCCGGGTCCTTCCGGGACAGGGTGAACTCAGCTAGGCGCAGGGGGTTGGAGCGGTAAGAGGAGGTCTCGCCGGAGGGAATGAGCTCGTCGGTGGTGGTGACGGGGTCGGTGATGTGGCTGACTACCTTCAGCAGGATGTCGTCGCTGAGGGCAGGCATCTTGGGCCAATCCTTGATGTTGGGGCCAAACTTCAGTTCAGCCTCGGGTTCCGACTTGCCCCAGCCGTTGTACACCCGCTTGGCATACACGCCGCCGTCAAAGTGGTAGGCGGGGATAGAGTAGTCCACATCCAGCTCGGTGGCGGCAGTGAGGCGGCCGCCGTTGCGGGCGGTGGCGGCGATGGAACGGGCGTCCATCAGGGCGACCCCGGCCATCTGGCCCTCGCCGGGCTTGGAGCCTTCCCGGTTGGGGAAGTTGCGGGTGGTGTGGCGGATGGAGAACTCGCCGTTGGCGGGGGTGTCGCCCGCACCGAAGCAGGGACCGCAGAAGCACTCCCGGATGATAACGCCGGACTCCACCAGCTTGGCAATGGAGCCATTCTTCACCAGTTCCAGATAAGCGGGCATGCTGCCGGGGTAGACGCTCATCTTGAACGTGCCGTTGCCGCAGCTCTGACCCTCCAGAATGTTGGCCACGGCGCACACGTTGTCATAGGTTCCGCCGGAGCAGCCGGCCACGATGCCCTGGTCCACGTAGATGTGGCCGTCGGCGTGGAGCTTGCTCATAAGATCCAGATGGGCGGTCTTGGCGATCTGGCTGTTGGCCCGCTCCTCCACCAGGTGAAGAATGTCGGCGGCATTCTCCTGGAGTTCTCTAATGGTGTAGGTGTAGCTGGGGTGCATGGGCATAGCGATGGTGGGCTCCACGGTGGACAGGTCCACATATACGCAGCCGTCGTAGTAGGCCACATCGGCGGGGGTAAGCTCTTGATACGCCTCAGGGCGGCCGTGGAGAGTAAAGTAGTCCTTCACCTTTTCGTCGGTGGTCCAGATGGAGGACCAACAGGTGGTCTCGGTGGTCATCACGTCAATGCCGTTGCGGAACTCCACAGGCAGGTTTTTGACGCCCGGTCCCACAAACTCCATCACCTTGTTTTTTACATAGCCGCACTCGTACACCTTACCGATGATGCTCAGGGCCACGTCCTGGGGACCGACCCCATTTTTGGGCTCGCCAGTGAGATAGATGGCGACGACCTCCGGATAGGCAATGTCGTAGGTGCGGCCTACCAGCTGCTTG
>PPYE01643656.1_pt1 | contig 42927 bp, 38 predicted proteins | sample 1559881 | NCBI WGS metagenome assembly PPYE01 (sample SAMN08240022, study PRJNA423297) | Human gut metagenome, whole genome shotgun sequencing project. | reverse complement strand
CCCATGAACTTACGTGCGCGTGCACCGAACGACTCGCTCATTGTTCCTCCTTCAGCCGATGCATAGCCACAAGCTACAGTTACCGAGCGGCATCGCCGGGCAGGGCGCTCGGCGCGTCGCGAGGACCGCACCGGCGAGCCTCATCACGGGGCATTTCCGCGTCGCCATCAGGGCGCAGGAAAGCCACCGACCCGCGGCTCTCCCGACGATATAGGCGCCAGTCAGGCGGGGACGATGATGAGCGCCTGGCGGCCGCAGGACGAGTCGGCGCGATACGAGAAGAGGCCGGCATCCTCGAGGGTGCAGCGCTCATCGATGTCCACTCTCACGCCCCGGGCCGCCAGGGACGAGGCCGCAGCGCGCGGCAGGTCGAGTGCAGGAGTGCCCCACGACGTGACAGAACGGATGCCGGGTATGAGCGCTTCACTCTCGTCTGCCATGTCGGCGGGCACCTCGTAGCAGCGCCCGCAGATCGCCGGGCCGATCAAAGCGTCGATCGTTCCACCATCGAGGCTGCGGATGCGCTGGGCGGTCTCCTCAAGGATTCCTCCGAGCAGGCCGCGCCGACCCGCGTGCACGGCTGCGACGATCTGGCCGGAGGCGGCGGAGAAAACGACGGGCAAGCAATCCGCGGTCTGCACGGCGAGGGCGGGAGCACCCTGCCAGTTGCGCGCGTCGATGATGATACCGTCCGCATCGACGGGCCCCCACTCCCCCGTCGCGGGCTGAGCGAGTGCCTCTCCGGACGCCGCCAGGGTGGGCGCGATCTCGCCACGAACAATGAGTTCCACCCGGGTCGAATGGGTCTGATCCATCCAGACAATCTCGCGCCCGAGCGTATCCGCCAGGGCGCGCCGACGATCGCGCACGAGCGACTCCTGGTCGCCCACATGCAGGCCAACGTTGCCGCATAGCGCACCGGTGCCCGGGTCCACCTCGGTGAGGTGGACCCGGGCACCGGCCCGGAACTTGTCACTCATCAGCGCAGGAAGGGGGGAATATCCAGCTCTTCCTTCTCGGGCGCCTCGGGGTAGACGCGAGGAACCTCGAAGGAGTGCTCGGACTCGGACTCCTCGTATTCAGCGGGCGTCTCGACGGGGGCCGGAGTGGCCTCACGCACGGGAGCCGCGACATCGGCGCGGTGCTGCGGGCGGCGCGTCGACAGCTGGGTGATGCGAGTGGTCTCGGCAGCCGGTGCCTTGGCCTCGGGGGCAGCGGGACGCTGCTGAGCCACCGGAGCGGACACGCGGGAGACGTTCGGGCGCGACATGGCCGCATCCGTGGCCTCGTCGAAGCCAGCGGCGATGACGGTCACGCGGATCTCGTCACCCAGAGCATCGTCGATGACGTTACCGAAGATGATGTTCGCCTCGGGGTGGGCCGCCTCGCGCACGAGCTGCGAGGAGCTGTAGACCTCTTGCAGGCTGAGGTCGGAGCCACCCTGGAAGAACATGAGCACGCCGTGGGCGCCGTCGATCGAGGCTTCCAGCAGCGGAGAGGAGATGGCGCTCTCGACGGCGCGCAGCGCGCGATCCTCGCCGGTGGCCGCACCGATACCCATGAGGGCCGAACCGGCGTCCTTCATGACCGACTTGACGTCGTTGAAGTCGACGTTGATGAGGCCGGGGGTGGTGATCAGTTCGGTGATGCCCTGAACGCCCGAGAGGAGCACCTGGTCGGCAGCGCGGAAAGCGTCGAGCACGGAGATGTTCGCGTCGGAGATCTCCAGGAGACGGTCGTTCGGGATGACGATCAGGGTGTCGACCTCTTCGCGCAGGGTCGTCACGCCGCCCTCGGCCTGAGCCGCACGGCGGTTGCCCTCGAACGAGAAGGGTCGGGTCACGACACCAACCGTCAGAGCGCCAGCATCGCGGGCGATCTTGGCGACGACGGGGGCCGCACCGGTACCGGTGCCACCGCCTTCACCAGCGGTCACGAACACCATATCCGCACCCTCAAGCGCGGCGGTAATCTCGTCGATGTGATCCTCCGCAGCCTTACGGCCGACGGCCGGATCCGCGCCGGCACCCAGGCCGTGCGTCAGTTCGCGGCCGATGTCGAGCTTGGTCTCGGCATCGGACATGAGCAGAGCCTGCGCGTCAGTGTTGACGGCAATGAACTCAACGCCCTTGAGGCCAACCTCGATCATTCGGTTCACGGCGTTAACTCCGCCGCCGCCGACGCCGACGACCTTGATCACTGCCAGGTGGTTTTGCGGTGTCGCCATGGATGTCTCCCTTGCATCAGACCCTCAACCTCTAGTTGAAGGTTGATGTTTAACGTGCTTCGTGTCGGAAAGAACCTAGGGGTCCGCGGGCATTCCTTCAAGCCAACACGCGGACAAAAGACAAGGCTTAACTGGTCACAGGGTGATTCGGCGAGGACACGTCGTAGGTGCTCGCCTGAACATTAGCCAGCAGGGTGGCCAACACCCGCGCCTTTTGCGGCGCATCTCCACGGGTTCCCCACTTGACAGTCTGGCCACCGCGCAGCGTGAAGTTCACCTGAGTTCCCGTCGACGTCACGGACGCCACCTGGGCGCGCGTGGCCTCGTCCAGCGCACCCAGCGCGGAGGCAATATCTGCCGCGCCGGTCGCCCGGTCCTCTGGTAGCGTCGCGAGCGGGTATTCCCCCGCCGACGGAACCTGCTGGAAGGCGACGCCCTGATCGTCCACCAGCCAGTAGCCACCCGATGCGGCCTCAACAGCCATTCCCGTTCGCATCGTCACCGACACGCGCAGGCTCGTCGGCCATCGACGCGACACGCTCGCCGAGCGCACCGCCACGTTGGACTCGACCGCGCGAGCTACCGCCTGCGTGTTCAGGCGCGTGAGCGGAACCCCCTCAAAGGATGCGATCGACGAACGCACGGAATCGGCCGTCACCAGCGTGCCGTCCTCACCAGAGACAACGACCGCAGACGATGAGAACGCGAACACGGGCGAGAAGAACGCAACCCACACGCCTCCCGCTGCGAGCGCGAGCGTCACAAGCGTGAGCGCGATGCGACGAGCGAGGAGGATACGGCGCGCGCGAGTACGCTCGCGCAGACGGTCCCCCAGATCCGTTGCCTCCTCGCCGCCCAGCAGGGACGCAGCATCGGCGACGGGCATCGGACGGTCCACGGTCGTACGCGCGCGGCGGCGCTGCGTGAGCGAGGACGAACGACGCTTCGGCTCCTGCGTCTCCGCGTCCGCAGACGGGGACACGATCTCATCGAAGGATGCGGCGGCCTCCTCCACGCGCGGCGGCTCTTCCTCGTGGGAACGAGCACCCCCCGGGCGCCTCGGCGACGGTGGCCTCATGCCTCCATCCGCTTCCACTCATCGAGCACGTCGGACGCACAGTGAGTGATCGAACCGGCCCCCATCGTCAGGCACACGCCGCCCTCGGGGGTCAGCGAAGCGGCCAGGCGGGCGGCCTCGTGCATGTCCTCGACGTAGGACGCGCCCTCGATACGCGAGGAAATGAGGGTCGAGTCGACTCCCGGCTCGGGATCCTCGCGGGCACCGTAGATGCCCGTCAGCACGACGTGGTCCGCGCCCGACAGCGCCTGGGCGAAACGCTCCGCGAAGATGCGCGTGCGCGAGTAGAGGTGCGGCTGGAAAACGACGGTCACATCCCCCTCGCCCGCCACGACATGTGCCTCGCGGATCGCGGCCTCGACCTCCGTCGGATGATGGGCGTAGTCGTCGAATAGGCGACGCGAACCGACCTGGCCGCGCGCCTCGAAGCGACGCGCCGCGCCGGTGAACTCTCCCAGCCCGTCGGCGATCGCCTGCGGCTCCAGCCCGCATTCGATGCCCGCGACCCACGCGGCGGCCGCATTGAGGACGTTGTGCTCGCCCGGCACGCTCAGCGCCAGCGATGCGCTGCGCTCTCCCCATGTCAGGGATGCGCCAGCCCCGTGAGCCTCCACGCGCACGTCAGCAATCACAACGTCGGGGGTGCATAGCGAATGATCAGCGCGACCGTAGGTGACGACCCGAAGCCCCTCGGCGCGCGCCGATTTCGCCAGACGAACGGCTCCCTCGTCCTCCGCGCACGTCACCAGCAGGCCGCCGGGGACCATCCGGCGTGCAAACTCAACGAAAATCTCCTCAAATTCTTCGCGGGAGTGGTACCGATCCAGGTGATCGGGCTCGACGTTGGTGACGATCTCGATCGCCGGGGTGTAGTTCAGGAACGAGCCGTCCGACTCGTCGGCCTCGGCGACGAACACGTCCCCGCCACCGAGGTGCGCGCCGGTGCCTAGCTGGGGCAGCACGCCGCCCACGGCCACCGACGGGTCCAGCCCGCACGCTGACAGCGCGATCGCCAGCATGCCCGAAGTCGTCGTCTTCCCGTGCGCGCCGGCGACACCGACGAAACGCATGCCCGACGCCGCAAGAGCAAGCGCCTGAGAGCGGTGAATGACCCGCTGGCCGCGCTCGCGCGCAACCGCCAGCTCCGGATTCTCCTCGCGGATCGCAGTCGAAACCACGACCACGGAGCTCGGGTCCACGTGCGAGGCCTCGTGCCCGACGAAAGCGCGGACGCCCACCGAGCGCAGGTGCTCGAGAACGGCGGACTCCTCGCGGTCAGAGCCTTCGACCGTGGCGCCCCGCGAAGCCAGCAGCTCCGCGACGACGCTCATGCCCGCACCGCCAATACCAATCAGATGAAAACGATCCTGCAGCGTCGGCTCACTCATGGCCGGCCCCCTTCACCTGCTCAAGAGCGAGATCCGCCAGCGCACGGGCGGCTCCCGCGCGGCCCAGCGACTGCGAGGCCGCCGCCATGTCCGCCAGGCGGGTCGAGCCCAGCAGAGGGAAGACGTTGCGGCGCACGAAGTCGGCCGTGAAGTCCTTATCGTCGATGAGCTGTGCGCCGCCGGCGGCCACGTGGTCCGCCGCGTTCAGACGCTGCTCGCCATTGCCGATCGGCAGCGGCACGTAGATGCACGGCAGGCCCAGGGCCTCCATCTCAGCCACGGTCCCCGCGCCCGAACGACACACGACGAGATCCGCGACGGCCAGCGCATCCTCCATTGTCGTCAGGTAGTCGATCACGTGCCAGCGGTCCGACAGTCCGGCAGCCTCAACAGCTGCGCGAACGGGCTCGTCCTTGCCGCGGCCCGTCAGGTGCACGACCTGCGCGCCTTCCGGCAGCGCGTCCGCCGCACCCGTCATCGACTCGTTGACGTGCAGGGCTCCCAGGGAGCCGCCCGTCACCAGCAGCGTGGGCGTCTCCGGGTCGACGCCGAGACGCTCGGCTGCCTCCCGGCGCGCCTGGGCAGCACCCTGCGCATCCGCGCGGCGGCTGGCCAGCTCGGCGATCGCCGCACGCAGAGGCAGACCCGTCACGATCGTCTCCCCGTTGCGTGCCTTCAGCGGAGAGGAGGGGAAGGTCAGAGCGACGACCTTCGCGTTGCGCGCACCCACCTTGTTCGCCAGGCCGGGGCGTGCGTTCTGCTCGTGAATAACGATCGGGACACCCGCGCGCTTCGCCGCGATGTACGCGGGCGTCGACACGTAGCCGCCAAAACCGACGAGGACGTCCGCGCCCTCGAGGGCCTGGGCGCAGCGCTTCACGGCATCCGCGAAACGACCGGGCAGAGTGAAGAACGCCAGGGAGGGACGCCTCGGCAAAGGAACGCGGGGAATCTCCACGAGCGGGAATCCTGCGGCGGGAACCAGATCCGCCTCCAGACCCGCCTTCGTCCCCAGGACGACAACCTCAGCGCCACTGTCGCGCAGCTGCGCCGCCGTCGCCAGCAGAGGATTCACGTGACCGGCAGTGCCGCCGCCAGCCATCACAACCTTGACCATATGCGTCTCCTTTACGCGTGTGCGTGACACCAGTGTAGCGAGCCGCGCTGGCCACCATGTGCCGCAGGCGTCTTAGCGCGCCGCGCGACGACGAGGGGCGAGGCGGGGATCACGCCCAGCCGAGGCCTCGTCCGGACGGCCGATCATCCAAATGCCCGCGCGCGCTCGGGCGAACGAGGCAACAACGGCGATCGCGGTGATCGTAAACAGGAACGACGAACCTCCGTAGGACACGAGCGGCAGAGGCACACCGATAACCGGTCCCAGTCCCGTCACGGACAGGACATTGATGACCGTCTGGATGCCGATCCACGAGGCCACGCCCGAGGACACGATCGTCACAAACAGATCCGAGGATTCGCGCGCCACGCGGAACATGCCCCAGATCAGCAGGCCCAGGCACAGCAGCACTCCGAGGGCTCCCAGCAGGCCAAATTCCTCGCCGACGATCGCGAAAATAAAGTCCGTGTGCGCCGCCTGCAGGTAGTTCCACTTCTCGCGCGAGGCACCCGGTCCGAGACCGGTCAGGCCACCCGAGCCCAGCGCCCACAGCGAATGGTCGATCTGCTCGGGAGCGGACTCGTCCGGTCCTTTTGATGTGCCCGGAAGAATCGCCATGATACGGCGGATACGGGTCGGGTTCGACAAAACGAGCAGCACCATCGTCGGGACGGCGAGCATGATGAGGCCGCCGAACCAGCGCTTGGGCAGACCTGCCACCCACATCGCTCCCAGTGCACCGACGGCCACGACCATCGCGGTGCCCATGTCTCGGCCCAGCATGACCGCGCCGAGCGCCGTCAGGATCGGTAGTCCGACAGCCACACTCATGGCCTTCCAATCGCCGCGCTTCGATGCCGATTTCGAAACCATGAAACCCAAGAACACGATGAGCGCAAGCTTGAGGAACTCGGAGGGCTGGGCCATGATCGGACCCACCTTCACCCAGTTCGCGTTACCACCCTCCGAACGGCCCAAAGGGCTCAGGACCAGGGATTGGAAAACGAGCGCACCCACGAACATGACGGGGGCCACGTGCATGAGCCACCGCTGAGGCACGAGAAGGACAATCGTCGCAATCAAGAGCGACGCGAGGATGATGATCAGCGGGCGAGCGTACGCCGTGTAGGGGTTCTCGCCCTGCGCGATCGCGGTGACCGTCTGCGCTGAAAATCCCATGATGAGACCAAACACCGACAGCAGCAGAGCCGGCAGAATGACGAGGTAGTACGTCATCGCCGGATCATCCTTGCGTTCCTGTCCCGACCCGAATCGGATGCGAGGCAGCGTGATCGTCGGGATGTGCCAGCCGCGCTTATTCGTCGCCACCGGCGCTCCCCCACTGGGCCGCCAGGCGCGACACGGCATCAGCAAACGCGTCGCCACGCTGACCGTAGTTATCGAACTGATCCCACGATGCGCAGGCCGGGGCGAGCACGACGGTGTCGCCCGGCATGGACAGTGCCACGGCCTCGTTGACGACCGAGAACATCCAGTCCTCGTGGCCGTCAACCTCGACGCGGGGAACGTTCGGCGCGCCGGCCTGCAGCGCTTCCACGAGAGGCGCGCGGTCCTCGCCAATGACGACGACGCCGCGCAGCGTCGGCTCGACCTGGCGGATCAGTTCCGTGAAGTCCTGTCCCTTCGCGTCGCCACCGACAATCCAGATGGCGCTGCGCGGCGGCAGTCCCGCGAGAGAGGCGCGCGCGGCGTGCGCATTCGTCGCCTTCGAATCGTCCACCCACGTCAGGTCCGCGGCGTGGGCGATAATCGCGCGACGGTGTCCGGCCGGCCGGAACGCGCGCAGACCCGCCTCGACGGCCTCGGGCTCAACGCCGTATGCGCGGGCAAGGGCCGCAGCAGCCAGGGCGTCCGACAGAACCGCGGCGGACGGGTGGGGGCCGTACGCCCCCGCCAAGTCAGAAATATGCGCGAGGGCGGCGGCGTGACGCGCGCGGTCCTCCACGAACGCGCGGTCGACCAGCAGGCCGTCGACGATGCCGAACTGGGAGACTGTCGGCGCGCCGAGGGTCAGCCCGATCGCGCGAGCACCCTCCACGACGTCAGCGTTCTCCACCATCTGCTCCACGCGTCGATCGGACGCGGGGTAGACGCATGCGCGGATCGTGTTCTCGTAGACGCGCGCCTTATCGGCCACGTACGCCTCCACGCTGCCGTGCCAGTCCAGGTGATCGGCATCCACGTTCAGACAGATCGACGCCAGGGGCGAAACCGTCCGTGCCGTGTGCAGCTGGAAGCTGGACAGCTCCACCGCGAACACCTCGGCGTCGGAGTCAATCGCCCGCGTAATCGGCGTCCCGATATTGCCGACCTCTTCGGCCTTGGCACCCGCGCAGCGCAGGATCTTGCCGAGCATGCCGACCGTCGTCGTCTTTCCGTTCGTGCCGGTCACGACCAGCCACGGGCGCCCCGCGTGCGGGCCCTCCTCCTGGAGACGCCAGGCGAGTTCAACCTCGCCCCACACCTCGATGCCGGCGGCCTCACAGGCAGAGAAGACCGGGTGGTGTGCGGGAATGCCCGGAGACACGACGACGAGGTCGGGGCTGGCCTCGACGATCGCGCGCGCAAGAGAGCCGGGATCTTCGTCGACGTGAACATCGACGCCGGCGACGTCATCGAAGAACAGGGACTGTCCCCCGCGCGCATCGAAGGCACGCACCTGCCAGGCGCGTGCAAGCAGTGCGCCGGCAGCACCCTGCCCGGACTTACCCCAGCCGACGACAGCAGCGAAACGGCTCATCGAAGGGACACCCACTCTGCGTAGAACAGGCCCGCGCCGGCCACCGCGATGATCGCGGCGATCAGCCAGAAGCGGATCACGATCGTTACTTCCTTCCACCCGAGCAGCTCGAAGTGGTGGTGCAGCGGCGCCATGCGGAAGACGCGCTTGCCAGTGGCCTTAAAGACGCTGATCTGGATGACGTCGGAGAGGACGACGGCGACGAACAGGCCGCCGACGACGATGGCGAGCAGCTGCGTCTGGGTGAGGATCGACAGGCCGGCGACGGCTCCACCGAGGGCGAGGGCGCCCGTGTCACCCATGAAGATCTGGGCCGGCGAGGCATTCCACCACAGGAAGCCCGCGAGAGCACCGATCAGTGCCGCACAGAAGATCGCCAGGTCGAGGGGGTCTCGCGTCGAGTAGCAGTTCGCCGGGTTCGCGCCAAGCTGCGTACAAGCCTGAATCCGCTGGAAGTAGGTGATGAACGTGTACGCGCCGAAGACAAAGATCGAGACGCCCGCGGCCAGGCCATCGAGGCCATCCGTCAGGTTCGTGGCGTTCGACCAGGCCGTCACGATGAGGTTGGTCCAGATGAGGTACAGAGCAATACCCAGGCCCAGGCCCGCAAAGCCCAGGGTCACGGCCGTGGGACGCGCGAAAGAAATCGCGAGGGTGCCCGGGTACTCACCGAACTCGTTGGGCTTGATGAGCGTGCCCAGGGCGAAGAGCGAGGCCACGGCTACCTGTCCGATGATCTTGCCGGAGGGGTGCAGGCCAAGCGAACGCTGACGCATGATCTTGATGCCGTCGTCGAGGAGGCCAATGACGCCCAGGCCGACGAACAGGAAGATCAGCAGCAAGCCGGACCACGACGGCCCGGCGCCCGCGACAACAGAGCCGATCAGCCACGCGACGACCGTTGCAAGGATGATGACGACGCCACCCATCGTGGGCGTGCCACGCTTGGTGAGGTGCTGGGTCGGCCCGTCCTGGCGGATGAACTGTCCGTACTGGTGCATGACCAGGAAACGGATGAGGATTGGCGTGCCCGTCACGGACAGGGCCATCGCGATAATAAACGCGGCAATAAGTCCAATCACCGGGTCGTTCCCTTCTCCCGCAGGATGTCAGCCACCTGCCACGATTGCGAACCGAAAGAACCCTTGACGAGGACGACTGCGCCGTCTTCGGCGTGTTCCAAGGCGAGCCGCGCGGCATCCTGCGGATCCGCGGCAACCTCGCGATTGGGCACATCGGGGGCTCCCTCTAGATAGTAGTGGGCATCTGTGCCGAGACCAATGAGTGTGTCAACTCCCGCATCGGCGATCAACGCGCCCACCTGCTGGTGGAGCGACTGGGAGTCCTCGCCCAGCTCGAGCATCTCACCGAGAACGGCGATGCGCTGGCTGTCGCGACCAATCGAAGCGAGGGCGGCGATACCCGCACGCATCGAATCCAGGTTCGCGTTGTAGGAGTCATCGATGAGCGTCAGGTCCGTTCCATCGACGCGCAGCTCGTGGACGTCCATGCGGTGCGGGCTCAGCGCACGAGCGCGCGACAGAACGGTAGCCACGGTCTGAAGGCTCACCCCAAGGGTGAGCGCACCGGCGGCGGCGGCCAGCGCGTTCGCGACGTGATGACGACCCACGATCTTCAGATCGATGGGAGCTTCCCCTTCGGGGGTCACCAGGGTAAAGGATGCGCGGTCGGCACGGTCGAGGCGCACGTCGCGCGCGAGAACGTCGGCACGCTCGTTGCCCGACGCCGAGAAGCGGATGACCCGTCCGGTCGCCAACGGAGCCATGGCCTCGACGTTCGGGTCGTCCGTGTTCAGGATGACCGGTCCGCCCGGGCGGGTTCCCTTGATGAGCTCGGCCTTCGCGGCCGCAACGCCCTCGAAACCGCCGAAGCCACCCACGTGGGCGTGGCCCACGCACAGCTCGATGGCCACGTCGGGGGCGACGATGTCCGTCAGGTAGGTGATGTGGCCGGGCCCTGAGGCGCCCATCTCGAGGACGAGGTGGCGCGTCGACTCGTCGGCCAGGAGCACCGTCAGGGGCAGGCCGACCTCGTTATTGAAAGACAGCTTGGGGGCCACCGTCGGCCCGTCCTCGCTCATGATCTGGAGTAGCAGGTCCTTCGTGGTCGTCTTACCCACGGAGCCGGTCATTGCGATGACATCCAGGTCGCCACTACTGCGCAGCTTTGTGACGTGCGCACGAGCCAAGGCCCCCAGCGCCTCGGTCGAATCCTCGACGACGATCTGAGCCACGGCCTCGTCAACCTCGTCGACCTCGTGCTCGACGATAACGGCGACTGCGCCGCGCTCGACCGCACCGGACACGAACGCGTGACCGTCGGCGCTCTCACCGCGGCGCGCAACGTAGAGCGACCCTGCCTGCGCCTCGCGAGAATCCGTCACCAAGGGCCCCGTCACGGGAACGTCGTTCCCCACGAGGCGACCCGACACTGCCTCAGCGATCCACTGGGCTGATGCCTGCATGCTTTACTCCTTCAGACTCACGGGGTCGTCGGATACAGGTTAGCTGACCCCGTAGACGCGGGGATACCCAGGTTCGCGACCGCCGTACGCGCGATGTCGCCAAAAAGCGGGGCTGACGAATCAGATGAGACCGACGCCACCTTCGGATTGTAGAGAACCACGGCGATCGCCAGGCGCGGCGCGTCCGCGGGGATAATGCCCGCGGTGGTCGACACGAGGCCCGAAGCGCCGTCAATGACGGTCTCGGCGGTACCCGTCTTCACGCCGACCCGGTAGCCCGGGACCTTCGCAGCACCGGCGGTACCGCGGTCATCCTCAACGACGGATTCCATCATGGTCAGCAGCTGCGAGGCCGCCTGCGCATCCATGACCTGCACGGGCTGGCTAGAGTCGGGAACCTCGACCGTTCCATCCGCATTCGTCCACGACTTCACAATGTGCGGGGCGATGCGCACTCCCCCGTTCGCGATCGTGGCGAGAGCGGATGCCTCCTGCACCGCCGTAATCGCGTAGGCCTGACCGAACATCGTCACGTAGCGATCACGTCCCTGCCACTGGTCGGCACTGCGCACAAGACCCGCAGACTCGCCGGGCAGCTCGATACCTGTCTCCTGGCCAAAGCCGAAGGCGCGCATCATGGAGTAACGCTGATCATCGCTCACCGTTTGGCCGATGAGCACCGTTCCCGTGTTCGAAGACTCCGCCAACACGCCCGTCGCCGTCAAGGTCTCACCAGCGTGCTCGTGGAAGTCCGTGATAGGGCCACCGGCATCAGGCAGATCCAGCGCGTAGGGAACCTGGAAAACACTCGTCGGGGTGATCGTCCCCTGGTTGAGGGCCGTTCCCACGGTCACGAGCTTACCCACCGAACCCGGCTCGAAGGTGTCCTGCACAGCGTGCACCTTCTGAGGCTTGGCGTTGTCGGGCTCCGTCGAGTTCGAATCCGCCATGACGAGGACATGCCCCGTCGCGACGTCTTCAATGACGACCGCACCCCAGTCGGCCTGGTGCTTCGCGACGCGCGCGTCCAGGAGATCCTGCACCTGGTGCTGAAGGTCAGCGTGCAGCGTCAGCTCAACGTTGCCACCATTCTTGGGTTCCACCGTCGTCTTCTTGCCGCCGGGCATGACGGCACCGTTGGGAGCGATCTCAAAGGCCTGCGCGCCCGGGGTGCCCGTCAGGAAGGTGTCGAACTGGGCCTCCATGCCCGAGGAGCCCTGCCCCTCAGCGTTCACCGTACCGATGACCGGGGCCGCCACGTTACCGTTGGGGTATTCGCGTTCGAAGACGGACTCCCACTCGATCCCGTAGATGTCGAGCTTACGGATCTCACGGTAGGTCACCGCATCGACGTTTCGCTTGATGTACTCGTAGGTCGAATCGCCCAGCATCATGCCGCCCAGCTCGGCCTCGTTCATGCCGAGGAGCGGGGCGAGCTGACGAGCGGCCTCAGCGGGGCCTCGCCCGACCTCGTTACCATCGTCATCGCGATGCACATAGGCGCGAATATTCACCTGGTTGACGGCGATGTCGTAGGTCTGGATCGAGTTCGCCAGCACCACGCCGGTTGCATCGGTGATCGTTCCGCGCGCGGCCGCGACTTCGGTCGAAGACGTACGCACACGCTGCCCCTGAGCAGCCAGGGAGGGTCCTTCAATGATCTGCAGCTGCACGAGCCGCACGGCGCAGATGCTCAGGGCAAAGATGAAAAATCCCAAGACCCACCGTGAACGCGTGATGACGGTATCCATAGGCACTCGCCTCCGAGTTACTTCGCGGGGGTTCCAGCCTCGACAGTACCGGTCTCAAGCGTGATGAAACCGGACTTGCCGGCGGGCACCATGCCGTTTGCCTTGGCAGCCTTCTCCAGCTCCGTCGGCGACGCCTTACGGTCCAGCTCGGCGCGCATGGTCCACGACTGCGCCTCCAGTTCGTTGAGCACGAGCTGCTGCTCGCGGATCTCAAAGGAGGTCTGCGCCATGCGAGTGTTGAGCACCATCGAGGTCACCACGGATGCCAGAGCGACCGCCACGAGGAGAGCCACGATGGCCATCAAGGAACGGCGCGGGCGGGTGCCCTGGACGAGACGAAGCTCGTGGACCTCGTCGCGGCGCAGCTCGGGGCGCGCAGCGGGACGTGCCTTCGCGGTTGCTGCACTCATGCGAGGTCCTTCCATTCACGGATGAGTTCCGCACCGCGCAGTCGCACGGAAGCGGATCGGGGGTTGTGGTCTTGTTCGGCCTGGTCGGCCTTGTTTGCGCCCTTTGTCAGCAGGCGCAGGCTGGGAGCCATCTCATCGGGGATGATCGGCAGTCCGGGAGGCGCTGCGGACGTGGAGCCGCGGCGCAGCACATCTTTGACTATTCGGTCTTCGAGGCTTTGGTAGGACTCCACGACTAGGCGTCCACCGACCCTCAGACTTGACAGCGCCCGCGGGAGCGCCCTCTCCAAGATGGTTAATTCGTCGTTGACCGCGACGCGCAGCGCCTGGAACGTACGTTTCGCCGGGTTGCCACCCGTGCGCCTCGCCGGCGCCGGGATTGCCTCGCGAATGATGTCCACGAGCTCGCCTGTGCGAGTGATGGGCGCGTCGTCTCGGCGGCGGATGATAAGCCTGGCGATTCGGGGCGCAAACTTCTCTTCGCCGTAGGTACGCAGGATACGGATCAGTTCGCCTTCCGAGGCGGTGGCCAGCAGGTCCGCCGCGCTCTGCCCGCTCGTCGCGTCCATTCGCATGTCGAGCGGAGCATCCTTCGAGTAGGCGAAGCCGCGGTCGGCCTCGTCGAGCTGTAGGGAGGACACTCCCAGGTCCATGAGGACGCCATCCACGCGAGCGCCGGCTCCGAGCTGCTCCTCGACGGCCGCATCGATGTTGTCGTAGGTGGTGTGGACCGCACGGAAACGCGTCCCAAAGCGCTCAAGGCGCGCCGAGGCCAGCTCGATGGCCTGCGGGTCACGGTCGATGCCGATGACGGTGAGCCCCTCAAAGCGCTCGAGGGCACCCTCGGTGTGCCCACCCATGCCCAGGGTTGCATCCACGAGAACGGCACCGGGGCGTTCGATCGCAGGCGCGAGCATGTCGAGGCACTCGCGCAGCAGCACGGGGACGTGACGCTCGCTCGCGGGGCGCGACGAAACGCGCACCGACTCCGATGCATCGCGCATGTCGCGCCTCCTTTACGTCTACTTCCTCGATCCGTCCACCCAGGTCCCCCACCGTGCTCCGCCACCGGGGAAGTGATGTCGGAACAGCGGGCGGAGACCTGGATGTACGGGTCAGAACATCCCGGGAATAATCTCTTCTGCTGTGTTGGAGAAGACCTCCTCCTGGACCGCGAGGTATTCGCGCCAGGCCGAGGCATCCCAGATTTCGGCTCGCGAGCCCGCGCCAATGACGGCGAGCTCACGACCCAGACCGGCGTATGCGCGCAGGTCTGCAGGGACGCTGATGCGCCCCTGCTTGTCCGGGACCTCCTTGTAGGCACCCGAGAGCATCACGCGGATCCAGTCACGCGCCTGCTTGGACGACAGGGGCGCGCGGCGCAGTTCCGCGGTCATGTTCTCGAACTCCGACGCAGGGAATGCGTAAATGCAGTGCTCCTGTCCGCGAGTGAGGACGATTCCGCCCTCCATATCCTCACGAAAGCGCGCGGGCAGGAACATGCGACCCTTGTCGTCGAGCTTGGGCTCATACGTACCGAGGAACATGTCACCGCCCTCCCCTGTTCGGAACTTTCCCCCACTTTAACCCACCAACCCCCATATTTACGCAGGAACTTACGGCGTGGCGCGAGATACACCGGGCAGAAATGGTGAAATTACAGCGAAAAATTCAGGTGGAGAAAAGTGGGGGAAATCTTGCACACACTCGGTGAGTCGCGCCGTAGCAAACGACGACTGTCAGAGTCGATAACACACGACCAATCAGCCATCATTCGTTGTTATTGCAGCGTTTTCACGAGGCATGGGAGCGTTTGGAGGGCACCGGTGCCACTCTCGGGGAAGACAGCGGGGAGGGAGGTGGGGAATCCCGGGGAGCACAGTGGGGAGCGCAGTGGGGGCTACGGGTTTTCTGGGTGCCGGGCCCGGCTGTGGGGTGGGGCTGCTGTGTGTGCCAGTGGGCGGCGCGGCCAGTCCTTGCCGCCCATGGGTGCCGCAGCCTGGCCCTACGGCGCTTTCCGCACCACCAGCAATGGGGGTTTTGCACTACATGAAGCCTTCAGGGGATGTGTCGCCGGCGTGTCGGAGCCTCATGTAGTGCAATTCCCCCCGTCTGGTGGCAGTGAAGCCGTGGCTTGAGGTGGTGTGGCCGCGACTTGAAGCGCTGTGCTCCCCAAAGTGCAGACCCATTGGGTGACAACAGCTAAAAATAGGTCGTTGTGGCTGAATGGGTCTGCACTGTGGCGGATTCGGTGTCAATCTCGGTGTGCTATTCGCACGCGAACCCCTGAACATGCGCGTTAACCCTTTGATGCGCACGTAAACCCCTAAGCTACACCCACCTAGTGGAAGCTGGGCGCCGCCGCCCACGCTCCACTAGGTGGGTTAACATGCGCATCAAAGGGCCCAAGCATCCACCCGCCGGGCCTAGGCCACCACCTATCGGGTTAACGTGCGCATCAAAGGGGTTCACGTGCGCAGGATGCATTCACAGAAACAGAAGAGGGCCTGACGCTCACAGGCGTCCCGACGATCCCCATGCCTCCCCGGAGACGACAGAGGCGGGACCCCGAAGGATCCCGCCCCTCGTTGCGTGCGATGGCCGCACCGTCAGAACCGAAAAGTCACGCTCCCAGCAACACGTAGTGTCCTTAAACCCAGAATCCCCGGGGAGCACAGTGGGGAGCACAGTGGGGAGCACAGTGGGGAGCACAGTGGGGAGCACAGTAAAGCGGGGCGAGCCGGCTAATCCGGCTCGCCCCGCTTCATCAATCGTTTGGAACGCCTAGTCGTTGCCTCGACGGTCGTCCCAGCGGCGCTCCTGATCCTGGATGAAAGAGTTCCATCCGCTGCTCTTGTCTGCGCCGCGCTCGGACGATTCATCGGCCGATTCCGACGACGACGTTCCCGGTCGCGACAGGGCGTAGAGGATACCGGCGACCGTCAGGGCGAAACCGGCGACCCCCAGGAGGATCGAGAGGATCGAGTAGCCCAGGGACACGGCGGCGACCAGGACAACCATGCCCAGGACCGCTCCGGTCAGGCCCAATGCAATGCGACGCGGCGCGCGCGGACCACGAGCCGGCTCGGTTTCCTCCTCGGCCGCGGGGGCGGACATCTGGGAGGCCAACGCCGGGTCTTCCTCGCGCAGGGATGCTTCCATCTGCTCGAGGATCTTCTTCTCGTACTCGGTGAGAGCCATTGGGTGCCCCTTTCGGACGGTAGTGTCCTCAGCTTAGCGCGTGTGACATGCCGGAGACGAACTGGCCTTACAGGAGCGTTCCCTGCGTGGGTTCTTCCTCGCGGGGTGCACTCCCCTGCAGGTGCGCCTGAGCGCTGGCTCCGGCGGGAGGGGCCCCAGCCTCGTTACTGTCCGCGCCGAAGGAGCGTCTGCCCGGCACCTTCTTTCCGAGGAGCGTGGCGGGGGCGAGGGCGCCTGCGCCGAACTTGTCACGGATCTGATCCATCGCGCGCTCGGAGGCGGCGGGCCTCTCATCGCGGTCGAGCGTGACGGCGACACCGCCCGAGCGAGCCTGCAGCCCCTCCACGCGCACACCGAAGAGCCGCACTCCCCCGATCGGCATATCCTCACGGGCAAACAGGCCCTGCGCCGCCTGCGCAATATCGCGCCCGGTGTCGGTGGGCGCCACGAGGCTCACGCTGCGCGTGATCGTATGAAAATCGGTGCCGCGCATCTTAATTCCCACGGTCCACCCGACGACGCCTCCGGCGCGCAGCCTGCGGGCGCAGTCGTGCGAGGCCGCCAGGATGAATTCTTCGATGTCCGCCCGCGAGCGCACGTCCTCCTCGAAGGTTCGTTCCATGCCGACTGATTTCTCGGCGCGCGTGGGGGCGACGGGACGCGGGTCGATGCCCCACGACAGGTCGTGGAGGTGGTGGGCGGAGGCCACACCGAGGAGCTTGGTGAGGCGCGTGAGCGGGGCGTTGGCGAGGTCCCCGATCGTGTCGATCCCCTCCCGGTCGAGGATCGCAGCGGTCTTCCCCCCGACTCCCCACAGCGCTCCAACGGGCAGTCCGTGGAGGAAGTCGACGGTGGCCGCCTGCGGGATGAGGAGCAGGCCGTCGGGCTTTGCGTGCGAGGAGGCGATCTTGGCGACCGACTTGGTGGCGGCGATCCCGACGGATGCTGGCAGTCCCACGGCCTCACGGATGCGGGAGCGGATCAGGTGGGCGATCTGGGTGGGCGACCCCAGCCTGCGGCGCGCCCCGGAGACGTCGAGGAAGGCCTCGTCGATGGAAACCTGCTCGAGGTCGGGGGTGACGGTGGCGAGAATCGCCATCACCTGGCGGGAGTAGCGTTGATAGAGGCCGTGGTTGCCGGGGATGAATGCGGCGCTCGGGCACAGGGCGCGGGCGCGCGAGGTGGGCATGCCTGCCCGCACTCCCAGGGCGCGGGCCTCGTAGGTGGCGGAGGTGACGACTCCACGCCCGGACGTGCCGCCAACGATGATGGGGCGGCCGATGAGGCTCGGATCCTCGCGCATCTCAACCTGCGCGAAAAAGGAGTCCATGTCGACGTGCAGGATCGGCGTGGCGCTATCGTCCGATCCCCAGTCGCGTTTGGCGCGCGCGTCCCTGGGAGCGTTTGACATGTCACCTCCTGTGCCCGTGGGCGTCGTCCATGGTTACAGTGTCCACCATGGCACGCTCATCTTCGTCACGCGACATCTCCTTCGATACGGATTTTGGTCCGGCCCGGATCCGCTGGGACGGTCCGCGCGCGACGCTGTTCCTGGGTGATGTCGAATCGTCCGCAGTCGACACGTCGGACCCCACGTACTTGGAGTTCGAGTACATGCAGCACATGGACGCCGTCGTGTCCTCGCTGTGGGGCCCCCAGGATCGTTTCCGCGCTCTCCACGTGGGCGGCGCGGCCTGCGCGCTCGCGTGCGCCTGGTCATCGTCTCATCCTCAGTCTCGGCATGTCGCCGTCGAGGTTGACCGTCTGTTGGCCGAACAGGTGCGCGAGCACTTCCCCATCCCGGGGGCCCCTCAGGTCAAGATCCGCGTGGGCGATGGACGAGCGGTCCTCGACGGGACGCGCGAGGGGTCTTTCGACGTGATCGTTCGTGACGCCTTCGCGTCGGGCATGACTCCCGATCATCTGCGCACGGTGGAGTGCGCCGATCAGGTACGGCGCGCCCTCACGGCCTCGGGGGTGTACCTGGTCAATTGCGCGCACGGAGGCCCTGCCAACGCGCGCCAGGACGTGGCCGCCCTGCAGGACGTGTTTCCCTTCGTGGCATCCATCCAGGACCCGAAGGTGGGGCGAGGGGGACGGCGCGGCAACGTCGTCGCCCTGGCGAGCGCCGTCGACGTCGTAGACGTCGATCAGATCGATCGGGCCCTGCGAATGCTCGCCCTCCCAGCCCGCATCACGAGGCCGGCCGAGCTGACGCGCTGGGTCGCAGGCACACCGACGCTGACGGACGCGCAGGTGGGCTACCCGCAGGCCGACTGACTCCCCCGGCACGGGCGCGTGAACTCACTCGCGCAGACGGGGCCGCAGACTCACGCGCGGTGGCGCGGAGCCGAGGGCCCGGAGCCGCGCCCGTTACGGCGCGCCTCAATGCGTGCGAGCACGTCCTCGATCGTGTCGGGCTTGGAAGGTTCCACGGATTCTTCGATGCGCGAGGCACGCTGAACGGACTCGATCTCCTCATCCTGGGCGCGCGAGACCTGCGCCAGGTATGCCTCGATCACGTCGCCGATATCCTTCGGGGTCTTCTCCTCGCCGCCCGTCGACGGAGGCTGACCGAGTCCGGGCAGCGGGATCGCTCCCTCCCCACCGGTCCACGCGTCGAAGTGCTCCTCGAGGTTGGAGACCGTGCGAGAGATGTCGGGGTTTCCCTCCACGAGCTTGGCGATGTTCTCCTGGTCCTGCGCGGCCCCCTGTTCGAGGTCACCGACGGGCAGGGACAGGTCAGCGAACTTCGCGAAGGAGGTGAGCAGGGCCGAGGCGGCGGCCGGGTATCCGGTGTCCGCCATGTAGTACGGGACCGCGCCGAGCAGCGCCAGCCCGCCAATGCCTCGTTGCCCCATGCGGATCTGCATGAAGGTGGACAGCGGCGAGGGGAACTGCATGTGATTCGAGATCGCGCCAGACCCCGGGGGAAGCAACGAGGCGTCGGTGGCCTGCACGTGCACGGGCGTCGGGCGTGTATGCGGCACACCCGAGGGCACACCGTGCAGCGAGAACGTGATCTCGACGCCGGCACGCTCGCACAGCTCGTTGATCGCGTTCGTGAACGACTCCCAGTGAGCGTCGGGCTCCGCGCCGTGCAGGACCAGGATCGGGTTACCCATGTCGTCTTCGACGAGGTCAAGGACGGTTTCGGGCATCACCATGTCCGAGGAGGACACCCAGTTGTCCACGGTCACGATCGGACGGTGCGATCGGTAGTCCATCAGCGTATCCGCGTCGAAGGTGGCGACTCGCTCGTTGTGCAGGGAACGCAGGAGCTGGCCAATCGCCATGCGCCCTGCCGCGCCCGCGTCAATCGCCCCATCAAAGTGGATGAGAAGGATCTTCGCCTTCGCGCCGGCGGCGGGACCGTCGGCATACAGGTCAGTGGCGTTGATACTCACGTCTCCTCCTCATGCTGATTCTTCTACCTCGTGTCTAACGTACCCGGGTGGTGCCCACCGCGTCACGTGGGAAGGAGTTTTGAGCTTGCGGCGAAGTTCGCCCACGCCGCAGCAGATGAAACAGCACGCGGGGCAAAAGTAGGGAACAATAGAAGGCCCATAAACGAGGAGGACCCATGGCCACGAGCACTCATCGCGAGTCGTCGACCGACCTTCCGTTGCCGGAACAGGAATTTGTGGACAGCGCCTACGAGCGCCTGGACGCGCTGCGCGCCTCCTATCGGGAGCGCCAGGGGCGAGTTCACTCCACCCACGGCGTCGGCAACGCTCAGGGATGGACCGAACGCGAGGCCCTGTCCGCTCACCTGGGCGAAATGGCCGCCCGCCTCGAAGGCGTCGAAGAGCGCCTGCTGTTTGGCCGCCTCGACATGGCCGACCGTTCGACCCGCCACGTGGGTCGTCTCTCCCTGTCCCACGAGGACGGCACTCCCCTACTCGTTGACTGGCGTGCGCCCGCTGCGCGTCCCTTCTACCAGGCGACCTCCGCCGAGCCGGACGGCGTCGTGCGCCGCCGCCACATTTCCACCCGTGACCGACGCGTCACCGGCCTCGAAGACGAGCTGCTGGACGCCTCTCGCGCATCCGGACTCGAACTCCAGGGCGAGGGCGCCCTCATGCACGCCCTCAGCGAGGCCCGCGACGGCCGCATGGGCGACATCGTCGCCACGATCCAGTCTGAGCAGGACCGCATCATCCGTGCCTCCGACAAGGGCCTGCTGGTCGTCCAGGGCGGCCCCGGCACCGGCAAGACCGCTGTCGCGCTCCACCGCATCGCCTACCTCCTGTACGCCCACCGCGAGCGCCTGGAACGATCGGGGGTCCTCCTCGTCGGTCCCTCGCGCCTGTTCCTGCGCTACATCGAGCAGGTCCTGCCGTCGCTCGGCGAGACGGGTGTCGTCTCGGTGACGCTGGGTGACCTGGTGCCCGGCGTGAACGCTCGCGGTAGCGAGGACGAGGCCGTGGCGCGGATCAAGGGTCTGCCCGCGTGGGCGAAGATCGTCAAGGAAGCCGTGCGGGCGCTGGCCAAGCTCCCCGAGGGCGACCAGGTGCTGCGCGTGTGGAACCGCGAGGTGACGCTCACGCGCGCCGACGTGGAGAGCGCAAGACGCCGGGCGAAGCGCTCGGGCCGGGCGCATAACGTGGCGCGCGAGTCCTTCGCGCGCGAGCTCATGGACGTGTTGGCCCTGCGCCTGGCGCGCGAGGCCGGTGACGCGGACTCCGAGGGCGGCGTCGATCCCGAGGTCAAGCGCTCCTGGCTCATCGAGATCCGCGACTCGGTGGACTGTCGCCGTGCGATCAACACGGCGTGGATGCCGACGAGCGCACAGACGCTGCTGCGCAGGCTCTACGCTCGTCCCGAGGTACTGGCGGCGGCAAACCGCAAGGCCGGCTCCCCCCTGCGTCCCGACGAGCTCGCGGCCCTCGTGCGCCCCCGCTCTGCCCCGTGGACGGTGTCTGACGTGCCGATCCTGGACGAGTGCGAGGAGCTGCTCGGACCCATGCCGTCGTCTTCCTCCTCGTCGCGCGAAGCCGACAAGGGCGCGATCGAGCGCGCCCGCGAGGCGATCGAGGCCCAGAACCTGGGTGGCGGCATCGTGACCGCCCAGATGCTCGCCGAGCAGGTGGCCGGACAAGACACCTGGACGCCACTGTCCGAGCGCGCCGCCAAGGACCGTACGTGGGCGTACGGCCACATCGTCGTCGACGAGGCACAGGAGCTCTCTCCCATGGCCTGGCGCGCCCTGCTGCGTCGCTGCCCCTCCCGTTCGTTCACGGTCGTGGGCGACCTCGACCAGCGTCGCGGCTCCAAGCGCCCGTCGACGTGGGAAAAGGCCCTCGGCCCTGCGGCCCGCGCACTGGCGGCCGAGTACGCGCTGACGGTCTCCTACCGCACGCCCGCCACCCTCACGACCCTCGCCGAAGGCGTCGTCGCGCGCGCCGGTGCCCCCGTCCTCTACCCGATGACAGCCGTGCGCGACGTCGACGATTGCTACCGCGTCACCCACGTGGACGCACCCGAGGACGCCCCGGCCTCGTCGGAGGACACCTCGTCGAAGGACAATAGCCCCCTGTGGCGCGCCGTCGCCCAGGCCCAGCGTGAGGCCGAGGAACGCCTCGACCGCGAGGCGGGGACCTCCCGCGGCCGCATCGCCATCATTGTTGGCAACGAGCGCGCCCGCGCGTGGGGAGCCGACGTGGACGGCGAGACGGCCCTCTCCGAGCGCGTCAGCCTCCTGTCGGCCGTTGCTTCCAAGGGCCTCGAGTTTGACTCCGTCATCCTCGTCGAGCCCGCGGAGATCCTCAGCGACGGCGTCGGAGACCTTTTCGTCGCCCTCACCCGCGCCACCCACGACGTGCACGTCGTCCACTGCGCTCCCCTGCCCGCCGGCATGGAAGAGTGGTAGGAGCAACCACACCCTGACACCGCGTGTCCCTTTCGGCTCCCGTCTGCCATGATGGGGGTATGACACGCGCACTGCTCCTGGAAAACCCGCACGACGTCGCCGACGATATTTTCGCCAAATTCGGCATCGAGGTGACCCGCGTGACGGGTGCCCTGTCCGAGGACGACCTGATCGACGCGCTCGAAGGCGTGGACTACCTGGGCCTGCGTTCCAAGACCGAGGTCACCGAACGAGTGCTGCGTGCACGCCCCGAACTCAAGGCCATCGGAGCCTTCTGCATCGGCACGAACCAGATCGACCTGGCCACCGCCACCGAGATGGGCATTGCCGTCTTCAACGCCCCGTACTCCAACACGCGTTCCGTCGTCGAGCTCGCGATCGGCGAGATCATCGATCTCTCGCGCCGCGTCACCGTCAAGAACTCGCGTCTACACCGCGGCGTGTGGGACAAGAGCGCGGACGGTGCCCACGAGGTGCGCGGGCACACCCTGGGCATCATCGGCTACGGCAACATCGGCACCCAGCTGTCGGTCCTCGCCGAGGCCATGGGCCTCAACGTCATCTTTTACGACGCTGCCGAGCGCCTCGCCCTGGGCAACGCGACGCAGATGCCGACCATGGAGGCCGTCCTGCGCGAAGCCGACATCATCTCCGTGCACGTGGACGGCCAGGAATCGAACACGAACCTCATCGGACGAGTCGAGTTCGAGCTCATGAAGCCCGGCGCCCTGTTCATTAACCTGTCTCGCGGTCACATCGTCGACGTCGACGCGCTGCACGCGGCGCTCGTCTCGGGCCACCTGGGCGGCGCGGCCATCGACGTGTTCCCGGAGGAGCCGCGCGCCAACGGCGACCCGTTCGAATCGCCCCTGGCGACCCTCGACAACGTCATCCTCACGCCCCACATCGGGGGTTCGACGGAGGAGGCGCAGTACGACATCGGTCGCTTCGTGGCCGCCAAGATCGGCGAATACCAGGCCAGCGGCTCGACCGACATGAGCGTGAACCTGCCGAACCTGACGATGAACATCGGCAAGCGCTCGCGCTACCGCGTGCGCCTCATCCACCGCAACGTGCCCGGCGTCATGGCGCGCGTCAACCAGATCTTTGCCTCCTCCGAAGCAAACGTCGACGCCCAGATCCTGGCCACCGTCGACGAGGTCGGCTACGTGCTCACCGACATTTCGGCGGGCCTGGGACGCGAGGCACTCGAGGAACTGAGTCACCTGCCCGAAACCGTCCGACTGATCGCCACGCCGCTATAAAACTGTCGCATTCATCGCGTTCCCAGCTGGTCAAACGAGGCATAACTTACGGTATCGTAGGGACATCGTTCCCAAAGGAGGACAGATGGATCTCACGACGAAGCTGCGCGAGCTATACGCGCCGGGTGTCGCCTACAACATCGCGATTCCCGACCGTCCGATCCCGGACATGGTCCTGGAGGTCGCCTCCCGCTACCCGAGGCGCGCCGCGATCGACTTTTTCGCACGCCAGCTCACGTACGCGGAGCTCGCTCAGGAGATGCGCCTGGCCGCGGGTGCCCTCCATCAGGCGGGCGTGCGCCCCGGCGACCGCGTCGCCCTCGTGATGCCGAACTGCCCGCAACACGCCGTCGCCGTCCTGGGCACGATGCTCCTCGGCGCCGTCGTCGTCGAACACAATCCGCTCGCTCCCGCAGGCGAGTTGGAGGGCGAGTACGAGCGCCACGGCGCTCGCGTCACCATCGCCTGGTCGAAGTCGCTGGAGAAACTCACCTTCCTCGGGCGCGGCCACACCACCTTCTGCATGGACCTAACGACGGCTCTGCCCGCAGCCTCGCGCATGGCGCTCAAGCTTCCCGTCAAGGCGGCCCGCGAGAAGCGCGATCAGCTCTCGAGCCCGCGCCCGAGCTGGGCTCGCTCCTGGACGCGCGCCATGCGCACCGCGACCCCGTGGCGCGGTGCGTGCCCGTCAGCCATGGACGACGTCGCCCTCCTCATTCACACGGGCGGCACGACCGGCGTCCCAAAGGCCGCCGCTCTCACGCACGCCAACCTCATGGCGAACGTCGAGGAATCGATCGCGTGGGTCCCCGTCCTCCACGAGGGCGCCGAGGTCTTCTACTGCATCCTGCCACTCTTCCACGCCTTCGGGTTCACCATTGGCTTCCTGGCGGGCTTGCGCCTGGGGGCGACGATCGCCATGTTCCCCAAGTTCGACACCGCGCTGGTACTGGCCGCTCAGCGCCGACTGCCGTGCACGTTCTTCCTGGGCGTTCCGCCCATGTACGAGCGCCTGCTCGCGGCGGCGGAGGGCACGAACGCGGACCTGTCCTCGATCCACTTCTCACTCTCGGGCGCAATGCCTCTCTCGGCGCCGCTGGCCGAACAGTGGGAGCAGGCCACCGGCGGCCTCATGATCGAAGGCTACGGCATGACGGAGGCCTCCCCGATCCTCCTGGGATCACCCCTCGCCTCCTCGCGAGCACGCGGGGCGCTCGGCATCCCCTTCCCCTCCACCCAGGTGCGCATCGTCGATCCGGAAAACCCCTCCCGCGAGGTTGCCGATGGCGAGGTCGGCGAGCTCATTGCCCGCGGCCCGCAGGTGTTCTCCGGCTATTGGAACCAGGACGAGGAGACCGCCGAAGTCTTCACCGAGGATGGATGGCTGCGTACGGGCGACCTCGTTCAGGTGCGCGACGGCTTCATCTACATGGCGGACCGGCGCAAGGAGATGATCAATGCCTCCGGCTTCAACGTCTACCCCACGCAGGTGGAAAACGCCGTACGTTCGATGCCGGGTGTTCTCGACGTCGCAGCGGTCGGCGTGCCGGCCGGCGAGTCCGGCGAGGACGTCGTCGCCGCCGTCGTCCTCGAAGCCGGCGCCTCCGTCACGCTCGCAGAGCTGCGCAAGTGGGCGGAGAAGTCCCTGGCCCACTACGCGCTCCCCCGCCAGATCGTCGTCATGACGGAGCTGCCTCGCTCTCAGCTGGGCAAGGTCATGCGTAAGAAGGTCCGCGAGCAGATCATGGGCGCCCAGGCCGCCGCAACCGACGCGGTTGCCGGCGCGCGCGAGGCCGTCGCGGGGGCGCGTGAGGCAGTATCCGAGAAGGTCGCCGAAGCACGCGATGCCGCTTCCGAGGCAATGGCCGGGGCCCGCGAGTCCATGTCCGAGAAGGTTGCCGAGGCGCGAGAGGCGGCGTCCGAGGCAGTGGCAGGGGCCCGCGGCGCCGTCTCCGACGCTGTCGCAGGAGCCCGCGAGTCCATGTCGGAAGCCGTCGCGGGAGTTCGCGGAGCAATGCGCGACGAGCAGGCGCATCCCGCGACTAACGCGCAGGTAGACAGCTCGGACACAGCCGAGCAGACGAGCGAGCACTAGACCGCACCTGGCGCGCAGATGGAAAAGTGCCCGGTTCCCAGTGCGGGGGCCGGGCACTTCTCATGTCACGCGATCAGTCGTCTCCGAGCAACGTGGGGGCGTTAGAGACGGGACGCTTGCGCGCAGAACGCGCCTTGCGAGGCTTCTTCGCGGGCGCGGGCACCGCGGGTTCGACGGCCGCATGGTCGCCGGCCTCGGACGCCGCGTCACCGCCCTGCGCGCGCTCGCGCAACGCCTCAATGGCCTGCTCGAAATCATCAAGAGTATCGAATTGACGATAGACGGAGGCGAAGCGTAGGTAAGCGATCACGTCAAGGTCGCGCAGGAACGGGAGGATGGCCTTGCCAACTTCGTTCGTGGACACGTTAGAGACGCCCGTTGAGCGCAGCTGTTCCTCGACCTGCTGAGCGAGAATCGCGAGCTGATCATCCGAGACCGGCCGTCCCTGACAGGCTTTCTTGACGCCCGACACAACCTTGTTACGGGAGAAAGACTCGACGACGCCGGAGCGCTTGACGACCTGGAACGAGGACGTTTCGAGAGTAGTAAAACGCTTCTTGCAGTGCGTGCACTCACGCCGACGCCGAATCGAGGCGCCGTCGTCCGCGATGCGCGTATCGACGACGCGCGAATCCGGGTTATGACAGAAAGGGCAGTGCACCCCTCAACGGTACACGCTCAGACCCCCATCTGTCACAGGAGTCCCACGCGTCACCGTCAGCGGACCGGCACGAGGACCCGCTGCCCGGGCTGCAGGGCCCCCTGCACGTCATTCATGCGCTCAATGTCGGCGACAACCTGCTCGAGCGGACGATCCGTCTTGACGTTCTGAGCCAGCGACCACACAGAGTCACCACTGACGACCGCCTTCGTCACCGTCGGACCATCGTAGGCGGCGGGCTGAATAGCGAGACCGAGCGCACCGGCCCCCACGGAGAGAACAACCGTCGCGAGCGCGCCGGCGATAATGCCGCGACGAGAAGAGCGGGCGCGGCGACGCGGAGCTGCAGGAGCGCGCAGGTAGGAGGGGTCATCAACGCGCTGAGCCTCGACGCGGCGACGCGCGGACGGAGCGGTGGAGATGTCACGAACAGTCGCCAGCGGCGCATCCTCCACTGCACGAAGCGGAGAACGGCGCGCGGGGAACGAGACGGCAGTCTTCGTCGCGAAGGGAACACTCATGAGAACCTCCAGAACACTGTGATCGAACATCTGTTCGTCGAACACTTGTACGATAGCACGCTCCACGGTCAATGTCGAGACCCACTCGAACATATGTTTCATTTTGCGCGAAATCGGCTTATCCTTGACGTATCTAGTGGACGCCCACCCATGCACATTTGCGTCCACCCCGATGCGAAGGAGAGGCCATGACCGAGCGTTCGATCAGCGATCGACACCGCGCGATCTTGCGAGTTATCAACGAAAAGCTGGCTTCCAGCGGCTTCCCTCCATCTGTGCGCGAGATCGCATCTGCAGTCGGTTTGGCGTCCCCCTCGACGGTGAAGCATCACCTTGACGCACTTGAGGCCGACGGATACCTGGTCCGCGAACCCGGCCTGCCCCGCGCCCTAGACCTCACCGATCGGGCGCGCGCCGAGCTCGGCATCGCACCTTCGTCACAACCTTCCGAGAAGGTTGTTCGCATCGAGGTCCCCGTCTCCCACGTGGAGGAGGAAGGCACGGCGATTCCGCTCGTCGGACGTATCGCTGCCGGTGCCCCCATCACGGCCGAGCAGCACGTGGAAGACGTCTTCCGTCTTCCCACGTCCATGACCGGACACGGTGATCTGTTCATGCTCGAGGTGAGCGGCGAGTCGATGGTCGATGCGGGCATCTTCGACGGGGACTACGTCGTCATCCGCTCTCAGAACGAGGCCCGCAACGGAGAATTTGTTGCCGCCATGATCGACGGCGAGGCGACGGTGAAGGAACTATCCGTCACGGGCGGTCACGTCTGGCTCCTGCCCCACAACGCGGACTACTCCCCCATCCCGGGGGACGACGCCACCATCCTCGGCAAGGTCGTCACCGTCATTCGTTCACTCTGACGCAGCGTATAAGCCAGTGGCGCCACCCCTTGGGGGTGGCGCCACTGGCTTATACGGAGGAGACTCAGAATCCCAGATCGCGGGCAACCTGGCGCAGGCGCTGGGCCGATGCGGTCAGGCCGTCGCGCTCGTTGAGCGTGAGCGGCGGGTTCAGGACGCGTCCGGCACCGTCGCGGCCGACGATCGTCGGGGCGGCCATGACCACGTCAGAGATGCCCTCCCAGTCCTCGAGCAGGGTCGAGATGGTGAGGACGCGCTGCTCGTCACGCAGCACCGCACCTGCGATATTCGCGGCGGACAGGCCGATCGCGTAGTTGGTCGCCCCCTTGCCCTCAATGATCTTGTAGGCGGACTGGACGACCTCCTGCGCAATGGAGTTACGCAGAGCCGAGTCGAATACACCGCCGGACAGGGTCGGGCCCCACTGCGACAGCGGGACGTTGCCGATCTCGGCGCTGGACCACAGGGCGACCTCGGAGTCGCCGTGCTCGCCGGCCACGTAGGCGTGGATGTTCTGGGTGGCCACACCGGTCTCGCGCGAGACCAGGTAGCGCAGACGGGAGGTATCGAGCACCGTGCCGGATCCGAAGACCTGGTTGCGAGGCAGGCCCGTGATCTTCAGCGCGGCGTAGGTGACGACGTCGACGGGGTTCGTGACGAACATGAAGCGGGCATCCGGAGCCACATTCTGCAGGTTCGGGACGATCTTCTTCATCAGGTTCACGGTCGAACCGGCCAGCTCCAGGCGGGACTGCCCGGGCTGCTGCTTCGCACCAGCCGTCACGATAATTAGGTCAGCACCACGAACGATCTCAACGTCATCTGAGCCCTCGATCGAGCCGACGGACGTGAACTGGATGCCGTGGGCCATGTCGAGGGCCTCGGCCTCAACCTTCGCCTTGTTGATGTCCTGAAGAACGATCGTACGGGCGTCGCCGCGCATCGCACAGGCGTACGCGACCGCCGTGCCAACGGCACCGGCGCCGATGATGGCGATCTTCGAGGGACGTCCGGAGGACTTTGACGGGTACAGGGTCTGCGCTTTGTTTTCCACGAGTGTCTCCTAGAGTCTGCGAGCATCTCTATTGTCTCAGATTGGGGCCTGTGCGCGCCCGTTATCTGCACGACGTTTTACGCCTTCAGGGAGCAACCGCTCCTATTGCTCAGCCCCCTTCGCGAGGCGCCGCAGGGCACCGCGAACAACCTGAGGATCCGTTGTCGGCCACATGGCGGGCAGGGAACGCATGATGAAGCCGCCGTAACGCTTGGTCACCACGCGCGGGTCGAGGATCGCCACGACGCCCCGGTCGTCGGTGGAGCGCAGGAGGCGCCCCACGCCCTGGGCCATCATGAGCGCCGCGTGAGTGAGGGAGACCGACACGAAGCCGTTCCCTCCCCTGCGCTCGACGTCCATCGACCGGGCGCGCGAGACGGGATCGTCTGGGCGCGGAAACGGAATCTTGTCGATGACGACGAGGCGGCAGGCGTCCCCCGCAACGTCGACGCCCTGCCACAGGGACATCGTGCCCACCAGGCACGAGTCGCGCTCGTCGCGGAAACGCTGGATCAGCTGCGCCAGGGTCTCTTCGCCCTGCAGGTAGACGGTCAGGTCCGTGCGCTCGCGCAGGGCCTGCGCTCCCGCCATCGCCCCGCGTCGCGATGCGAAGAGGGCAAGCATCCCGCCGCCCGAGGCCTGCGCCAGCTCCACGAGCTCGTCCAGCAGCTCCTCGGAGGGGCCGTCTCTCCCCGGCAGGGGCAGGTGGGTCGCCACGTAGCGGATGCCCTGGCGACCGTGGTCGAAGGGAGAGCCGACGTCGATGCCGTGCCAGGGTACGCCGGAGACAGCCATACCGGCCTGGGCGGCCATGAAATCAAAGTTTCCGCCGAGCGCGAGGGTCGCAGACGTGAGGATCGCGGGTCGCTCACCGATGCCGGTCCCGCCGATCGCAGCCGACACGTCGAGAGGCCCGACGGTCAAACGCGCATTGTCGGATTCGTCCTTCGTAATGTAGGCGATCGACTGGTCGGGGTCTCGCCCCCACGCGTCGAGAGCGCCGATCAGCTCGTCGATGGCCGCGCGAGCCAGGAGCTTGGCGGCGGGTTCTCCCTGCGCCTCGGACACCTCGTGGCTGGCACGACGGGCCGCGCCGTCCAGCACGATCATCGCGTCGACGAGGGCGCTCGGCCGGTACTCGAGGAGTCCCGCCTCCAGGGGAGCCATGGCCGCTCCGAGCCCGGCCCCGGCCTCGTCCAGATCGGTGGAGTCAATCGAGAGATTCGAACGCAGGGAGCGGGCCACGCGGCTCACGCGGGCAACCGTCAGGTCGGCGGCAGCCTGGGAGCGCACGCGGTCGGCTAGTTCGTGGGCCTCGTCGATGACGACGGCGTCGTACTCGCCGAAGAGTTCGCCCTCGCCGCACGCGTTAATGCCAAACAGCGAATGATTCGTGACGACGACGTCCGCGTCCGCCGCCTCAAGGCGCGCGGCCTGCGCGAAGCACTCGTCGATGAGCGGGCAGTGCTTGCCCAGGCACTCGGGTTTAGCGACCGAGGCGTGGTGCCAGGCGCGATCCGAGACACCCGGAACCAGGTCGTCGCGATCCCCCGTCGTGGTCTCGCTGATCCACTCGCGGATGCGCAGGATCTCCTTGCCGAGCTCGCCCGTCGGGCCGACGCTCATGTCCCGGTCCTCAAACAGGGTGCCCTCGGTGGGATACCCGCCGTCCAGCTTGTGCAGGCACGCGTAGTTCGACCAGCCTTTGAGCACCGCGACCTTCAGGCGCGCTCCCGTCTGTGAGGCGACCGCGTCAACGACCACCGGCGCGTCCTTGACGAGGATCTGACGCTGCAGCGCGAGCGTCGCCGTCGAGACAACCCCGCGCACACCGTTCGTCGCACAGTGCGTCAGCAGCGGTACGAGGTAGCCCACGGACTTGCCCGTGCCCGTGCCCGCCTGGACGAGGAGGTGCTGGCGGTCCTCCAGGGCAGCAGCGCCTTCGGCGACCATCGAGGCCTGCCCCTCGCGCGGGGACCCGCCCATCTGGGCGACGACCGCGTCGAGGACGCGACCCGAGGCCTCGACCAGGTCCGCGCTCACGCTCCGCTCACCGCCGCGTCACCCACGGTGCCGCCCACCGCCTCGCGGGCGATGACGGCGGCCAGGGCCTCGTCGACGCGCGCAACGATACGCGTGCCCGTCTCGACGTACTCCTCGCGCTCGACGTCTCCCTCCTCGTGGATGCGGTGCACGAGGGAGCCGGCCGAGTACGGCAGGATAGCGTCGACGGCCACGCGAGGCCTGGGCAGCATGTCTTCGAGGGCGGCGCGCAGCGCGTCCACGCCCCAGCCCGTGTGGGCGCTGAGCGGGACGGCATTCGGGAAGACGGTGCGCAGCAGGGCGATCTGCTCAGGCGAGGCCAGGTCGGCCTTGTTCAGAGCGATCAGCTCGGGGATGTCCGAGGCTCCCTCGATCGTGTCGATGACCGAGCGCACAGCCTCCACCTGAGAGACCGGGTCGGGGTGGGCGGCGTCCACGACGTGTAAGATGACGTCGGCCTGCCCGACCTCCTCCAGGGTCGAGCGGAAGGCCTCAACCAGCTGGGTGGGCAGGTTACGAACGAAGCCGACCGTGTCGGTGAGCGTGTACTCGCGACCGTCTGCGGCGCGTGCGCGGCGCACCGTCGGGTCCAGCGTGGCAAACAGCGCGTCTTGGACGAGGACGCCCGCGTCCGTCAGGCGGTTGAGCAGCGTCGACTTGCCCGCGTTCGTGTACCCGGCGATGGCCACCGACGGCACTGCCCCGCGGCGGCGCGAGTTGCGCTGCGTGCGGCGGGCGGGTTCCATACGTGCAATGTCCGCGCGCAGCTTCGCCATGCGCGTGCGGATGCGGCGACGATCGAGCTCGATCTTGGTCTCACCGGGGCCTCGCGAACCAATACCCGCACCGCCCGCGACACGACCGCCGGCCTGACGGGACATCGACTCACCCCAGCCGCGCAGACGCGGCAGCAGGTACTCGAGCTGCGCGAGCTCCACCTGCGCCTTGCCCTCACGGGACTTGGCGTGCTGGGCGAAAATGTCAAGGATGAGCGCCGTGCGGTCGACGACCTTGGCGTCGACGACGTCCTCCAGCCCACGACGCTGGGAGGGGGCCAGCTCCTCGTCAACGATGACGGTGTCGGCCTCAACGCTGCGCACGATATCGGCCAGCTCGCGGGCCTTACCGGACCCCAGGTAGGTCGCGGGGTCGGGCTTCATACGGCGCTGGATAATGCCGTCGAGCACGCGCGAACCGGCGGTCTCCGCGAGCGCGGCCAGCTCACGCAGCGAGTTCTCCGCCTCTTCCTCACTCTGCGTGGTGCGCAGGCCCACGAGCACGACCTTTTCGAGTCGCACCTGGCGGTACTCGACCTCGGAGATATCCTCGCGGTCGGAGGCACCCGTGTCGACGCGGCGCGTGCCCGCGCGGGCCTCGCGCTCAAGGGCACCGGCGTCCTGGGAGGTATCCTGACCCGACGTCGATGCGAGCGCCGTTCCCGAGCGCGCGAGAATGCGCGCGACAACGTCGTTGACGCGCTGGTCACGCTCTTCTTTCGAGGAGTCCGCACCGGTGTGGGTCGTGTCCATAACCATCCTTTTCCTGGGGGCTTCTAGTGTCGCACGCGCCGCCCCCATCTGCGCCTGCGCGCGCGGGCGCGATAGGCTTTCTTCCGTGGACGAACAGTATTTCACCGACTCTTCCCCTGCGAGCGCGGAGGAGATTCGCACGATCGAGGTGAGCGCGCGCGGCTTCGACCTGTCGATGCGCGTGTCGTCGCGCGTGTTTTCGGGTTCCAAGCTCGATCTGGGCACGCGTCAGCTCCTGGAGATCGCCCCGGACCTGCCCGAGGGCGGGACCTTCCTGGACCTGGGCTGCGGGTGGGGTCCGATCGCGACGATCATGTCGTTGGAGTCCCCCAGCGCTGCCGTCTGGGCGGTGGACGTGAACTCTCGCGCGGTGGATCTGACGCAGCGCAACGCCCAGTCCAACGGGGCGAACGGCGTGCGCGCACTCAAGGCGGAGGAGGCGTTGGCCGCCTCGCAGGAGTCGGACACGCGCTTCGACGTCATCTGGTCGAACCCGCCCGTGCGCATCGGCAAGGACGCGATGCATGAGATGCTGCTGGCATGGCTGGGCAGGCTTGCCCCCACCGGCGTCGCCTACCTCGTCGTCCAGCGCAACCTGGGCGCGGATTCGCTGATCACGTGGCTGAACGGGCAGGGCTTCCAGGCCTCGAAGTTCGCGTCCAAGAAGGGCTTCCGCATCATCGAGGTCCGACCCGCCTGACGCGCTCGTCACCATCGACGAGGCCGGGGCCTCGTCTCGCTTCCCGGTGCCTTTTCTGGGGGCGGGCTCAGGGGAGGCGGATCTCAGCGACTCGGGTCGCGGGTCCGGTGAGGAACACCGACGCGTCCGTGATGCGGGGGTTCTCCCCCGCCCAGTCGATGACGCCGTCGAGGCCGACGATGACCGTTCCGCCCGGGATATCGACGACCCACTGGGTGGGCGCGCCGGGGCCGCGTCGCAGCGCGGTGGCGAGGGCTGCAGCGCAGCACCCGGTGCCGCACGCCTGGGTCTCCCCCACGCCTCGTTCGAGCACGCGCATCGCGATGTGCCCACACTCGGCCCCGGGTTCGGTCAGGTCGACGACCAGCTCGAGGTTGGTCCCCGCCTGGGGAGCCGGATCGTAGATGGGTCGCTGTGCCTGCGGGATCTGGGAGACGTCAACGGTCGGCAGGAACACGCCGCGCAGGGTCTCCTCGTCGGCAAGCTCAACAACGGTGTGCGGGTTGGGCATATCCACCCAGATACCGCCCAGGACTACGTCGATGCCCGGGACACGCACCTCGATCGTCTCGCGGGCGGGCGAGGCCGCCGGGCCCATGTCGACGCGGTAGCTCGCCCCCTGCCCCTCGTCCTCGGATTCGGGGGTCACGCGCTTGATGCCGCCGCGCGTGGCGACGTCCAGAGTCTGCCCGACCGGCAGGTCCACGAGCCCCTCGCGACGCAGGTGATCGACGAAAACACGCACACCGTTGCCGCACATCTCCGCCTTTGAGCCGTCCGCGTTGCGGTAGTCCATGAACCACAGACCGTCGCGCTCGACGGCTCGGATGAAGCCATCCGCGCCGATCCCGAAGGCCGGCGAGCACAGCGTCGCGACCTCGACCTCGCTGGGGTCGTAGTCGTCGTATTGGTCCGTGGCAACGACGAAGGAGTTACCGGCACCGTGGGCCTTGACGACGCGGGCGTGGGCGGGCAGCTGCGTGTTCTTCATGATTCCACCGTAGCGCGGGTGCGCGACTACGCGCAGCCCCCGCCCGTGTTACGAGCGTCCCAGGGCGGCCTCGGCCTCGCGCTGTGTCAACTCGACGACGTGGCGCACCACGGCCTCGTTCGAGTCGAAGTTCTCCACGTCCAACCAGTGCACGCGCGGATCCGGTCGCAGCCACTTGACCTGGCGGCGCGCCAGCTGACGCGTGGCCAGCGCGATGGATTCCACGGCCTCGTCCTCGCTCATCTGTCCGTCGATGACCGCGAGCGCCTGGGCGTATCCCGTCGCGCGGGACGCGGTCTTCGCCTCGCGCAGGCCCACGTCGATGAGGGCGCGCACCTCCTCGATGAGTCCGCCGTCCATCATGGCACGGGTGCGCAGCGCGATGCGCTCGTCGAGCTCCTCCATCGGGCGACGCAGCGCCACCATGAGCGCGGGTGCCACGAACTCGTGGCGGGGCATGGACGCCGAATAGGGGCGCCCAGTCAGCTCGATAACCTCGAGGGCGCGAATAATCCGGCGGGCGTTATGCGGGTCGATGCGCTGCGCCGACACCGGGTCCAGCTGGGTGAGGCGATCGTGCAGGCCGCGCGAGCCAAGCGGCCCCTCAGCTTCCTCTTCGAGGCGGGCGCGCACGGCCGGATCCGTGCCCGGGAACTCGATGACATCCAGGAGGGCGCGCTGGTACAGGCCGGAGCCTCCCACGACCACCGCGACGCCTTCGCGCTCGTGGATACCCGCCGCGTCGGCTCGCGCGTGCTTCTGGTAGGCAGCCACCGAGGCCTCGTCGCGCACCTCCAACACGTCAATCTGGTGATGGGCGATCCCACGACGTTCCTCCACCGGAGTTTTAGCCGTCCCCACGTCCATGCCGCGGTAGAGCTGCAGGGCGTCCGCGGAGACGATCTCGCCCGCGCCGCTCGCACCCAGCGCACCCGGAAGCACGCAGGCCAGCTCCAGGGCCAGGTCCGACTTGCCCGAGGCCGTGGGCCCCACAACCGCGCACACGACATCCGACGCGCGCCTCACCGATGTCTCCATGGCCACCAGTGTACGGGTGCCTCCCGCAGATACCACCCAACAACGGCTAGGCTTAAGACCATGAGCACAACTGACACTCTCCCGGTCACCCTCGACCGGATCACGCAAGCGGTCGAGGCCGTGGGGCTTATCCCCTTCGTGTCCAACACCGGCCAGGTCGCGGCCATCCTGCCGAACCGCACCGTCCGCATCGCTGTCCCCGAGGGCCACCCCGCCCAGGGCGTCGCCGACTACCCGCGTTTCTTCGATCCCTCGCACGCCGATCAGATCGCCTCCGTGGTGCGTCGCCTCAACGCCTCCACCTACCTGCCAAAGATCACCTCCGGTACGACCGAGACCGGCGCGATCGCGCTGCATCTGCAGCACACCTTCAACTGGGTCGTAGGCGCGACCGACGACCAGGTCACCGCCGAGGTCTCCCAGTTCATCATGGCAGCCGTCGCCATGATGAACCAGCTCGACATCATGTTCCCCGACCAGTGGACCAAGGAGGGCACCAATGCCTGAATGGAAGAGCTTTACCTTCGGTGAGGACGGCGAGGCCGTTCCCGAGGCCATGCCCGCCCCCGCTGCTCCCTCCCCCGCGATGGAGGCTGACGAGTACGCCGCGAAGTGGGGCACCGAGGTTTCCGAGGTGAGCATCGCTCGGATCGAGAACGTCCTCGAAGGCGACGGGCTGCCGCACGGGTCGAGCGAGTTCATCGCTGTCACCCAGCTGGAGGACGTGCGTTTCCAGATTCACCGCGAGCCGGTTGACGCCCCCTGGCTGCAGATCGAGACCCGCATCGAACCCGAGGGCGAGGGCCACACCGAGCTGTCCCTCCAGGCGGTTGCCAACCGCTGGAACACCGAACACCTGCAGCCCACCGTCATGCCGATCGAAGACGGCGATCAGTGGGTCCTCGTGGCCGCCTCGCGTTTCTTCGTGGGCGAGGGCCTCTCCGACCGCCAGATTCACGCGATGCTGCGCCGCGGCCTGATCATTGGCCTGTCGGCGGCTCAGGAGCTGCCCGGCCTGCTGGCCGAGTCCGCCAAGTAGCGCCAGCCGCACTTCCAACGAATAGTGCCCCGTTCCTCCGTCTGGGAGGAGCGGGGCACTCTCGGTGTAGTGTGCGCCGACTACATGCGAAGGCGCGGCGCGTACCGCGTGCGCGGAAGGGGCCACGGGTCGCATAGGGGGGGCTCGAATCGACCCGCACTACCGAGAGTGCTCCCGCATGTCGATCGCCTCATCATCGTGACGATCGCCACGACACAAAAGTAACGCAGGAGTCGTGGGTCACATGCGCGTTTCATTGAGACATTTTCTCGTTTGTCACGCTGGCAAACGATCAAACGTGCAGCGCTCATCGCGCGCGACGCTTCGGCATACGCGAGCCTCCCCGGGCGAATGGCCCGGGGAGGCTCGCATCAGTGCAGGTCAGGATCAGTTCGGGGCACCCACGCGCAGCGTTGGGATACCCAGCGACACCGTAGTGTCGGGTTCGTCCGAGGCCTGACGAGCCTCCCACGCGTCACCGGCGCGCGTGCGGCGCACCTCGAACAAGCCGCCCTGCGCGCCCGAGTCGGCGATCAGGTGATGCGGCGCGCCGTAGGTGACCGTCGCGCGGATCATGTCGCCCGGGCGCGGGCGGTCGGCCTCCGCCAGCCCATCGGGCAGGGCGACGTGCACGAGGCGGTTGTCGCGAGCGCGGCCCGAAATACGGTGCGTGGCGCCGTCCTTACGGCCATCCCCCTCGGAGACGAGGACCTCAACCTCTGTGCCGGCCAGCGCGGCGTTATCCTCGGCGCAGATGCGCTCCTGAAGCTTGATGAGGCGCTGGTAGCGTTCGAGCGCCACGTCGTCGGGCACCTGATCCTCGCGGTCCGCGGCGGGCGTACCCGGGCGCGGCGAGTACAGGAACGTGAACGCGGAGGAGAAACGAGCCTGCTCGACGACGTCAAGGGTCGCCTGGAAGTCCTCTTCGGTCTCTCCCGGGAAGCCGACGATGATGTCCGTCGTAATCGCAGCCTCCGGGATCGCCGCGCGAACGCGCTCCAGGATGCCCATGTAACGATCACGGCGGTAGGAGCGGCGCATCTGACGCAGGACTGCATCGGATCCCGACTGCAGCGGCATATGCAGGCTCGGCATGACCGTGGGCGTCTCCGCCATCGCGGCAATCACGTCGTCCGTGAAGGCTGCAGGGTGCGGCGAGGTAAAGCGCACGCGCTCGATGCCCTCGACGCGGCCCACGGCGCGCAGCAGGTCGGCGAACGCGCCGCGCTCACCGAATCCGACGCCGTAGGAGTTAACGTTCTGGCCCAGCAGGGTCACCTCGATGGCGCCCTGCGAGGCGACGGCCTCGACCTCGGCGAGAATGTCACCGGGGCGCCGGTCGCGTTCCTTGCCGCGCAGGTGCGGGACGATGCAGAACGTGCAGGTATTGTTGCAGCCCACGGAGATCGACACCCACGCAGCGTACGCGCTCTCGCGATGAGTGGGCAGGGTCGACGGGAATACCTTGAGGGACTCCTCGATCTCGACTGCTGCCGCACGGTTATGCTCGGCGCGGCGCAGGAGCGCCGGGAGCACGTCAATGTTGTGCGTGCCGAAGACAGCGTCCACCCACGGGGCCTTCTCGACGATGCCGTCGCGCATCTGCTGGGCGAGACACCCGCCGACCGCGATCTGCATGCCGGGACGCTTGCGCTTAACCGCCGCGAGCTGGCCGAGGTTGCCGAAGAGTCGGGTCGCGGCGTTCTCACGCACGGAGCATGTGTTGATGACGATGACGTCGGCGCCCATGTCACCGGCATCGGTCGCACGGGCGGCAGCCTCGGGGACCTTCTCAACGGGGACGAGGCCGGCCTGCTCCAGCAGACCCGCCATGCGTTCTGAGTCGTGTTCGTTCATCTGGCAGCCGAGCGTACGCACCGCGTAGGTGCGGGGCAGCGCGGTGCCGTCCTGCGTCATCGTATTCATCGCACTGAAGTCTAGTCGCCCGCCTGCTCACCGGCGAAGTCGAGCACGTCACGCACGAGGGCAAGGGCGGCGTCAATAGCGCCCGCACGCACGGCAGCGCGATCGCCCTCCAGGTGCAAGAGGCGGTGTTCCTCCCCCGCCGGATGAACGCACGCAATATGCACGGTTCCCGCGGGGAAACCGTCAGCGGGCCCCGGTCCCGCGACACCGGTCGTCGATACACCGATGTCTGCGCGAAATAGCGTCCGGGCCCCGCGAGCCATCTGGCGAGCAACCTGCTCGTCCACCGGACCCGTCAGCTCCAGCCGACTCGCCGAAACGCCAAGCACCGAGGCCTTGGTATCGACCGCGTAGGTGCACGCACCCCCGCGCACGACGTGAGAGGCACCGGGAACGTCCACGAGGCGCGCGACAAGTCCGCCTCCCGTCAGCGATTCCGCCGTCGCGACCGTCAGGCCGTGCCGGGTCAGATCCGCTATCAGGTCAGCCAGCGCCTCGTCGCTCATTGCGGTCACAGTCCCCATTGCCAGGCCTCCTCGGCTCCGCTCTCCTCATCGCCCCACGAATCGAGGGCGTCGCGCACGGCGGCAGCCGCGACGGACGGCGAATACCCCTTACGTGCGAGCATGGAACTCAGTCTACGGTAGGCGGTCTCGCGCGGGACGCCTGCGAGAGAACGTCGCTTGCGGGCCACCAGTTGGGCCGCGCGCTCCGCCTCGTCGTCCCGATCGATCTGAGACAGGGCGCGCTCGATCGTCGAGGAGTCTAACCCCTTGCGCACGAGGACCTCGCGAAGCGCCCGGCCGGACGCTCCCGTCCCCGAAAAACGCGAGCGGACGAGCGCGTCCGCATACGCCTGATCATCGACGAGACCAACGGCCTCAAGACGGTCGACGACGCGGGCGGCGATCTCGACGCTAAAGCCTCGCCCTTCGATCGCGCTGGTCAACTCCGAGCGAGAACACGCTCGCGCGTCGAGCTTGCGCAGGGCGACCTCGCGCGCCGCCTCGATTGCCGCCGTACCCGTCAGGGCCGCATTGCGTTCGCGGGCGCGCGCAAGTCTCTCACCCGGGGAGGAGCGCCGGCGGCGCTCCTCCCCCAGCTCGGGATTATCTTCGGGATCCAGGTAGCGGACCACGACTCAGAAGCCCGCGTCCTCATCAGGATCAATGTCGGGCACATCCTGGGACGCCTGGTCCGGATCCGGGGCCTCGCCGATACCCAGTGAGACGAGGATCTTCTGTTCGATCTCGTTGGCCAGCTCGGGGTTGTCCACGAGGAACTGGCGCACGTTCTCCTTGCCCTGGCCCAGCTGGTCGTCCCCGTAGGTGAACCAGGAGCCGGACTTGCGCACGATACCGGCCTCGACACCCATGTCGATGATCGAGCCCTCGCGCGAAATGCCCTTGCCGTAGACGATGTCGAACTCGGCCTGCTTGAAGGGCGGGGCCATCTTGTTCTTGACGACCTTGGCGCGCGTGCGGTTGCCGACGGGTGCGCCGGCCTCCTTAAGAGTTTCGATGCGGCGCACGTCGATGCGCACGGATGCGTAGAACTTCAGGGCCTTACCGCCCGTCGTGGTCTCCGGCGAGCCGAAGAAGACGCCGATCTTTTCGCGCAGCTGGTTGATGAAGATCGCGGTCGTGCCGGTCGCGGACAGAGCACCCGTGATCTTACGCAGGGCCTGGCTCATGAGGCGGGCCTGCAGGCCGACGTGGGAGTCTCCCATCTCGCCTTCGATTTCCGCCTTGGGCACGAGGGCCGCGACGGAGTCAATGACGATGATGTCGATGCCACCCGAGCGGATCAGCATGTCGGCAATCTCGAGGGCCTGCTCACCCGTGTCGGGCTGGGAGACCAGGAGAGAGTCCGTGTCGACGCCCAGGGCGCGGGCGTAGACGGGGTCGAGGGCATGCTCGGCGTCAATGAAGGCCGCGTTGCCGCCGGCCTTCTGGGCGTTGGCAACGGCGTGCAGGGCGACCGTGGTCTTACCGGAAGACTCGGGGCCGTAGACCTCGATGACTCGGCCGCGCGGGAGGCCGCCGATGCCGAGGGCAACGTCAAGAGCAAGGGAACCCGTGGGGATCACCTGAACGGGCGGGCGGTTGTCGTCGCCCAGGCGCATGACGGAGCCCTTGCCGAACTGCTTATCAATCTGCGACAGGGCGACTTCGAGAGCCTTATTGCGATCGTTGGTCGCGGGCTTTGCGGCGGGCGCTTTACGGGCTGCCATGGGTGATCCTTTCGTCTGCGGCCTCTCCGGCCTGCGGGTGTCCTGGCCTGGAATGCCACCCCTCTCCGAGGCGACATGACGAGTATGCGACCGGCCATCGTCATCTGCGTCCCGCGCACGTCACCCCTGTGGATGACGCGCGTCGGAGCGTCGTCGCCCACAAGCTTAAATGGAACACATGTTCGACCGCAGATCGACACGCCGCCCACCAATCAGACGGACATCGATCACACCGACAACCTGAGTCGGTCAGCGCCCCCGCTCACGCGGATCCACGCGATGAATCCAGCGCGCATCCTCGCGCCCGGTTTCCTCACACAGGGTCGCCCACACCTCGTCTGGATTCACGCCGGTGGACAACGCATCACGCGCGGTCGCCCCCAGGGAGGCGAGATAGAGGTCAGAGACATACGAGCGGCCGAGGGCCGACCCAAAGGTCGCCTCGACCGCCTCGTAAAACTCAGAGTGCTTCACGCGTCAGGAAATCAGCGTGACGGGCACAATATCATCGCGACCCTGGCGCTGGCGGATGCCGCGCAGGACATCGCCCAGTTCGCTGCGCAGCAGCGGGGTTTCGCTCAGTGTCTTTTCCATACTGTTACTGTAGCCGTTCTGTTTCGAGGGACGCATTGTTAGTTCGCGCATCGAAACGCTGTGACGTTCCGCTTTCATTCCTCGCGTTGCATTCATACCTGTGTAACGCGAGCCATTTCGGGCTTATTCCACCGACGAGTCGATAAAGCTATGGGTTGCGTCACCCACACTCAACTCTGGACATGCTGCCCGGCGAGACCACGATTCGGAGACTCTGTCGTGGCTTCCTGCGGAGCATCGTTGTCATGGGAGCCCACCTCGGCCTCGTCAGCACCCGCCCCGGCCTCGTCAGCATCCACCACGGCCTCGTCACCATCCGCCCCTCGCATGAGGCGCACGCCCTCGACAACGTACATGAAGCCCGAGTAAAGCGTCAGCGCGAGCGCAACGCCCGCGAAGATCTGGCCGAGGCGGATGACAAGAACCACCCATCCCTCGTTGGCCTCGTTCATCACCGTGAAGTATGCCCACGGGATCAGCAGGGTACCCAGGGCCACCATCTGCATGAAGGTCTTCATCTTGCCCGCCTGGTTGGCGGATACGACGACGCCGCGGCGCAGGAAGAAGGCGCGCATCGCGGTGATGCCCAGCTCGCGAACGGCGATGAGAATCGTGAGCCACCAGGGCAGGAATCCCTGATAGGACAGCAGGCCAAAGCCGCCCAGGGTCAGGGCCTTGTCGGCGATGGGGTCGGCGATGCGACCGAAGTCAGTGATCTGCCCCCACGAGCGCGCGAGCTCCCCATCGAAGCGGTCCGTGATCGCGGCGACGGCGAAGACGACGAAGGCCGCCCACAGCGCGCTCCACGACTGCTGAAGGCCGAGAACAATAAATACTGGAACGAGGACCAGGCGCACAACGGTCAGCGCGTTGGGTAGGTTCACCATGGGAACCTTGCTGTCTCGTTGCACGCGCGACACGTTCTCGCTCATGACCGTTTCCTTCCCGCTCAGCGGCCCGTGAGCTGCCAAGCGTCTTCGTTGTCCTCGGGCTCCTCGTCGACCCAGTCGGGCGAGGTCCCACCAAAGTTATGACCAGAGTACGGGTCAACCCCACTGGCGCGCGAATCGCCGGCACCAGCCGTGCCCATTTCGTAACCGGATGCGGGCGCCGCATCGACTGAAGGCGAGGCCTGGTCCTGCCCCGTGACACCCGCGGCGGCGCCGATAGCTGGGCTGGGCGCCCCCTCGGGAGCGGCCGGAGCGGGCGCGGGGGCGGGCTCAGGCTCGGCAATGCCGGCGGACTCTCCGCGCAGCATAGCGAGAACCTCGGGCAGCTGTTCGGGGGTGACGAGCACCTGGCGCGCCTTGGACCCTTCGGAGGGGCCGACAATCTCGCGCGACTCGAGCAGGTCCATGAGGCGGCCGGCGCGGGCGAATCCGACGCGCAGCTTGCGCTGAAGCATCGAGGTGGAGCCGAGCTGGGTGGAGACGACGAGCTCGGCAGCCTGCAGCAGGTCTTCGAGATCGTCTCCGATGTCCTCGGCGACCTTGGCTTCCTTCTTTTCTGGCACGACGTCGTCGCGGTAGTGCGTCTCCATCTGGCTCTTGACGTGGGAGACGATCTGGTGGATCTCGGATTCGGAGACCCAGGCGCCCTGAACACGCATGGGTTTGGAGGCACCCGCGGGCAGGTAGAGGGCGTCGCCCTGGCCGATGAGCTTTTCGGCACCAGGCTGGTCGAGGATCGTGCGCGAGTCGGTGAGCGAGGAGGTCGCGAACGCGAGGCGCGAGGGGATGTTGGCCTTGATGAGGCCGGTGACGACGTCGACCGAGGGGCGCTGCGTGGCCAGCACCAGGTGGATACCGGCGGCGCGGGCGAGCTGCGTGATGCGCTGGATGGAGGCTTCCACGTCGCGCGGCGCAACCATCATGAGGTCGGCAAGCTCGTCGACGACCACGAGCAGGTACGGGTAGGGGTGCAGGGTCCGGTTGAGGCCGGGCTTGGCCTGGACCTGTCCGGCGGCCACCGCCTTGTTGAAGTCGTCGATGTGCTTGAATCCGTAGTCCGACAGGTCGTCGTAGCGCGCGTCCATCTCCTTGACGACCCATTCGAGGGCCTCGGCGGCCTTCTTGGCGT
>PPYE01680432.1_pt1 | contig 42996 bp, 32 predicted proteins | sample 1559881 | NCBI WGS metagenome assembly PPYE01 (sample SAMN08240022, study PRJNA423297) | Human gut metagenome, whole genome shotgun sequencing project. | reverse complement strand
CTCGGCGCCCTCGACGGGCTCCCAGGTCAGGGTGACCTCGCCGTCGCCGGTCGCCTCCGCCCTGGGGGCGGGCGCCGACAGGCCAGCAGAGACGGTGCATGAAATTGATTCAGCCTGCGACAGCGCGGCATCTGCTGGGCTAGCAGCAATAGCCGTGGAGCATACACACAGAGACAGCGCGACCGCAAGAGATAAAGTAATTGAAAGACGCTTCATACAATCCTCCACAATTAATAACTGTCTTTATGTTATCGGAAGCCGGCATTTAATCAATGCTCGCTCGGGCCAATGGACGATATTTACGCCAGACGGCGTTCGTGCAAAGCTAATTCAATAGCGATGCCATTCCCAGAATCACAAATCATCAAACTCACTCTCGCTGCTAAGATTGGCATCCCTTCACGGATCGCCCGTCAAGGAAGAACTCCGGCCAGCGCTGCATGAACAGCGCCTGCTCGCGCTTCCAGCGGCGCAGTTTTTCCTCGTTGGCCTCTTCCCTGCCGCGCGAGGTGAACTCGTAGTGGTACAGCTCGGCATAGGGCGTGAAGATGGTACGGTAGCCCGCCTCCCACACGCGCAGGCAAAAATCCGCATCGTTAAAGCCGACGGCGAATTCCTCGTTGTAGCCGCCGACCTGCTCAAATACATCGCGTCGCACCATCTGGCAGGCGCCCGTTACGGCACTGAAGTTACCGGGGCGCACAGCGCGGACAAGAAAGCCCTCACTCTCCGTGAATGGTATCTTTGCTGTGGCAAATTAAAACACGCAATGCTATAGATAGACGAAATCTGATTGGCAGGCAATAAGGAGCGCCACATCTTATTATCACGGGGATTATCGCCCCAGAAAAAACCCGATGTGGCAATCGACGCTGGCGGCAGTCTTAAAGATGGTGACGTCGCCTCTCTCGATTTAGAACCGTTCGAGAATCTCCTCGGCATTCTCTCGCAGATAGATATCTAGGTCCGGCACGGCAAACTGCACATAGCCCCTCTGTGGTGCCTGAATAACCTCTCTTTGTAGCAATTTGGCCCTAATAGAGCTGATCTCATTGGTCTTTTTGCCCATGCGCTTAGCAATCTCGGCTGATTTAGACTGTTGTTTATCCTCGCACATGGCCAAAAGGTATTTGATATCGTTGAGCCCCAGTCCAGAAATCGCGGGCTCGTGAACAACATCGTGAAAACGAGCTTCTGCCAGCGCAATGCCTTCGGTAACATCGCGCTCACTCACGATGGCACTTTTGGCACGATGCAAATTGGCGCGCTGCCAAATGGAGTAACCGACCAGTTGCACCAGATAGGCATAGCCCTTAGTGGCCTTAGCGGATCTCGACAACAGATCGTCCTCTATGGTCAAGCCGGTCGCAATAAAACTGTCGCCCATAGAAAGCGCCACCTCCACCTGGTTGATAGGTGCCAGATCTTCGGGGAGGGCACGACGCAAGAACGTAAGCGCCTTGCCGTTAATAAGATCCATAACACCAGCGGGTAAACCGGCAAATGCAAGTGCAATATCTACTTATATCGAATAATATCGAGTTGTATAAAGTTGTATAAGCTTGTATAAACTTATCGCGAAAGTATCGAGCTTTCGTTTTTTCTTAGCAAGTAGTCCAACGCTGTTTTCTTCAAAGCTCATACCGAAAGAAAGTTTAGGACTCCCTAAAAACCATTGCCTTAGACCGAGAAATACTCGCTCTCAGCGGATAAGTTCGGCCCCAGCCACGGATCGCCCGTCAAGAATAACTCCGGCCAGCGCTGCATGAACAGCGCCTGTTCGCGTTTCCATCTGCGCAGCTTTTCCTCGTTGGCCTCTTCCCTGCCACGCGAGGTGAACTCGTAGTGGTATAGCTCGGCATAGGGCGTAAAGATGGTACGGTAGCCCGCCTCCCATACGCGCAGGCAAAAGTCCGCGTCGTTAAAGCCGACGGCGAATTCCTCGTTGTAGCCTCCGACCTGCTCAAATACGCCGCGTCGGACCATCTGGCAGGCGCCCGTTACGGCGCTAAAGTTGCCCGGGCGCACGGCACGGGCAAGATAGCCCTCGCGCTTTGCCGAGAAATCCTGGTTGGCATGGGCAAGTGCGCCACGCACGCCAACCAAAATGCCAGCATGTTGCACCAGATGATCGGCAAAATAGAGTTTGGCGCCCACCACACCCGCATCGGAACGCTGCAGATAGCCCATCATCTCTTCGATAAAGTCGGCGCTTATGACCTCGGTGTCGTTGTTGAGCAGCATCAGGTAATCGCCCTTGGCGTGCTCTACGCCAAAGTTGATGATCTGGGGGTAATTGAACTCGCCCGGCCAGTACACAACGCGTGCGTTACCTTTGCCTTCAGATACCGCGGCCACGCGTTCCGGCAGGGTTTCGTAATACGCAAACGTCTCCGGATCTTCGCTGTTGTTCTCCACCAAGACGATCTCGTAGTTAGCATACGTGGCCTTCTGGGCGATCGACATCACACAGGCGTCGAGCGTCTCGACGTGGTCCTTGGTGGGAATCACAATACTCACCAGCGGCGCAGGCTCCGGCAGCGCATAGCGCATGCGGTAGACAAACGGCGTCTCGGTCTCCTCGACCGTTCCGCGAACGCCCAGCGCGTCAAAATGGCGTTGCAACGCCAAACGACCGGCTTCAATAGCATACGGCTTGCTATCGGCAGAACCGTCAGCGGTGGAACCGGGGTGCACACGCCAGTGATACAACACGTGGGCAATATGCTCAAAGCGTGCGCCCGATGCAAGGCAGCGAAGCGTCAGATCATAATCCTGGGCGCCAGCGACGTCTTCCGGCGACATGCCAATGCGATCGATAAGTGCCTTCTCCACCATCAGAAAATGCGTCACGCAGTTATGGCTATAGAGCAGGTCAACGTTGAGCCGCGTCTTAAAGACCGGCTGACCCCACTCCCCCGTTTTCTGGAACATGTCCTCGTCACAGGACAGGACCTGCGGACGCTCCCCCTCTGCCGCTTTGTTCAAAGCGGCGACATAGTGGAATAACGCATCCGGCTCCAAGATGTCATCGTGGTCCAAAAATGCGATGTAGTCGCCCGTCGCTTGCTCAATACCCGCGTTGGTGTTGACCACGATGCCGCCGTTACCGGGCAGCTCAATGCGACGAATCCGCTCGTCATTGGCGTCGGCCGCAAGATTGGACACCGCGTCCCATTCGGGCGAGGCGTCCATAAGCAGCAGTTCCCAGTTGTCATAGCTCTGGGCTAGAACCGAGTCCAGCAGCTCGCGAAGGTAAACCCGATCGGTCTTATAGCACGGCACCACAATGCTCACGAGCGGCCTATAGGCAAATGCCGCCGAAGCGACACGCTGGCGTGCCAAATCACCCGGCTTTGCGCGATGCTGCTCAAACCAACGTCGATAAGCGGCGTCGTCCGCGCGTGCATCCTTCATGCGATTCCAGCTGTCGTCGACCATGCCGTTGTACAAACGACCATCCATGGCGCAAAATCCGTTCTGGATTTGGCCCGTGGGATCAGCCGCAATCGCGACAAAATCGCGTATATCCTGAGGCATCTCCACGCTTAGATACGTTTTATTGACACGACATCCGTTTTGCTGGAGAACATCGACCTGCGACTCAAACACATGCACGGTGGCATCGATCGCATTCATGTGCGTATCGAAGACCTGTAGCTCAGGGGCGCACTGGGGGTCTCCCGCCCACTTGACCTCATAGCGCCAGACGGCGCCCTCATCTGCCGGTAAATAACGAACGGCATCGATCTCGTAGCGACCACAGCATTCGCCACGCTGGGCATCGCGGATAAGCGCGCACATCGCAGGCTTTGCTTTGTAGTTAACCTTAGATTCCAGCTTGGCAATACGACTGTCAAGGAGAATAGAGCCCAGCCTTTTACCGCCGGACGCAAACGAAACGTCAATTGTAGAGCCGTCCATAAACGGAAGCACCAAGACGACGAGCTCGCGCTCATAATCGGCAACGGAGGGACAAAGCGCGAGCACGCGGCCATGATCGACCGGCAGTGCCAAAGACGGCACGCAAACGCCATTGGTCGTCGCGCGGACAAAGGCCTGAGAACCTTCTTGCTCAATAATCTCCGCGATATCCTGGCCGGCAAAACGAAGCAGCACAAACAGGCGGCCCTGGCTGCGGCAAAGCGCTAAACGCTTGATACTCATCTACACCTCTCGCTTTCCCAGAGCATTCGCAGCCATGCGCTTGCACGCGCCCAGGCGCCCAAACCTCAAGACGTCGTAATCGAACATGAGCTTTTTGCACGAACGAGCAGCAGGAGCCTTACCGATAAGTGCCGCACGCACCATAGCGGCAACAGAAGGAGCGCATTGTGCGAGCGCAGCATCACTGCCCACGGCAGAACCATCAAGCGCCGTGGCAACGGCAGCAAAAACCTTGCCGCAGCCCGAGCTCAGCAGCCTGAGTGCATCGTACAGTACCAGATCACACAGGAAGTACGCCAGGTCATCGGCATGCTGGACATCGAGCCCATCATGGCGCCAATCGGCCAGCACCGCGGAGTATATCTTCACGTGCTCCAGCAAACGCGTCTCATCGTCATAGCGCATGGTGTCCATGAGCGAGCCCTTGCGTGCCACGCGATAGTCGTACAGCTTGTTCGAGATAAGCGCGGTCTTACGCGAGCGACCATAGACGGCAAAATCGAAGACCTGGTCCTCGCCATACTTAACGGTTTCATCGAACACGATCCCGTTGCCCAGCAAAAAAGCGCGCTTGCAAGCGGTGCGCCATGCAAAGGGGCGAGACGCTTCCTTAAACAGCAGGTCGGAGCTATAGCCCTCAAACGACGCATCGCGCGGGCTCAGCACATAGTTAAGCCACGGATACCCTGCCTCCAGCGGATACGGGTTTGCGCCAAAGGTCAAAACGTCGCAATCCTCACGCTCAAAGGCATCAACGATTACGCGGCACGCATCAGGCGTAAACCGGTCGTCGGAATCCAAAAACGCAACGACAGGCGCCGTGGACGCAGCGATGCCCGCATTGCGCGCGCTCGACAGACCACCGTTGGGCTTATCGACAAGCTTAAAGCGTGTATCCTTTTCGCAATAGGCAGCGGCGATGTCGCGCGAACCATCCGGCGAACCATCGTTAACCAGCACGCCCTCCCAATCGGGCATATCCTGCGCGAGTAGGGAGTCCAGGCACCATGCCAGGCACTCCTCCACCTTGTAGATGGGAACGACGACGGAAATCCTAGGGGTAGCCATGGTCACGCGCTCCTACTGTGCCGCCGGCACGTCGTCGGGATGCGGGTTATCGCGGTAGGTACGCTGATACGTCAGCACGCGCCAGACCAGCGGCAGGCCGCCTATCTTAAAGTAGTGCTTAAACGTATTGAGCTTGCCCGGCTTTTTAAAGCCAAAGCGCGAATCGATATAGGCACGGGGCGATTTGACCATCAAACGCAGGTCGGTCTCGCCGCGTGGGTCGAAGAGCGACAGGTCAAAGCGATCGGCATCCCAATCAGCCTTAAGCTCGGGAGACGCCTTCTCCCAAAACCGCTCACGCAACTCATCGACCAGACGCTCGTCATTCCAGCGGTACGTATCGACCTTCATGCGCATTAAAATGCCCTGGAGCCGAGCCTTGAGCTCGGGGCGTTCATCCAAAAAGCGCTGCATCTCGGCATATTCGTCGCACACGCAAAACACCTTGTTGGGCGAATTAACGGAGCTCTTCTCGTTATCCTGGCGATAGCACAAAATGGGATCCGCAATAAACGCAGCACGCTCGGCGCTTGCCCAGACCTTAAAGTTAAAACCCGCATCCTGATACGAGGCACCCGGCGTGGGAAGGAACCGAATCTGATTGTCGTTGAGAAACTCGCGACGATAGATGGCAGACCAAATGGACGGCTTGCGGTAGAAAATGCCCGGGCGATCGACGGGACGATACGCCGCACCCGTCATATACTCGTCGATAATCCCAAACAACTCGCGGCGCTCGCTGGGCGTGGACCAGTACAGGAAGAAGTCGCCCTTAACAACATCGGCGTGCTCGGCGTCAGCCTTGGCAACCAGCTTTTGGAGCGAATCCTCGAACATAAAGTCATCGGACTCCAAAATGCCCACGTACTCGCCACACGCCATCTCCAGGCCGCGATTCATCGAGTCGCCGTAGCCGCTGTTGGCCTTGTCAATCATCTTGACGCGCGCATCGCGTGCCATGTATTCGCGAATGATATCCGGCGAGCTATCGGTGGAGCCATCGTTGATGCAGATGATTTCGATGTCCTTGAGCGACTGTGTCACAGCGGAATCGAGGCACTCGCGCAGGTAGCGCTCAACATTGCAAATGGGAATAAGCAACGAAACTTTAGGGGTATCAGAGTTCTGCAAGAGAACCTCCTGTTGAATAGCGTGTAACAGGGTTATTTTAGCAGCCGAGTTGCGGCGGGCGGCACCGCTTGGAATTAGATAAAGCGTTCCAGGCAGGCCTTGAGACCGCGGGTCGAAAGATAGAACAGCGTGGCGTCTGCCATCGAAACGCCCGAGGTCGCCGCAACGAGCTTATGGGCAACACGGCAAACGGCGCCCTTAGCAGGCATATCTGCCCACTCCGTTCCCAAAAACGTCGTGAAATCCATGTTGACGCGACCGGCCACCCGATGGAAACCATCGGCGTCCAGACGCGCCAAGTCAAACACGATAAGGTCCAAGAACCAAGTGATCAGCTCGCCGGGGCACAGGTCCAAAAGGCTGTAAGCCGCCCAATCCTTCAAAACTTCCTCGAGCATTCTCGTATGGGCATCGAGCTTTATGGCGCGAGCCTCGGCGCTGTTGAACTCGTGCGTTGCCGAGTCGTTCTCCATCACGTAGTGGTAGAACTTGTCCGGCATGACAACGGTCTTGCGGGCAAGCGCATAGGCCGCAAATTGAAATACAACATCCTCGCCCAAGGCCAAGCCGGGGGCAAAGCGAATGCCTTCGCGATTGAGCAGCTCGCGCGAAAAAGCCGCGCGGCAGGCATAGGGCTGTGCGTTTGCGTGGAACAGTAGCTGGGGATTACGGGCGCCGAAGGTACTAGCTTTGGGGCTCATGAGTTGCTGGACGCGTTTAGGTGCGGCGTCGGACGGCTCGCAAACGCCGCCAAAAACGGCGACCTCAGCATCTGAAGACTCCATGGCATGCAGCACGCACTCGACCGTCTGAGCGTCGATGTAATCATCGGCGTCTACAAAGAAGATGACCTCGCCATCGGCCGCATCGATACCGGCATTTCGAGCGCACGAGACGCCTGCGTTTTCCTGGTCAATCACCAGCACACGGTCGTCGGCCTGCGCAATTTGACGCAAGACGCCCAGCGAATCGTCAACCGAACCGTCGTTGATACAGACAACCTGAATCGAGCGCTCAGACTGTGCCAGCAGCGAGTCGAGGCATCTCTGAATGGAGCGCGCAGAGTTGTACACGGGAACGACAATAGTCGCTTTGGGAATCGAGGCCTCTCCCATACCGACCTACCCCCTCAGCGATTCGATGAGGAAGGCGGCGACCACACCAGGGCCTCCAACCGAGGCATAATACTTAGCGCGCCCCAAGGCACCATCCGTTGCAAAGTGCGGATGCTCGTCAACCCAGCCCTCTGGATCTTTGAGGATGGCAGCGAGATTCGCGCGCTTCCACGGCTTAAGATCGTCCAGCGAAAACTCCCCGGCGTCCAAGGCCGCTTGGAATTCCTTGGCCATCTGCACCAGGAACTCCTTATAGAACTTGGGTGCCAAGCGCACATAGTTCCACATATACGAATCGTATTTAATGAGCTGATTGAACTTGAGCATGCGGGCGACGTCATCGCTTGCGTGATCGCGAGCATAATCTTCTCGGATCCAGCGCTCGATTTCGGCATACTCGGTATTGACGCAAAAGACCTTAGCCGAAGAATTGACCGAGGAGTTCTCGTTGTCCTGACGATACGAAAGCACGGCATCGTGCAGGTAAACGGCCTTGTCGGCGCATGCGATCGCCTTAAAGGCAAACGACGTGTCCTGAAAGGATGCTCCCGGAGTCGGCAGGAACTTGATGCCGTTGCGCTCAAGAAAATCACGGCGGTACACGGCCGACCAAATCGACGGCTTTTGCTTAAAGAACTGCGTCGTGTCGCTCGGATGCACCGGCTTGTCACAGTCCCTTGCCTTAAACATCTCGTGCAGCGAGCGGCGCTCCTCGGGCTTAGACCAGTAGAAGTCAAAATTTGCCTTCGCAAAGTCGATATTGAAGCGCTCGGCAGCTGCCACGAGCTTCTCCAGCGCATCGGGCGCCATAAAGTCATCGGACTCCAGAATGCCCACGTACTTGCCGCGCGCCATCTCAAGCCCGCGGTTCATGGAGTCGCCGTAACCGCTATTGGCCTTGTCGATCATCTTCACACGCGCGTCACGCTCCATGTACTCGCGGATAATCGCCGGCGAGTTGTCGGTAGAACCGTCGTTGATGCAGATGATTTCGATGTCCTCGAGCGTCTGCGCCACGGCGGAATCGAGGCACTCGCGCAGATAGCGCTCAACGTTGTAGATGGGAACAAGCAGCGACAGGACAGGGCCGCCAGGGAAATTAGTAGACAAATGTGCTCCTTAGGAAATACCTGCCGTTAATGGTATCAAAGGGTCGTCCCGCCCGCGGGCGTTTATATAATCTATGGAGCCCGCAGAGGCAAACCGATACGAAAGGACGTCATGCAGCACAAAGCCGCACGCAACATAGTCATCGAAGCGCTGCGCTTAATCGCGGTCGCCACGCCCATGGCAGGTTCCTGCGTTTTATTCAAACCTTGCCAACATGGCGCAGCGGCCCTTTACAATAGGTGCCGTCCAAACGACGCATTCGATAGCTTCCGTGCGGCGCTCGCCCGCCACGCGTGAAAGGATATATTCCCCATGACTTCCACCCTTCCCGCTCCCATCGACAAGCTTGCCATCGTCGTCGTCACCTATAAGCGCCAGGAGCTTCTGGCCAACCTGTTCGACTCCATGACCGAGCTCACGGCAACGCCTTGGCGTATCGTGATCGTCGACAACGAGAATTCACGCGAGACCGAGGCCATGTGCGCCGCATTCAACGAGCGCCTCGCCAACCTGTGGGGCATCGACACTGACCAGCCAGATGCACAAGGCGGCACCGACCGTGTCATCTACGACCCGCAGCTTGAAAACGGTGGCGGCGCAGGTGGCTTCTCCGCTGGCACCAAGCGCGCCTACGACCTGGGCGCGCAGTGGTTTTGGGTCATGGACGACGACGTGCTCGTTATCCCCGAGGGAATTGAGCGCCTGGCCAAATGGACGGACCGCTACGACGTCATCCAGGGTTCGCGCCTGGACTTCGACGGTGGCGCCTTCTTTTGGCAGTACCAGCTCATCCTTTCGCTTGGTATCCCCAACCCCATCGCTAAGTGGGACCTGGGCCCCGAGGGCTACCGCACCATGAACCAGCTGTGCTTTGAAGGCGGCCTGTTCTCGCGCCGCGTAGTCGACCAAATCGGCCTGCCCGATGCGCGCTTTTTCATCTACGGCGACGATGCCTGCTACGGCTATGTTGCGAGCCAGCACTTCCCCGCCGCCGTGGTTGCCGACGTGGTGCTCAAGCGCGCCCGCGCCGTCTCTAACTGGGACATCGCCGGCAAACGCCAGCTTAACTCCACGAGCGACACCAACCGCTACTACATCATGCGCAATCGCGGCTTTTTGGCCCGCTACATGCAGATCTACGGTGACTACCACCCCATGCTGTTCCGCCTGGGCAATGCCGCAACCTTTTGCAAGGAGTTCATTCGTCTGGCAGCGGTCGACAAGTGCTTTAAGACCGGCATCCCGGCGCTGCGCCGTGGCATGAAAGACGCTCGCAAGATCATCAAAGATCCCAACTGGAAGCCCATGCCGCCCATGAAGGACGCAGAGTAGCGGACACCCCTACAGCCGCTGGCACACCGCTGCCACACGACACCCGTCAAACCCGAATCCCCAGCGCATGCGGCCCACACCGGGTCGCGGTACGCGAATCTTGTCGATGCCGTCGCGCTCTATGTCGAGCAGTGCCTGAACGGCCAGCAGCTCCAGGCCGAGCGCGTCTACGCCGGGGTCATACATCATGTTGACCGTTATCAGCGGACGCTCGTCGAGCATGCCGATCGTGTCTGCCACGTCAAACACGGTGCCCGTAGGAAATACCTGGATGTCCCAGCGATCCGCGCCACGCTTTCGCCTCGAGGCAGGATTGGCATAGCCCGGCAATCCAAAGCAGAGCCCCTGCAAGAGCAGGTGATATGGCAGCTGCGCATCTGGGTTGTTCACACCGATTCCCGCATCTCCCAGGATGCGGTCTAACGCCCGCTTTACCGCATCCTCGTCCCCACGGCACAACCCGTCTCGAAACGCATCGACATCTCGAACGTCCTCGGCAGCACGCTCAAACCAATCAATAATCACCAGACGAAAGGTCTGGCGAAGCTCGTTATTGGGCAACCGCAGAGCACGGGAGCAGCTGTCATGCTCCGGTTCTTCAGTCATATCAGTCGTCAGGAAACCGGACAGATACAGCGCCGTCCACAGGCCATCATCAGACGAGGCCTCTAGCCCCGCAGCACCCAAACAGACTGGGACCTCAACGCATCCATGGGCCTCGAGCAAATCGAACAGAGCCGAAAGGCGATCAAGATTCCAGTCACAAACTACTCTACTTAGGCAATCGGCATACCCATACAGATCGGCTCGCACAGGCGCCGTGCAGCCTCGGTCCAGAAAACCGATCACACGCGCCGGACTCGAGCAATAGGCCCTGCCAAACCGATATCCCTCGAGCCATTCACGCGCATCATCAAGGTGTTCCTCGCGCCCAGCATGATTCAGCAGAGCCTCGACCTCGGCATCCGAAAAGCCGAACCAACGGTCGCACCACGTCGAAAGGGGCGTCGAAAGACAATACGAGCAACCGCGCAAAGAAAGCGCCGCTTCGGCAGAACCGGGACGCTCCCCCATCAGACACGTCAACCGTAGCGAATGGCCCGCAGCGGCAATGGCGTCGAACAGCACACGATCGAGCAGCTCCGCCGGACCGGCGCCGGAAGCGTCCCTCGCGCTCGCGCTGGGCGACCACGCCGCGTCGTACCCATCAACGAGCAATACAACCAGCTCATCGCAGGCCATCTCCAGCAGCTCAATGAGCACACCGAGCACCGAGCCAACCTCGTCCGCGCTCGCCACGCCACGCGCAACGCGTTCGATGTGACGCACCTTATCTCGTGTTAAATCCGGAGCCTCCAAGAGCGCCAACAGACGAGCGCATTCGCCCGAAAGAGTATCGCGCACGACGTCGGCAACAGCGGTGCCAGGCCTCGCAGCGCCAGAAAAGTCCAGCGATATCACCGGATAGCAGGCGTACTCGCCCCGATAGCGCCCGCCGTCCGCATCCCAAATCTGAGTTTCGGCAAACAAGCTCCAGCAAGCATGACCAACCACGGGATGCTCCAGAAAAGCCTTGAGCATCGACAAGTTCATGCTTTTGCCAAAACCCTCGGGTCGGCAGCACACCATAACGGACGCATCGCAATCCAGCATATCGGCAATAAACATAGTCTTGTCGACCAGCGCGCAGCAACCAAGAGCCTCCGCATAGTCGTGCATGCCGATGGGCAAAACCACATCGTCGGTACAGCCGATTAGACGTACGCCAAAGCCGGCAGCACAACCATTATTTGCCTGTTCAGACATTGCAACGTTCCCCCTAAATCGCAGCACGATTCCAATTGTAATGACGGCCTCTCACGTACTGATGTAGCGCGCAAACATATCGGGCAACGGTAGCAACATGGGGTGTGAGGGGGCATAACTAATCGTTGCACAACAAAACAGGGCCCGATGCATTCGCGCCGGACCCCGTCCCAACTCTTTAGCTATTCAGCAACCGAGAAGCTACTCCTCGGAACCGTCCTCGCCAGCGGCCTTTTTCTCCTGATCAAGTTTATGCTTGCCACTCACAATGGACGTGGCGCCAAGCGTCGCCAGGCTCGCGCTGGCAAGACTCGCCATCACGATGAGGTCGCCCGTCTTGGGCATATTGCCACCCGAGGCCTTGGTCGTCGTGGTCGTGGTAGTCGTCGTGGTGGTCGAGGTGACGTTCTTGTCGTCACCCTTCTGAGCATAGGCATCGGACTGTCTCGCGCCTGCATTGGTCGAAGCATCGGCATCGCCATCAGTCCTGGACTCGGGAGCCTCGCCAGAAGTGTTCTCACCAGAAGACGAGCCACTGTTGTTACCAGCCGTTATCGAAGACCCGATCAAGGCGCCAAGCTGCTCGCCAACATTGGTGGAGCCATTAGAGGAGACGCTATCGGTCGAGCCAGAAACGGAACCGCCAGTCGATCCAGAGACAGAACCGCCGGTTGAACCAGAGCCCGAATCACCGGCACCGCCAGCAGGCTCCGTTCCACCCGAAGCAGTCCCACCATTACCGGCACCATTGTTGCCAGCACCAGTCGAAGGCGTGCCCGTCTCGCCGCCATTGTCCGTATCACTATCGGTTTCCACCGTTGGTCCAGCAGGCCCAGCAGGCGCAGCAGGCACCTTGTTCGGGTGAGGTGCCGGCGCGGGCGCGGGCTCCGGCTCAGGATCAGGAAAAAGTCCTGGCAGCCACCCGTGCCGCACATATTGGTGATACTCCACACCATGCCCTTGACGCAGTCGGCACGACCGGAAATATCAATGCCCAGAGCGTTCTTAAGCCACGACTCGGTCACCGCATAGTAGGAGTTATACGCATAGGCATCCTGCAGCGCCGAGAACTCAACCGGATCGGTGTTGTAAGCACCCAGGAAGGCATCCTGCGCGATGTGACCCAGCTCGGTGAGCTGGCCGTTCGCATACATGGGGTTGCTTCCGTTGGAAATCTCGCTGCCGCGATCGATCGCGGCCTTAAGCATGCCGTACTTGGCAGAATCGTAGTTGTAGACCTGCTTCATAAACGGAATGAGCGACCATCGACGGTCGAACTGGTAATAACCCAGCGCGTTATAGCCGTCGCCATACGAAAAACCCTGGTTATAGTTGCCGTGGCTCTCGTACTTGGTAAAGTACTTCATCTCGTCGGTCACGTTGACAAACGAAACACCCTGAACCGACCTCAGCACGCCCGAGAAAGACTGCTGGGTGTACAGGCCCTTATCGATATCGGTGGCATCCGAGGCAACGCCAGGCGTGGGCTCCTCGGCTATAGCGGTTGCGGGTGCGGCAACGGCGCCAAACGAAAGCGCCAACGTCAGGCCCGCGACAATTGCGGAATGCTTGGGCTGCATAGATCCTCCCTGCATTGGTGTGGTTAAAGTGCAGTTTGCAAAGATGGATTCAGTATTACAGCTCCCCGTTTGTTGCACAACAACCCATCGGTAAACGGCAACAACCCTCCGCGAAATCTCAAGGAATTAAACAAACTGGTCGTCGGGCGCCAGCAAAAGCTCGCCGTAACGCTCCATCAGCCCGTCTCTCAACTGAGAGAAAGCGGGGATATAGACGTTCAAGATGCGCTGAATCAAATCTTGAGCGAGCTTATTGTCATAGATATGGACGTTCGTATTGCGATCTCTAAGCATATCTAGCCAGGCCGCCTCATCTATAAAGTCGTAGAAACGGTAGGACTCCTTCAAGATGGCACGAGGAGACCCCGACGCGGCAAGCGTGGCGCCCTCATACTCGAGCAGACGCTTAAGGAGCGTAATTGAGATACCGAAAACCTGCTCATAGATATATGCACATCCGGAGACAACATAGTCGTTATCGAAATCTTGGAATCGAGCTGTCTCTAGCAGTGCCAGACGCGAATCAAAGGCTTCGTACGACTTCACGAAAGCCAGCCCCTACAGCTTAATGTCAAAGTTGATCTCGGGGACGGCGGCTAGGTCGGCCAGCGTCACGCCGTCGACGTACTTTTCGATTACATCGTCCAGGCCGCGCCAGAACTTGACGGTCGAGCACAGATCGCTACGGGTGCAGCTGTTGTCAATGCCGTCGCACGCCACCGGGGCAGTGCTGCCCTCGACGGCGCGCAGGATGTCGCCGGCACGCACCTCGGCCGGGTCCTTGGCCATCATGTAGCCGCCGCCCTTGCCGCGCACGCTCTTAAGCAGGCCCGCCTTCATAAGCGGACGAACCAGCTGCTCCAGATATTTCTGCGAAATGCGCTCGCGGTCGGCAACCTCGCGCAGGGCAATCTTGCCCTCGGCGTCACCGAGCGCTGCAATATAAATCATCAAACGGAGGGCATAGCGGCCCTTAGAAGAAATGAGCATACCTACCCTTCCATAACGCTGGGGACAAGCACTACCGATGAATTTGTCCCACAATCTAAAAAGTCGAGTGGATTAGTCGGGTTTTCCCTTGACTAACGCCGAACCCATAGTAACTTTATTCCGAGAAGATTCCTAGGGTTTAGTACACCTATGAGTACACCATATACAGAGAGGGACAGCATGAGCGCAAATCCGCTGCTTTCCATCGAAGGTCTGACCGCCTCCGTGGACGAGAAGACCATCCTCCACAACGTCAACCTCAACGTCGCCGCCGGCGAGACCCACGTGCTGATGGGCCCCAACGGCGCCGGCAAGTCCACCCTCGGCCACCTGGTCATGGGCGACCCCGTCTACACGGTCAACGACGGCCGCATCGTCTTTGACGGCCAGGACATCACCGAGCTCACCACCGACAAGCGTTCGCGCGCCGGCCTGTTTCTGAGCTTCCAGGCCCCGGTCGAGATCCCGGGCGTGCCGCTGTCGAGCTTTTTGCGCGCCAGCATCGCCGGCCGCCCCGGCCTGGAGATGAAGGGCAAGGAGTTCCGACGTCGCGTCAAGGAGCTCGCGGCCGAGCTCAACATGGATACCTCCTACCTCAACCGTGAGCTGGGCGTGGGCTTCTCGGGCGGCGAGAAAAAGAAGGTCGAGATGCTCCAGCTTCTGCTGCTGCAGCCCAAGCTCGCCATCCTAGACGAGACCGACTCCGGCCTGGACGTCGACGCGCTTTCCACCGTCAGCCACGGCATGGACGCCTACCGCAAGAGCTGCGACGGCTCCATGCTCATCATCACGCACAACACGCGCATCCTGGAGCACCTGGATGTCGACCGCGTCCACGTTATGGTCAAGGGCCACATCGTGCGCGAGGACGACGCCTCGCTCATCCCCTGGATCGACAAGAACGGCTTTGAGACCTTCGAGCGCGAGGCCGCCGAGCAGCGCGCCCAGGCCGAGGCCGCCGCTGCCGAGCAGCAGGCGTAAAGGGGCGACGCAATGACCAAGAACCGCACCGAGGTCGCGGACATCGACCGCAGCCTCTACGACTTCACCTATGGCGAGGAGGGATTCGAGCGCCTCGACGCCGGCATCACGCCCGACATCGTGCGCGAGATCAGCGCCAAGAAGGACGAACCGCAGTGGATGCTCGACCTGCGCTTAAAGTCCCTCGAGATCTTCAACCGCTTCCCCGATCCGACGTGGGGCCCCTCCATCGAGGGCCTGGACATGGACAACATCGTCACCTACGTCAAGCCCAACACCGACCAAAAGCACGACTGGGAGTCGGTGCCCGACGACATCAAGAACACCTTTGAGCGCCTGGGCATCCCCGAGGCCGAGCGCAGCTACCTGGCAGGCGTCGGCGCGCAGTACGACTCCGAGCTGGTCTACCACAACATGCAGGACACCGCGTCCAAGATGGGCATCGTCTACTCCGGCATCGAGGAGGCCCTGCACGACCCGCAGTGGGAACCGCTCATCCACGAGAAGTTTATGACGCTCATCCCGCCCACCGACCACAAGTTTGCGGCCCTGCACGGCGCCGTATGGTCGGGCGGCTCGTTTGTCTACGTGCCCAAGGGCACCAAGCTCGACTTCCCGCTGCAGAGCTACTTCCGTCTTAACGCCAAGGGCGCCGGCCAGTTTGAGCACACGCTCATCATCGTCGAGGACGACGCCGACCTGCACTTTATCGAGGGTTGCTCCGCGCCCAAGTACAACGTAGCCAACCTCCACGCCGGCGCCGTCGAGCTCTTTGTGGGCAAACGCGCACACCTGCGCTACTCGACCATCGAGAACTGGTCCAAGAACATGTACAACCTCAACACCAAGCGTGCGCGCGTGGACGAGGACGGCGACATCGAGTGGATCAGTGGCTCCTTCGGCAGCCACGTGGGCTACCTCTATCCCATGAGCGTGCTCAACGGCCGCCGCGCCCGTTCGAGCTTTACCGGCATCACCTTTGCCGGCGCCGGCCAGAACCTCGATACCGGCTGCAAGGTCGTACTCAACGCGCCCGAGACCTCGGCGACCGTCGAGACCAAGGGCATCTCCAAGAGCGGCGGCATCCAGACCTTCCGCAGCTCTATCGTGGCCACGCCCAAGGCCGAGGGCTCCAAGGCAACCGTGAGCTGCCAGTCGCTGATGCTCGACGACCAGAGCCGCTCCGACACTATTCCGGCCATGGACATCCGCGCCAAGAACGTCGACATCGGCCACGAGGCCACCATCGGCCGCATCGGCGACGACAAGGTGTTCTACCTGATGAGCCGCGGCATCTCGGAGGAAGAGGCCCGCACCATGATCGTCAACGGCTTTGCCAACCCGGTCTCCAAGGAGTTGCCGCTGGAGTACGCCGTCGAGATGAACAACCTGATCAAGCTCGAGATGGAAGGAGCGATCGGATAATGAATCAGACCACGATCACCGCTGCTACCACCCTTGAGCAGGTCAACGCTATGCCGGCCGCCACTTGGGGTTGGCTGAAGATGAATCAGACCAAGCTCGAGCTCTCTGACGAGCTTGCTGCCGCTCCCGCCGAGACCGTTAAGGTTGAGGGCTTGGACGAGCAGTTTGCTGGCGTGGCAGACGCGTTCGACGCCGCCATGGACGCCATGGCCGAGCGCTTCCCCGAGCGCCGCGCCTCCGCGCCCGGCGATGCCGCCGACCGCGCCCGCATCACGCCCGAGACCGAGCTCGACGTGCCCGCCACCTCCGTCTACCAGGCCGGTGCCATTAAGCTGGAGGAGGAGCTCTCCCCCGCTGAGGCCTTCGAGACTGGCATGGGCGAGGCTGCCTACACCTACCTGGCCGACCACGCCACCAAGCGCGTCGTCATCGATGTGCCCGCATACAAGCACGCCACGGTTACCGCGCGCGTGAATGGCGTCGACACTGCCGCGGCCATCGCCGCCATCGATGTCGTCGCCCGTCCGCAGGCAACGCTCGACCTGCAGATCGCCCTGGACTCCCCCGTTGCCGGCGAGGGCGTCGTGGGATCCGTGCTGCGCGTGTGCGCCCACGAGTACGCCACCGTCAACGTGGCCTGCACGCAGACGCTCGACGATAGCTGGATCGCACTCGACGACACCGGCCTGTTCCTGGACGAGGGCGCGCGCGTCAACGTGCAACACACCGTCCTGGGTGCCGGCGCCAGCGCCACCGGCCTTGCCGGCGATCTGTTGGGCGATACCGCCAAGGTCACCATCGATACTGACTACCTTGGCGCCCGCGAGCAGGTGCGCGACTTTAACTACGAGCTGCGCCACCGCGGTCGCAAGACCGAGTGCGAGATCGACGCCAACGGCGTGCTGACCGGCACGTCCAAGAAGGTCTACCGTGGCACCATCGACCTCGTGCACGGCTGCAAGGGTGCAACCGGCACCGAGCGCGAGACGGTGCTTTTGGCCAACAAGGGCGTCGACAACAAGACCATTCCCGTCATTCTCTGCGACGAGGACGACGTCGCCGGCAACCACGGCGCCACCATCGGTCACGTCCGCGACGAGCAGCTGTTCTACCTCGCCTGCCGCGGCCTTGACCAAAACGCCGCCGAGGACCTGTTCATCCGCGCCAAGCTGGAGGACGCCGCGCTTTCCGCCACCGACGAGCGCACCCGCGCCGCCGTCGTCCGCCTGGGCAACAACCTGATCGATAACTTTGAAGAGGAGCTCGCATGATCGACACCGAGCACGTTAAATGCGATACCTGCACCGCCCCCGAGCCCATGGAGCTCGACGCCAGCGACGAGGCTTCGCGCGGCTGGCCCACTGTGGACATCGAGACCAACCCCTACAAGGGCCAGTTCCCGCTGTTCCAGCAGCACCCCGAGATCGCCTTCCTCGATAGCGCCGCCACCGCGCAGCGCCCTGCCTGTGTGCTCGACGCCGAACGCGACTTCTATCAGCGCATGAACGCCAACCCCCTGCGCGGCCTGTACTCGCTGTCCGTCGAGGCCACCGACGCCATCGCGAAGGTCCGCCAACAGATCGCCGACCTCATCGGCGCCGCCCAGGCCAACGAGGTCGTCTTCACCCGCAACACGAGCGAGTCGCTCAACCTGGTCGCCAAGAGCTTTGCACCCACGGTGCTCGAGCCCGGTGACGAGGTCGTCATCACCATCATGGAGCACCACTCCAACCTAATCCCGTGGCAGCAGGTCTGCCGCGAAACCGGCGCCAAGCTCGTCTACCTCTACCCCACCAAGACCGGTCAACTCACCACCGAGGAGGTTCTGTCCAAGGTGGGCCCCAAGACCAAAATCTTGGCCGTGGGTCAGGTGTCTAACGTGCTGGGCGTCGAGAACCCGGTCAAGAATCTCGGCAAGCTCGTGCACAAGTACGGCGGCTATCTGGTCGTCGACGGCGCGCAGTCGCTGCCGCACATGCCGGTCGATGTGGCCGATCTGGGCGCCGACTTCTTTGCCTTTAGCGCGCACAAGGCCATGGGCCCCATGGGCATCGGCGTGCTGTGGGGCAAAATGGACCTGCTCAACGCCATGCCGCCCATGCTCACCGGCGGCGAGATGATCGACTCGGTCACCGAGCAGGACGCCGTCTGGGCGCCCGTTCCCGAGAAATTCGAGGCCGGCACGCAGGACGCCGCCGGCATCTTCGCCACGGGTGCGGCACTCGACTACCTGGTCAACACGGTGGGTTACGAGAACATCCAGGCCCGCGAGCAGGCACTCGTCCACTACCTGATGGGTGAGCTCATGCAGCTCGACTTTGTCCAGATCATCGGCTCCATCTATTGGGACAACCACCACGGCGTTGTGAGCTTTAACGTCAAGGGCATCCACCCGCACGACGTCGCGAGCATCATGGACATGGACGGCGTCTGCATCCGCGCCGGTCACCACTGCGCGCAGCCGCTGCTTACCTGGCTGGGCGTCGAGAACCTTGCCTGCTGCCGCGCCAGCGTGGCCTTCTACAACGACAAGGCCGACATCGACAAGTTCATCGCCGGCCTGCATCACGTTTGGAGCACGTTCAATGGGTAATCTGTACACCTCCACCACATTTATGGAGCACAACTCGCACCCCGACTATAAATACGAGATGGATGCTCCCACGCACGAGCACGACGGCATCAACCCCAGCTGCGGCGACGAGCTCACCTTGCAGCTGCGCGTCGAGAACGGCGTGATCGAGGAGGCCTCCTTTACCGGCCACGGCTGCGCCATCAGCCAGGCCAGCGCCGACATCATGGCCGACCTCATCACCGGCGAGACCGTCGAGGAAGCTCACCGCCTGGCAGAGCTCTTCCTCGCCATGATCCGCGGCGAGCAGCTCTCCGAGGAAGACCTGGAAGACCTGGACGAAGCCGCCCAGCTCCAGGACATCTCGCACATGCCCGCCCGCGTCAAATGCGCCGAGCTCGCCTGGCGCACCCTCGACGGCATGCTCGAGGGGCAAGCTAACCAGTAGTTTATGCCCCGAATCCAAGGTTTTTGATTGCCGAGCCGCCCGATACGGGCGGCTCTGTTTTTACCTAATGAGCGCGAACGCACAAAGTCCGCGCGTCCGGCGCCCCGTCTGACATTTGCCACACAGCCAGACGCGAGCACGGGCGTTTTCCACAGCACCAAAGGCCTGCGGCAGGGCCCCGGGCCCGCCAAGCAATGCGCCAAGCCCCGTTCTGCGAAGCTCCGACTCGCTTCGCGCCTGCCGCAGACGGGTCCCATAGGGAGCGGCGTGCATTTTTGCGAGTATTCAGCACGCCAAGCTGTGTGTATACGCATCGAAAGCGTTAATCAACGTCTTGAGGCGCATATATATTGTGTTTTAGAACAAGCATCGCGGTCTGACGGGACGCAGGCACGCGCTTCGGGGGCGCAACGGCGGGAATCAATAGCTTCGGGACCCGTATGTTGCAAGATTGCGGCGGTGCCGACAGCAACACGATGCTGAAAACTCCGTTTTTTGCACGGCGCAGACGGGGGTAGGCACGGGCAAACCCGGACCGAGCCGTTATTTTATGCAAGATGGCGATTTTTCTATGCATATTAAGAAGTGCAGTTACCGTACCAAGCTTTTAGAACAATGGTTGTGGCATATGGGCGACCCCAGCTGCGGTGCACAGGCAGTCCTACGCCACGTTTCGGCCAGTCTGCACCGCCGTTCGTGCACAGGCACGCACGATACGAGAAACGGTACTTTTGCCAATCCCCGTATATCGCTCAATCTGACGCACCGTAAAACCGGCATCGTGCAATCCAAGAATGACGATATTGCGCTGCGCCGACGGCGCGGCTTTAACCCCGTGGAGCGGAACCCCGAGGCTCTTCGCCAACTTGTCGGCAAAGGCGTGGTGTTCCCACTCTGTCTCTTTCATATCGCACAGCGCCGGCTCGCTGCCGTCGGGCGTCGAAAGCGAATAGGCAATAAAGCCCTCGGCAGAACCAAAAAGTTCAAGCACGCAAGAAGGATCAGAAAATCCCCTCGCGGCATCGGCCGCATCACAGTCGTAAGAGCGTAGATGTTCCGCAAAGCTGCTCCAGGGATAACGCTCAATGAGACCGATGCCCACCTCCTGCGGATCGGCGTGTACGGAGCGAATAGCCTCCATCACCTGCCAGTCGGTATCGAGCGAACGCCGGTCAAAACGGTTCTGGAACAGATGGCCTGTGCGCCCCGTGCGTTTATTGAACCGCCGCGCGTACGTCAAAAGCAACCGGTGCATCGCCGCGCTCATCCTGTCCTCGTAATCTGCAAGCACCAAATGCACGTGAGTGCCCATAAGGCACCAGGCGATAACCGTCACGCCCTCCTCGCGGCAGCACTCGCGCATCAGCTCCAAAAACTCCCACCGGTCTTCATCGCCCTCAAAGATGAGCTGCTTGCCCGTACCGCGGGCACAGACATGGTAAAAGCCGGTAACCGTTCTCCAAACGCGCTGCATGGCGTTCCTTTCGCCGGGATCTGCTTGCCATCCAATACAGCACGATTGAAGCGTGCCATCAAAACATTCACGCAAAACAATACACTCGCGCGGCCAAAGGCAGTAATCAGGCGGCGAACGGCACCGTTGCAACAGGTCAACCCCTGCAACGCTTACAAGAACTGACCAAAAGCTTGCCCAAGAAGGACCCCCTCTACGGAAGTTCACGACCACAGAACATAGAGTTAAACCGTTTCAATTAAAACTTCCGGACTTCCCGCTACGAAAACTGAGCCGTTCGCCGAATATTCCGTGCATTTCGCGGTATTATAGGGGCTGCATGTCATGTCCCTTTCGAAGGGTCGCCCGGCAATCGCCAGCCACGACCCCCAGACGGGACGCCAACACGATAGAGAGGAGAGGCATGCAGTACTCACAGGAAGTGGAGAACATGTGCCCCGTTGCCAAGGGTGCATACCACGGCCCCGCACCCATCCCTGAGGAGGGCAAGTGGGTCCAGGCTAAGGAGATTTCCGACATCTCCGGTCTTACGCACGGTGTGGGTTGGTGCGCACCTCAGCAGGGCGCCTGCAAGCTCACGCTGAACGTCAAGGACGGCATCATCGAGGAGGCCCTCGTTGAGACCATCGGCTGCTCGGGTATGACCCACTCTGCCGCCATGGCTTCCGAGATCCTTCCCGGTAAGACCATCCTCGAGGCCCTCAACACCGACCTCGTCTGCGACGCCATCAACGTTGCTATGCGCGAGATCTTCCTGCAGATCGTTTACGGCCGCAGCCAGACCGCGTTCTCCGAGGGCGGCCTGCCCGTGGGCGCCTCCCTCGACGACCTCGGCAAGGGCCTTCGCTCTCAGGTCGGCACCATGTTCGGCACCAAGGCCAAGGGCGCTCGTTACCTCGAGCTCGCTCAGGGCTACGTCACCCGCATGGCTCTCAACGACAAGAACGAGATCATCGCATTCGAGTTCCTGAACCTCGGCAAGTTCACCGACGCCGTCAAGGCCGGCAAGACCCCCGAGGAGGCCATCGCTGGCGCTATGGGCCACTATGGTCAGTGGGAGAACGCTGCCAAGTACATCGACCCGCGCACCGACGAGGAGACTCACTCCGTCGCCAGCGTGTTCCCGGTTCATGAGTAGAAAGGGAGGGAAATAACTATGACTGTTACGTTCGAAGGTTACGAGCGCCGCGCTGACAAGATCAACAAGTGCCTCGCCGACAACGGCATCGCCTCCCTCGAGGAAGCTCTGCAGATCTGCACCGACAAGGGCTTCAACCCGCGTGAGATCGTCAACAACACCCAGTCCATCGCCTTCCAGAACGCCGAGTGGGCCTACACCCTCGGTTGCGCTCTCGCTGTCAAGCGTGGCGCCAAGTCCGCTTCTGAGGCTGCCGCCATCATCGGCGAGGGCATCCAGGCCTTCACCGTTCCCGGCTCCGTCGCCGAGGACCGCAAGGTCGGTCTGGGCCACGGCAACCTGGGCGCTATGCTGCTCTCCGACGACACCGAGTGCTTCGCCTTCCTGGCCGGTCACGAGTCCTTCGCTGCCGCTGAGGGTGCTATCGGCCTGGCTCTGAACGCCAACAAGGCTCGCAAGAAGCCGCTGCGCGTCATCCTCAACGGTCTGGGCAAGGACGCTGCTCAGATCATCGCCCGGATCAACGGCTTCACCTACGTGAAGACCCAGTTCGACTACTTCACGGGCGAGCTCAAGGTCGTCGAGACCATCCCCTACTCCGATGGTCCCCGCGCCGCCGTCAACTGCTACGGCGCCGACGACGTCCGCGAGGGCGTTGCCATCATGTGGCACGAGAACGTCGACATCTCGATCACCGGTAACTCCACCAACCCCACGCGCTTCCAGCACCCCGTCGCTGGCACCTACAAGAAGGAGCGCCTCGAGGCTGGCAAGAAGTACTTCTCCGTCGCTTCTGGTGGCGGCACTGGCCGTACCCTGCACCCGGACAACATGGGCGCCGGCCCTGCCTCTTACGGCATGACCGACACCATGGGCCGTATGCACTCCGACGCCCAGTTCGCCGGTTCTTCCTCCGTGCCTGCGCACGTCGACATGATGGGTCTCATCGGCATGGGCAACAACCCCATGGTCGGTGCCACCGTCGCCTGCGCTGTCGCCGTCGAGGAGGCCCTCAAGGCCTAATCGCGCCCGCGCGATGCTCATATAGTTGAGCTTTGGAGTCGCTACCTTTCGAGGTAGCGGCTCTTTTTGTTTGCGCTGGCGCAGGGTAGCTAATGCCGGTATATCAGCTGGGGCGAAATACGAGATGTGAAGAGATGGAGCGTCAGAGCGTCCATGACGCCCACCTGCCATATTTACCCTTTACCGATTTGCCGGGTCTTTGCGGCCCCATTGCCGATCACCCGTGCGACAATGCGCCGGACGAGAAAGGAATCCGATGGAATCGACTGATGTACTGGTAATTGGATCTGGCATTGCGGGCCTTTGTGCCGCCATCGAAGCGGCACGCACGGGCGCAACCGTCGCTGTGGCAAGCGCCGGCAAGACTATGAGTGGATCGAGCTTCTTCCCCGGAACCTGGGGCCTGGGGCTTATCGGACCCGTTAACCAAGACGACGAACAAGACCTCATCGACACCATCCAGACCGTCGGTGGCGGCGTCGCCGACCCCGAGCTTGTCCAGACGTTTGTCCACGGCATTCCCCAGGCAATTGAATGGCTCGAGCAAGACCTGGGCGTTGAGCTCCAGCGTCCGCAAAGCGCTGAGAGCGCTCAGCAAAAGCAGTTTATCCCCTGCTTTGACCACAAGACGCGCATGTGGCGCGGCCTCACCCGCAAGCCGCTTGAGGACGCTCTGACGACCCGGATCGAGTCGCTCGGTATTCGCCTGCTCCCCCGCCATGAGCTTATCGACCTTGTTGAGGACACGAACGGCAGAATAACCGGAACCGTGCTCTACGACCTCACCGAAAATCGAATCGTGCCCTTTGCTGCCAAGGCCACGATTATCGCAGCCGGTGGCACAGGCGGCCTGTTCGAGCGCAGCCTTACGTCGGCCGATGTGCTCAGCTCCTCGCAAGCCATCGCATTGGCGCACGGCGCATCGCTTACCAATATAGAGTTCATGCAGATGATGCCCGGCCTCATCGAGCCCAAGCGAAACCTGGTCTTCAACGAGAAAACCTGGCGCTACGTACATGTAGACCAGCCGGCAGATATTACCGACGACAAGCTGGACGACCTGCTCGAGCAGCGCTCTGGATATGGTCCCTTCACGTCACGCTTGGCCTCCCGCGCTATCGATCTCGTCATCGATCAGGCAGGTGCCGAAGGTCTGGCACTCCACTACGACTTCCCCCGCGAGGATATCCCAGAGTTTGTGCAGACCTTTGCCAACTGGCTGCAAGACGAGCACGGCATCGCGCCGACCGACGAGATGCGCGTGGCGATGTATGCCCACGCCGCCAACGGCGGTATCAAGATCGACAAGACCGCGTACACGGGCGTTAAGGGTCTCTACGCCTGTGGCGAGGCAACGGGCGGCATGCACGGCGCCGACCGCATTGGTGGCCTGTCAAGCGCCAACGGCATCGTGTTCGGGCGCATCGCAGGCACATCGGCAGCCCTTGCAGCGCAGAAAGAGCCTGAGACAGCCCTGAAGGTGGATATCGCCCTCCCCCAGTACGGCATTGCCAAAACAGATGCCGAACGCCTGACACACAGCCTTAGGCACACGATGAGCACCTATTGCATGATCAACAGGACCGAAACAGGCCTATCCGAGGCACTACACGAGCTTGAAGGCTTGAAAACGGAGGCAGCGACCTTGAGCACACAGAAAGCCCAGGACAGCGAAGTCGCAGCCCTCGCCCGCCTGCAATCGCAGATTCAACTAGCACAGGAAATGGTCAAAGCCATGCGTAAGCGAACCGAAAGTCTCGGATCGCACTATCGAGCAGACTAAATCGATTCTCACTTTGAGTTTGATCACAACTTTTCAACATGCATCGAGCCCTGTGAGCATGATTCCTCTAAGGAGAACACGCCTACGGGGCTTTAGCCGTGTTTTCCCTAAGGGAATCACGGTGCAGATTTCTCAGCTCCGCGCCCTTTCGGGTTCGACCCCATGCGAAGTTAACAAAAAAGACGGCCAACTCTTGTTGACCGTCTAAACTTGCTTTGGTGGGCCGTCAGAGGGCCAGCCTGCTGCGCAGGCGACCGCTGCGGCGCCAAGGCGCCTTGCGCGCTGCGCTGGCAAATGCTTACGCGTTTTCTCAGCTACGCGCCCTTTCGGGTTCGACCCCATGCAAGGTCAACAAAAAAGCGACCAGTCTAAGCCAGTCGCTTTAACATGCTTTGGGTGGGCCGTCAGGGGGTCGAACCCTGGACCTTGGGATTAAGAGTCCCCTGCTCTACCAACTGAGCTAACGACCCAAAGCTAAAGTCCGTTGTGGCGGACTTTAGAGGAGATATCGTGTGGTGGGCCGTCAGGGGGTCGAACCCTGGACCTTGGGATTAAGAGTCCCCTGCTCTACCAACTGAGCTAACGACCCGATATCAACACGAAGCAAGAACTGGGGTGGGTAAAGGGACTCGAACCCTCGACCTACGGGACCACAACCCGTCGCTCTAGCCAACTGAGCTACACCCACCGTGTCCTGTGCGCTTCGCGCTCGACTATTATTGCAAGGAACGCCACGCGATGCAAGCCCCAATTTTCAAGAATTTTGAAAAGAGTTTTTCGAGACCGTTTCGAGCATTTCCCACCGGTTTCATAGGAGTAAACTTGCCCCACTGCAAATGCTCGAAAGGACCGGCATGAAAGAACTCTCCAACCGCACGGCAACGTTTACCGATTCGGTCATCCGCCGCATGACGCGCATCTCCAACAAGTATGGCGCCGTCAACCTGTCACAGGGCTTCCCCGACTTTGATCCCCCGGCGCAGCTGCTCAATAGCCTCAGCACCATCGCCACCGACCCCAAGCCGCTCTACCACCAGTACTCCATCACCTGGGGCTCCCAGGCCATGCGCGAGGCGCTTGCCGCCAAGCAGGAGCACTTTATGGGCACGCCGATCAACCCCAACGAGAACATCGTGGTCACATGCGGCTCCACCGAGGCCATGATGGCCGCCATGATGACGGTCACGAACCCCGGCGACAAGGTCGTCATCTTCTCGCCGTTCTACGAGAACTACGGCGCCGACACCATTCTCTCGGGTGCCGAGCCCATCTATGTGCCGCTCAACCCGCCCACATTCGACTTTGACCGCGAGACGCTCGAGGCAGCCTTCCGCGACAACGACCCCAAGGCCATCGTCCTGTGCAACCCTTCCAACCCTTGCGGCAAGGTCTTTACGCGCGAGGAGCTCACCTTCATCGCCGACCTCTGCAAAAAGTACGACGCCTACTGCATTACCGACGAGGTATACGAGCACATCGTCTATGCGCCCCACGAGCACGTCTATATGGCCACGCTGCCCGGCATGTTCGAGCGAACCATCAGCTGCAGCTCGCTGTCTAAGACGTACTCCATCACCGGTTGGCGCTTGGGCTACACCATCGCCCCGGCCCAGATCACCGAGCGTATCAAGAAGGTCCACGACTTTCTCACCGTGGGTGCCGCCGCTCCCCTGCAGGAAGCCGTTGTCACCGCCCTCAACTTCGACGACAGCTATTACGATGAGGTCCTTGACCTCTATGCCGCCAAACGCGACCTGTTCTGCCAGGGACTCGACAGTATCGGTCTTGAGCATAACGTGCCGCAGGGCGCCTACTACGTCATGATGGACATCTCTGAGTTTGGCTATGACAGCGACCTCGAATTCTGCGAGGATCTCGCGTCTATGGTGGGCGTGGGCGCCGTGCCCGGCTCGAGCTTCTTCCGCGAGCCCGTCAACCATCTGATTCGTTTCCACTTTGCCAAGCGAGACGAGACGCTTAACGCGGCACTGGAGAACCTCAAGTCGCTACGTGATAAAATCAAGCCGCGCGGGTAAGGACGGCCCGGCAACTAAAGCAACCAAAGAAGCCCCGCACCGCCCGCCGCGTTGCGAGGCTTCTTTTTATAGAACTTTCTTAAATGGTTTAGAGCTCTATACTTTAGTCACGGAGCAACTCGTCCCTGAGAGAGGAATACTATGGCAGAGCAGCAGCTTATCGGAGCGCTCGAGGCCGGTGGCACCAAGATGGTCTGCGCCACGGGCTATGCGGACGGTACGGTCCTAGAGCGCGAGCAGATCGCGACCACGACCCCGCAGGAGACCGTTGAGGCCGTCAACGCATGGTTTGCTGACAAGGGCATCGCCGCGCTGGGCATCGGCGCATTTGGCCCCACCGCAGTCAACCCCGCTTCGCCCCAATACGGCAAGATCCTGGAGACGCCCAAAACGGCATGGCGCTACTTTGACCTGCTGGGCACTATCCAAAACGAGCTCAATATCCCCTGCGGCTACGATACCGACGTCAACGTCGCCTGCCTGGGCGAGGTCACCTTTGGTTGCGCCCAGGGCCTCACTGACGTGGTGTATCTGACCATCGGCACCGGCGTGGGCGCCGGCGTGCTCTCGGGCGGCCAGCTTGTGCACGGCATGATGCATCCCGAGGCCGGCCATATCCTGGTCACGCGCGACCCGCGCGACACCATCGGCGAGCATAGCGCCTGCCCCTTCCATGACAACTGCCTCGAGGGCCTCATCGCCGGCCCTGGCGTTAAAAAGCGCTGGGATGGCAAGAGCGCCGGAGACATGGCCGACGACCCGGAGGCCATGGACCTGCTCGCAGGCTATCTGGCACAGGCGCTCATGACCTACACGCTGTGCTACGCGCCGCAAAAGATCATCATCGGCGGCGGCGTGGCCGACCACACCCCCATCGTGCCGCTCGCACGCAAGAAGTGTGCCGAAATGCTCAACGGCTATATCGTCACGCCCGAGGTCAACGACATCGATACCTACATTGTCAACAACAGCCTCGAGGGCAAGCAGGGCATCATGGGCTGCCTGGCCCTGGGCGCACAGGCGCTTCAGTAGCAGACGCACCCACAGGGCGTGGCGCGCTCGGCAAATCTAACCTACGGAACGACGCCACCACGCCCCATATAAGCCCTCAAATAAAAAAGGCCGCCTAGGACCAAACAATACGTCCTAGGCGGCCTTTTTGGCGTGCATCAGCGACCGTAAGAGATATCGGAGCACAACGCCCGTTGCCGCTCCACAGCAGTCGATCATCACATCGGTGATCATGCCGGCGCGTCCCGGCACAAAGAGCTGAATCGTTTCGTCGATCGAGGGAATCAGCAGCAGGAACACCGCCGTGGGCAGCAGCACGTCAAAGGTGCGCCGGCCCTCAAGATCAAAGGCGTGCGTTGCCAGGATGCCGAGCACCATATACTCGGTAAAATGCGCGCACTTGCGAACAACAAAGTTGGTCACCCATGCATATGGAAGTCCCACGCCGTGCAGGAAACCGCGGATAGCTTCCATGACCGTCAGGCTCAGCGAGCCCGACCCCGAGCCGGGAACCAGCGAATTGCCCCAGATCAAGAGCGCCATCAGGCAGGTCACGACCGCCCATTTTCGATTGATCTTAACCATGCAGAAGTTATGCCTCCGCGCGGAGCGGCGCGAAGCTGGCGGTACCGCCCTCGATAACGCTCAGATAGGCACGGCCCGTACGCTTGGCGGTAGAGGACTGCAGGCGCTCGATCTCTTCCTCGAGGATCTGATTGACGCGCTCGTGACGACGATTTTCCATAATGCCGGCGGCAATAGCCTCGGCTCGCTCGATGCTCTCGCGCGAGATACGGGCAGTATCCTCGGGGAACACAGCGCTGTGACGGCCGACATACGCGGGGGCGGCAGGCTGAGGGGCAGCGACGGGAGCGGGGGCTGCAGCAGGAGCGGGCTCGTCGATCTCGTCCAGAATCGCGGTGGCGGCGGCCCACATGTCCTCGTGGCCCGAGTAATCGGCCATGGGGACATCAACCTCGAGCGAGGCGTCCGGAAGGTCGCCGGTGTCAATGCGATCTTGGGCATCAATCGATGCGGTGATGGCTGCAGGCTCATCGAGGTCATCGAGATCGATGTCCGCGGCACCGGAGATGATAGGCATGCTGGCGAGGTTTGCGTTGTACGGCGCAGCCTCAGCCGCCTGCTGCTGGGCAGGAGCGCCCCAAAGCGAGCTTTCGGCGGCACGGCGGGCGGCAACGGCCTCCTCGTCCGCGGTCATGGCTTCATCAACGTAAGAATTATCGGCAGAAGCGTTCGCGTCCGCCGAGGTAGCGCCGTAGGCGTTATTGACTGCCGCGTTGGCAACGAGTGCCACGAAAGCCGCCGTGCTGCCCGCAGGGGCGGCCTGGGAGCCCGACACGGCGCGTGCCGCGGCGGCGATGTCATCGCGATTGAAGGAGCCGGTCTGCCCGCCGTTGGTGAGCTCGTCGATGGCGACTTGATAGACGTCGCGCGAGCGTGCAGGGTCGCAGCTAACCGGCGAATCGTCGTCGAGCATACTGTCGATCATGGACCAAGCCTCGGCCTCGTCCATAGCATCTGCGGCTCGAGCGATGGTAGGGACACCATCATCGACATGACGGCGCTGGAACGCACCAGTCAGGCCGGAAAGGAATGCCGAGGTAGACTGCTCCGACTGAGCCTGAGAAGCAGAAGTCGCAGCGTAAGGAGTCGCATCCTGCTGCTGAGCTGGAATCGAGGCGGTCTTGAACTCGCTTTGATGCTGATTGAGATTGGCGGCACCGCCCATGGCATCGGGCTGGAACAGACGCTCTTCACGCTGCGCACGATACTCGGAGATACCCAGCGAGGCGGCATAGATGCCCACGCCCGCCACCGCGCCCACGGCGAAGGGAACCGCACCCGCCACGACCGTCTCGTTCACCGACGAAAACGGCAGCGTCGCGGCATACATAACCACGGGAGCGGCAAGGCCGATCCCGCACGAAAGTCCGGCAAGGACTGCTCGTTGTGTTGCATCAGAAGAAGCCATGAGCTCTCCCCATCTTCCAGCACCCAAATCGCATCATTCAGTTGGCTGCGCGAGAGAAGATGAAGCGGGGCTATGCCCCAAAGCAACGGTATATGGTTCGTTTCATCTGCGTTTTCCGTCGCGAAGCTTAAAAGCTATTATGCGAAACCGCCCTGCCGATTGCAAGCGACGATGTCGGATTGAAACGGGAAACCTGCTGCTCGTCGGTCTTATGGTTAAAAATAAGCGCGGAGCGGCGATATGGAAAAGGGCCGAGGCTCAAAGCCCCGACCCTTTATCGCATTGATGGCTATCGCTGCGTGTGGATGACAACCTAGAACGTCTGCTCGTAGTCGCTGTGCTTTTTGGCCGAACGCACCAGGAACTCCTGGTTGGTGTTGGTGCCCTTAAGACCCTTGATAAACGATGCGGCTGCGCGCTCGGTGTTGTTCATGCCGGCAAGAATGCGACGCAGGCCAAAGACAAACGGGCGCATCTGCTCGTCGACCAGCAGATCCTCGTTGCGCGTACCGGAGGCAACGGGGTCAATGGCCGGGAAGATACGACGGTCGGCAAGATCGCGGTCGAGCTTAAGCTCCATGTTGCCGGTGCCCTTGAACTCCTCAAAGATGACTTCGTCCATCTTGGAACCGGTGTCGATGAGGGCAGAGGCCAGGATGGTGAGCGAGCCACCGTTCTCGATATTACGGGCTGCGCCCAGGAAGCGCTTGGGCGGATACAGGGCCGCCGAATCGACGCCGCCCGAAAGGATGCGGCCCGAGGCGGGCGCCGCCAAGTTGTAGGCGCGGGCAAGACGCGTAATGGAGTCGAGTACCACCACGACATCGCCGCCCAGCTCCACGATGCGCTTGGCGCGCTCGATGACGAGCTCTGCCACGCGAGTGTGGTTGTCGGCGGGCATATCGAAGGTCGACGCCACAACCTCACCCTTGATGGAACGCTGCATATCGGTGACCTCTTCGGGGCGCTCGTCGACGAGCAGGCAGATGAGGTGCACCTCGGGGTTGTTAATCGAGATAGACTGGCAGATCTTCTTGAGGATCGTGGTCTTGCCGGCCTTGGGCGGGGACACGATCAGGCCACGCTGACCCTTGCCGATCGGCGACACGATGTCGATGGCGCGACCGGTAATGGAGTCTTTGCCGTGCTCCATGCGCAGCGGCTCGTTGGGATAGACCGGGGTGAGGTCGCCGAACTTGGGACGGTTGCGAATCTGCTCGGGGTCCAGACCGTTGACGGTCGTGATTTTGGCGAGGCCGGCGCGCTTGTCGCCGCCGCGCGAAGGACGCAGCGAGCCCTCGATGACGTCGCCCGTGCGCAGGCGCGCGGAGCGGATGAGGTAGGCGGGCACGAAGGCGTCGTCGTTGGACTTCATGTAGCCATGGGCGTGGATGATGCCGGAGCTGTCCGGGCGAATCTGCAGAATGCCCTTGATGTCGCGGAAGCCCTCGGCCTTCGCGGCGGTGACGTAGATCTCCTCGACGAGCTCGGCTTTCTTCTTGCCGGTCGTCTCGATCTCGAACTCCTTGGCCTTCTCGCGCAGCTCGGCGACCTTCATGGCCGCGAGTTCCTCACGCGAAAGCGTGGGCTCGGTGGGGGCGGCGTTGCGCTCCTTGTTGCGCTGTTTGCGATCGCGCTGGCGGTTGCGGCGGTCGTTGTTGCGCTCGTCCTTGCGCTCGTTGCGCTCGTCGTTACGCTTGTGCTGGCGACGGTTGGGGCGAGCGTTGTCTTCGGCCTCGGCGGGCGCGGCGCCATCGGTTACGGCGGCGTCGGCGTTAGCCACAGTATCATCGCTGGCCTCGGCCTTGGAATCGCCCTGCAGCTCGGCCTCGGCCTGCTGCTCGGACGCCTTGGCCTTAGCGGACTTCTTACGACCGCGCTTGGGCTTCTCAGACGCAGGCTGTTCGACGTCCTGGGGCTCGGCGGCGTCAGTCGATGCATCGGCGGTCGTCTCGGCGGAATCCTCGGACGCAACCTTCTTGGCAGCCTTAGCCTTGGACGTGCGCTTAGCAGCAGTGCGACGGCTGCGACCGGGACGGAGGTCGGCGGGCTCGACATCGGCGGGAGCGGCCTCGGAAGTCGTAGCATCCTGGACGGGCGCGTCGGCGGCGGTTGCAGACTCGGCGGTCGCCGCAGCATCCCGAGCGGCGGCGGCTGCGGCTGCGGCCTTCTCGGCCTCGACGAAGGCCTTGGGCTTGCGACCGCGACGGTGCGGGCGCAAAGCCGGATCGACAACGGGAACTTCGCTGGCCTCGACAGGCGCAGCGGGCTCAACAGGCGATGTGCCCTCCCCTGCCGCGGAACGGACCGAAGCCTCAGTGAGCTCGGGGGTTACCTGATCGGCAACCTGCTCGGCCTTAGCAGCCGTGCGACGGCGTGTGCGCGGTACCGACTTCTCGGTCGGCTGGTCGGCGACAGGGGTCTCGGTAGCGGCAGGCGTCTCGGGCACAGACGGAGCTGCAAGCTCGGTCAGAGCCGCGGCCTCGCGCTCGGCAGCACGACGGCGGGCGCGCACCACCTGAGCCTCGCTAATCTGCGCCAACGCACGTGCCTGCGCGACCTCATCGGAAATCGGCGCCGAGGAGTCAGCTGCAACGGTGCGCTTGACGCGCGTCATGCGCGTGGTACGGCGCTTGGGCTTGGTGACCTCCTCGCCGTCAGCAGCAGGCTTGGCCGTGCGGCGCGTACGCTTGGGCTTTGCCGGAGCAGCCTCCTCACCAGTTGCAGGCACGGCCTTCTCAGCCGTTGCAGGCGTAGGCGTCGAAGCAGCCTTAGGCGTCTCAGGAGCCGAGGCATGCGCGGGCGCCGCGACCTGGTCCGACGCAACCGGTGCAGCGGGAGCGGCTTGCGTCGTCGTTATTTCGTTTTCTTGCTGTTGATCAGACACAGTGTTTGCTCAACTTTCTTTTCAAGCCCTGTGATCACATGCTCCCTGCATAAACCTTCAGGGCGGCTAAACAGTCTAGTTCCGTTCAAAACGACGGACATCATTGATCTGTATCGAGATGATTGCGTCATATACGCAGCGTTAGTGTAACACAACCGCCGCCACCTGCAACTTAGTCATTGGGAACGCTCTTAAACGACTAGTCAAAAGGGGCACTCTTTGGTTTAACACCCACAAATCTGACTGCCTCCGCCAAAACTATGGCGGTTTACTACGATGAATCGCTCAACCGCGACCACTCCGAAACTTGTTGAACTAAAACCGCAGGTAGATGCCCTGCACTTTTTTGCGAAAAGCTGGCGTGGTTGGAATTTCTCATATTCATCGTAGTAAACCGGCATAGTTTCGTATTTCCAGCAGTTCCAAATTCGTCAATACGTCGGCGTTTGCAAAAAGCCCGACCTCCGCATGGAGATCGGGCTTATAGGGTTCAGCAAAGCCGAACCTACACGGTTAAATGACCCGCAGCTTACATCTGCTCGGGAGCGGAGACACCAACAAGGGTGAGCACCAGGGCGAGCGTCACGCGGACGGCATCGCAAGCGGCCAGACGGGCACGCGAAAGCTCGGGGTCGACGGGACGGCCCTCGCTCGGCAGCACCTGGCAGGCAGCGTAGAAGCTGTGGAAGTCGCCGGCAAGCTCCTCGGCAAAGTGCGTCAGACGGAACGGGGCGCGGTCGCGAGCGCAGCTGGCGATGAGGTCGGTGAGCTCGTTGAGCTTACGCGAAAGGGCAAGCTCGGTCGGGTCGGTCAGCAGCGAGTAATCGACGTTCTCGCCGATGGCCTTCTCGGCGACGGCCTTCATGCCCATCTCGTCAGCCTGCTCGGGCGTAACGTCGGCGGCACGGCGCAGGATGGAGCACACGCGGGCGTGAGCATACTGCACGTAATAGACCGGGTTGGAGTTGTCGCGCTTCTTAACGGCCTCAATATCGAAGTCGACCATCTGGTTGGAGCTCTTGGAGATGAGCGTGTAGCGAGCGGCATCGGAGCCGACCTCGTCGACGAGCTCCTGCAGGGTCACCATGGTGCCCTTGCGCTTGGACATTCGGACGGGCTTGCCGTTACGCAGCAGGTTGACGAGCTGGCCCAGCAGAACCTCAAACTTGCCGGGATAGCCAAGGGCGTCGCAGACGCAGCGGACGCGCTCGATGTAGCCGTGGTGGTCGGCACCCCAGATGTCGATGACGTGGTCGACGCGCTGGAACTTATCCCAGTGATAGGCAACGTCGGAGGCGAAGTAGGTGTACTCGCCGTCGGACTTGATCAGGACGCGGTCCTTGTCATCGCCCAGGTCGGTGGAGCGGAACCACAGGGCACCGTCCTTGGTGTAGAGGTAGCCCATCTTGTCGAGCTTCTCAAAAGCGCGGTCGACGGCAGAGGTGCCGGCGGTCTCGCCCTCGGTGTCCTTCACGTACAGCGAACGCTCGGAGTACCAACGATCGAAGTCGCAATTGACGGCGTGGCAGAGGTCGCGCATGTTGTCGACCATCTTCACATAGCCGCGCTCGCGGAAGCTCTCCATGCGCTCCTGAGGATCGGCGTTGACCCACTTATCGCCGTCGGTGCGCCAGAACTCGGCGGCCTCGTCGATAATGTAGTCGCCGCCATAGGAGTCCTTGCCAAGGGTCTCGGCAAAGTTATCCTGGTACGGATGGGTCTCGGGATGCTCGTCGTTCTCGTCGGCAACGAAGGCGTCGCGGTCGGCGATCAGCAGCTTGTGAGCCTCATCGATATCCACGCCCTGCTTGGCGATGATGTCGGCAAGCTGCATATAGCGCGTGCTGATGGAGTTGCCGAAGGTGTTCATCTGAGAGCCGTGGTCGTTGATGTAGAACTCACGCTGGATGTCGTAACCGGCGTGGTCCATAACGCGGCAAAGGGAGTCGCCCAGAGCGGCCCAGCGGCCATGGCCGATGTGCATGGGGCCGACGGGGTTGGCGGAGACGAACTCGACCTGGGTCTTCAGGCCGCCACCGACGTTGGACTTAGCGAAGTCCATACCCTTCTCGCGAGCCTCGCCAAAGATGGCATTCTTGACGGCAACGGAGAGGTAGAAGTTGATGAAGCCAGGGCCTGCGATCTCGACCTTCTCAATCGCGGGGTCCTCGGGCATATGGGCAACGATGGCCTCGGCGATCTTGCGCGGGGCGCAGTGGGCCAGCTTGGCGGACTTCAGGGCCATGGTAGAGGTCCACTCGCCATGAGAAGTGTCAGCCGGTCGCTCGATAGCGCAATCGTCAAGTTCAAATGCGGAAAGGTCGCCGGCCTCCTGGGCCGCAGCAAGCGCAGCGCGTACCAGCTCTTCAATCTTCTCGGGCATAGATCCTCCTTGTGTTAAAGCCCCCGAGCTCTTGGTCACTCGTAGGGCAAAAGCCAGAGTTTGTAGCACTCTATCACAAGCGACGGGCACTGTCGCAGGGTAAAGCCAATCGATATTACATATGCACAAAATTGACTACAGCTTGTATGGAGTCACTCAAAGATGCCGGTCTGCCTGCAGATTATGCAGGCGTTGAAAATGCATAAAGGTGTGAATGAGCTGCGTCTGTTATCGAATACTCTTACCTATCGGAGTTGTGTGCTTTTCCTGCATAAAGTGAGAATTTGCGCACGTCAGCGTGTTATTCTAGACATACGTAAATTCGTATAAGTTGGAGGTAGCATGTTCTCAATCGGTCAACACGTCATTCATCCGGGTCAGGGAGTCTGCACCGTCGTCGGTTTTAGGGACGACACGCCGCAGCCCATGCTGCTGCTCGAGACCAAGCAGGGACATGCGCAGACGATCCTCATGTACCCCGTGGCGCAGGCCGATCGTTTGCACGCCGCCATCTCTCAGCAAGATGCCGAGCACCTGCTGAGCCACTATGACGAGCTGGAGTGCGACACCTTCACCGAGCGCAACAGCTCACTTGAGGAGACGCACTTTAAGCAGCAGCTCAAGCTGGGTGCGCCCGAGACGGTCCGCGTGGCAAAGACCATGATGCACCGCATTCGCCAGGCCGAGGAAGCTGATAAAAAGCCCAGCTCCTACTACATGCGCGTACTCAAGGAAGCCAAGCGCCGCTCCATCGAGGAGTTCGCCGTGGCCTTGGGCGTCACCGAGGAGGACGCCGAAGCCCGCCTAGCCCAAGCCGCCCTCAACTAACCCAACCGCGCCAAAAACCACCACAAAGGGGACAGGCACCTTTGTGGTGGTTTTCTTGTTCTAGTAGTATTCATTCTTATCGTTACCCACGAGCACAAGGAGTCTCCTATGGCAGAGCCGCTTTCCGCCGGAATCACCCGCGACCGCGCGTTTGAACTGCTTAACGAGCACAACAAAGACCCGTTCCACATCACCCATGGCGAGACGGTCGAGGGCACCATGCGCTACTTTGCGCGCGAGTTCGACCCCGAGAACGAGGAGTTTTGGGGCATCGTCGGCCTGCTGCACGACTTGGATTGGGAGGAGCATGAGGACGACCCCATGAACCACACCATCTATGCTGCCGAGATTCTTAAGGGCGAAGGTGCGTCTCCCGAGCTCATTCGCGCCATCCAGACGCACACGTCGGACTTCAACACCTCGCTGCCCAAACCCGAGCTGCAGATGGAAAAAATCCTGTTTGCCTGCGATGAGCTCACCGGCCTGATCGGCGCTGCAGTCATCATGCGCCCGAGCAAGAGCGTTATGGACTTTACGACCAAGTCGCTCAAGAAGAAGTTTAAGGACAAGCGCTTTGCCGCCGGCTGCTCGCGCGACGTGATTTCGCAGGGCGCCGAGATGTTGGGCTGGGAGCTCACCGAGCTCTTTGACCGCACCATCGCGGCCATGCAGTCCTTCGCCCCCGACCGCGATACCTTCCAGGCCTAACCGCCCACGCCACCTTAAACCGCCACAAAGGGGACAGGCACCTTTGTGGCGGTTTTTCTTGCGCGGTCGTTAGGGGCGGACCTGACCGGTGCCTCGGAGCTTGTATTTGTAAGTGGTGAGGGCCTCGGCGGCGAAGGGGCCGCGGGCATGGAGCTTTTGGGTCGAGATACCGATCTCGGCGCCCAGGCCAAACTCGCCGCCGTCGGTAAAGCGCGTGCTGGCGTTGGCGTACACGGCCGAGGCATCGACCGCGTCCAGGAAGCGCTCGCAAGCATCCGTGTCCTCGGCAACGATGGCCTCGGAGTGCATCGTGCCGTAGCGATTGATGTGTGCGATGGCCTCGTCCTCGTTTGCCACGACCTTCACGCTCATCTCGAGCGCCAGGTACTCGCGACCCCAGTCCTCCTCAGTCGCGGCAACATAGTCGTCGCCCTCGGCAAGCCCGGCGGCAGCGCATGCGGCGCACGTGGCCTCGTCGCCGTGAATCAGCACGCCGTGGTCGTGCAGCACGGCCACGACCGCGGGCAAAAACGCATCGGCCACGGCACGGTCGACCAGCAGCGACTCGGCGGCATTGCACACGCCCACGCGCTGCGTCTTAGCGTTGACGATAATATTGAGCGCTTTATCGAAGTCGGCGGATTCATGCACGTAGATGTGGCAGTTACCCGTGCCCGTCTCGATCACCGGAACGAGTGACTCGCGCACGCAGCGCTGGATCAGGCCCGCACCGCCACGCGGAATGAGCACATCGACGACGCCGCGGAGCTTCATGAGCTCGCCGGTGGCCTCGCGGTCGGTAGACTCGATCATCGACACGGCCTCGCGCGGGAAGCCCTTGGTCTCGAGCGCATCGGCCAGCAGCTCAGAAATCATGGCGCACGAGTGATAGGCTAGCGAACCGCCGCGCAGAATGCAGGCGTTGCCGGTGCGGATGCAGATGCCCGCGGCGTCGGCCGTCACGTTGGGGCGCGCCTCGTAGACCATGGCAACCAGGCCCAGCGGCACACTCACGCGCGTAAGGTCCACGCCACTCGCAAGCACACGGTGATCGAGCACGCGGCCCACGGGATCGGGCAGCTCGGCGAGCTTTTCCAGGCCGGCGGCCATGCCCTCGACGCGCTCGGGCGTCAGCAGCAGACGATCGAGCAGTCCGGCCGAGGTACCCGCATCGCGCGCGGCGGACATATCGAGCTCGTTGGCGGCGACGATGGAGTCGACACCGTTGCGCAGTGCTGCGGCCATGGCGCGCACGGCCTCCTGGCGCTGCTCGTCGCTCGCCGTGGCAAGCGAGGCCGACGCTGCCTTAGCGGCAACGGCAAGATCGTGGACATACGTGGCTATATCGACCGACATGGGCGGCCCTTTCTCCTAGAAGTTTGCAACCATGGTAGCCGATTTGCGCATGGCCTCGCGCGCGGCGGTAGAATTGGTCAACCCGAAACACCGCAACGAACGGAAGTATCACATGGCGCTCATCACCTCGTACCACGTCCCCGGCCTGTATGTCGAGGACCACAGCATCGACGTCCCCCTCGACTGGCGCGGCCTGGAGCCGATGCTCCTGGCCGTCGGCAGCACCATGCGCCGCGGCGCTATGCCGGCACCAATCACCGGCGCGCCCGAGAGCATCAAGCTCTTCTATCGCGTGGTTTGCGCGCCCGACCGCATCAACGACGATCTGCCGCTGCTCCTGTTTTTACAGGGCGGCCCCGGCGGCGAGAGCCCGCGTCCGTTGTCGCCCACAAGCGATGGCTGGATCGAGGAGGCCGTCAAGCACTTCCGCGTGGTCCTGCCCGACCAGCGCGGCACCGGACGCAGCAGCTGTGTAGACGGGCGCGCGATCGCGGCCTTGGGCGATCGCGCCGAGGCAACAGGCGCCAATGCGGCCCGCTCGCAGGCGGACTTCCTCAAGCGCCACCTCGCCAGCTCCATCGTGCGCGATTTTGAGTACCTGCGCCTGGTGGGCTTTGGCGGCAGGCCCTGGGTCACACTCGGGCAGAGCTACGGCGGCTTTTTGACGTTGAGTTATCTGTCGCTCTTCCCCGAGGGCGTGGCGGCAAGCTTTACCTGCGGCGGCATTCCGCACGTGCCGGCAAGCGCCAGCGAGGTCTACGCGCACACCTTCCCGCGCATGGCCGCCAAGACCCAGCAGTATTACGACCGTTACCCCGCCGACATCGAGCGCGTGGCGGCCCTGGCCGATGCCCTCGAGGAGCAAAAGCCCGTGCTGCCCGACGACTCGCCGATGACGGTCGAACGCCTGCAGCTCATGGGCAGCGACTTTGGCATGAAGCCGAGCTTTGAGCGCATGCATTGGATTATCGATCATGCTTTTGTTGACGGCGACGGCACGCTGACCTGCGGTGCCTCGGTATCTGACAGCTTTTTGATGCGCGCCTTCGAGCGCACCAACACACGCACGAATCCGCTGTACTGGACGCTTCAGGAGTTCATCTACGCCGACGGCGACACCATGCCCATTCGCTGGGCCGCGGCAGAAGAGAAGGCACACCGTGCCGAGTTCGACACGCTCGCGCGACCGCTCATGTTTACCGGCGAGGCCATGTTCCCGTGGATGTTTGAGCAGATGCCCGAGCTTAAGCCCTTCAAGCCGGCGATGGATCTGCTGATGGAAGACACCAGCTGGGACAAGATCTACGACCCGCAGCGCCTGGCGTGCAACGAGGTGCCCCTGCAGGCCGCGGTGTACTTCGATGACATGTACGTGGACTCGGGCATGCAGCTCGATACGCTCAGCCGCGTGGGCAACTCGCATGCCTGGGTGACCAACGAGTTTGAGCACGATGGCCTGCACGGCAGCGTGGTGTTCAAGCACCTCTTCGACGAAGCCCTCAACCGCGGAGACCTGCGCCGGATCTTCTAACAAAGGAGTGTCCCCACCTGCCGGCACATAAGGAACGTCCCCAGGTGCCGGCACGAGAAAGACAGCGCTGCGGGAAACGATCCGCAGCGCTGTCTTTCTTTATGCAAATACGATCAAGTTATCCCTGTGTATCGCGGGCTTCTCGGCCAGGTCTGCCAGCAGGCGGTTGCTGGCGATCTGGTCCTGGCGGCGACCGGCAGCAAGCTCCAGCACGTTCGAATCGGCCTCGGCGATACCGCGAGCGACGACCATACCGCTCGGATCGTACACATCGAGCACATCGCCCTCGGCAAACTGGCCATCGACCTCGCGAATACCCACCGCAAGCAAGGAAGAGCCACGGCTGACCAGCGCCTTCGCAGCACCATCATCGACCGTCACCGAGCCATGCGCCTTGTCGCCCAGTGCGATCCACAGCTTGCGGGGTGCGATGTCCAGACGCTCCGCCGGCGGATCGAACAGCGTGCCCACGCTCTCGCCGCGGGCGAGGCGCACGAGCGCATCGGGTTCCTCGCCCGAGCAGATCACGCTCTGAATGCCGGCCGTCATCAAAATGCGGCTCGCGCGGATCTTGGTGATCATGCCGCCCGTGCCCACCGATGTGGAAGAATCGCCCGCCGAGGCGATGATCTTGGCATCGATCTTATGCACGACCGGGACAAACTCGGCCGTGGGGTCCTCGTGCGGATTGGCGGTATAGAGCCCATCGATGTCCGAGAGCGTCACGCACAGATCGGCAGAAACCAGGCAGCTCACAAGCGCCGCCAGCGTGTCGTTGTCGCCAAACTTGATCTCGTCGACGGTAACGGTATCGTTCTCGTTGACGACCGGCACCACGCCCAGCTCCACCAGACGCAGCAGGGCGTCGCGCGCGTGCAGGTAGGACGTGCGGCGGGCCGTATCGTGGCGCGTGAGCAGCACGAGCGAGGTGAGCAGGTCGCGCGCATGAAACTCCTCGTCGTAGGCCGACGAGATGATGCACTGACCAGCCGAGGCGCAGGCCTGCAGGCTCGGAAGGTCGCCGACCGGCTTGCGGTCGAAGCCCAACACGGGATAGCCACAGGCAATAGCGCCCGAGCTCACCACGACCAGGCGCCAGCCGAGCTTGCGCAGGGCTGAGGCCTGATCGGCAAGCCCGCCGATAAAGGAGCGGTTGACCTTGCCGTCGGCGCCCACCACCGTGGACGAACCGATCTTAACCACCATCGTTTTATAAGAAGTCGTCATACGTCAGACCAATCAACTGTTCAGCGAACGGGCGAGCTGGCGGCCAAGGGAGCGCGATTCGCCCCTACCGCCCAAGTTCATTAGTGAGCCCAGGGAAAGGCAGAAGCCGCGGCCATGTTCTTTCGCACGAGCTCGTCGCGCACCTGTGCCAGGCCCTGCTCCATGCCCACCACATAGGTCTGCGGGTACAGGAAGCGCTTGTAGACCGGATCAAGATGGTCCAGTGCCCAGGCGCAACGCTCGCGTGCGTCCTCGATACTCTCGCGCGGGGCAACAGCGCTGCCATCGCGCACGATCGGCACCAGCAGCTCGCGATACTCAAGCTCGGAAACGTCGGTCACCAGGGCAGCATCGTTCACGGCCACGAGGGTATTGCCGCGCGCGGCACCCTCCCCCGCCAGACGGTCCTCGTCATAGATCATGTCGCAGATCGGGCCGCCAAAGCCGTCGTAATAGCGGCGCACGCGCTGCACGCCCGGGATCGTGCGCTTGTAGGGCTGTTCGGAGAGCTTGACCACCGGCGTCCACGGGTCCGCCTCGCTCGCACGGCGGGCGGAAAGCTTGTACACGCCGCCCAGCGCCGGCTGGTCATAGCAGGTCGCGAGCTTGGTACCCACGCCAAAGCTATCGATAGGCGCACCCTGGTCGAGCAGCGACTGAATCGTGTACTCGTCCAGATCGTTGGAAACCGAGATCCCCACATAGGGCAGGCCCTCGGCATCAAAACGGCCGCGGACATACTTGGAGAGCTTGGCGAGGTCGCCCGAGTCGATGCGAATGGCCGACAGACGCTCGCCTGCCGCCTCCATCTCTTTGGCAACCGTAATGGCATGCTCGCAGCCCTCGCGCACGTCATAGGTGTCGATGAGCAGCGTGCAGTTCTTAGGGCTCGACTTGGCAAACGCACGGAAAGCCTCGAGCTCGGAATCGAAGCTCATCACCCAGCTATGCGCATGCGTGCCAAAGACGGGAATACCGTAGCGGCGACCGGCGAGCACATTGGACGTAGAGGAACAGCCGGCAACGTAGCTCGCGCGCGCGACGGCCAGGCCGCCATCGGGACCCTGGGCGCGGCGCAGACCAAACTCAGCAACGGGACGGCCGTCCGCTGCCAGCACCACGCGCGCCGTCTTGGTGGCGACAAGTGTCTGGAAGCCGATGATGTTGAGCAGCGCCGTCTCGAGCAGCTGGCACTCCAGCGCGGGGCCGGTGACGCGCACCATAGGCTCGCGCGGAAAGACGAGCTCGCCCTCGGGGACGGCGTCGATGTTTACATGTGCACGGAAGTTGCGCAGGTAGTCGAGGAATGCAGGCTTAAACATCGCGCCGCCAGCCGGAGCCTGGAGCGAAGCTAGATAGTCGATGTCCTCGGGCGTAAAGCGCAGGTTCTCGACAAGCTCGGGCAGCTCGGCGGTGCCGCACATGACGGCGTAGGCGCTACCAAAGGGATGGTCGCGATAAAACGCGGTAAAACAACCCTGCTCATTGGCCTTGTCGCTCTCCCACAGGCCCTGGGCCATAGTGAGCTCGTACAGATCGGTGAGCATTGCAATGTCGGTAGGATGCGAGATGTCGGTCAAAGCCATGGGGCGACCTTTCGGATGCGTTGTGCAGAAGTTGAGGGTTGGACGAGGCGGACGTGCGGGCATGGAGCCCGGCGCGAACAGGTTAGTGCAGGCCCATGCTGCTCGTGATCGTGTAGACCATAAAAACGATAAACGCGATGAGGGCGAGCACGATGATGACTTTTTGAGCCGGAGCCATGCCGGGGATCTCATTCTCGCCCGTAGGCTCCTTGGAAGTGACCATGCGCTGGGCAAAGGTCATCTCGTCACGGCTCGGTTTGGGCTCGACGGGCTTGGGGCGGGCGGCTTTCTTAGGCTGAGGCTTGGG